>Ga0074199_1000930_pt1 | contig 33265 bp, 29 predicted proteins | sample EPASupsiteSAE347_FD_64528 | JGI IMG/M metagenome (GOLD analysis project Ga0074199, IMG submission 64528) | Bioremediated contaminated groundwater from EPA Superfund site, New Mexico - Sample SAE3-47 | ecosystem: Environmental > Aquatic > Deep subsurface > Groundwater > Contaminated ... | reverse complement strand
CACACTTACAGCTTTTTGCAGAGGAAAATCGTCCATGACCGCGAAAACCAAGCGCTCTCCGAAAATCATCTGTATCAGCAGCGGCAAAGGCGGGGTCGGCAAGACCTCCTTTTCGGTGAATGTCTCCACCGCCCTCTCCCAGAAAGGCAAATCCGTCCTGCTCATCGACGGCGACCTGGGGCTGGCCAACGTGGATGTGGTGCTGGGCCTCAATGTCCGGCACACCATCCGGGAAACCATTGAAGAAGGCCGTGAGCTGGCAAGCTCCCTGGTGGAGATCAACCCGAGGTTTCATGTCCTGCCGGCCAGTTCGGGCGTGCCGGAGATGGCCAACCTCTCCTACGAGGAGCAGGCCTTTCTCACCTCCAGCCTCGAAGAGATCATCGACCGCTTCGACTATGTCTTGATCGACACCGCGGCCGGCATCGGCGATTCGGTGTTGTGGTTCAACACCTGGAGCCAGGAAAATATCGTCATCCTGACCCCGGACCCGACCTCGCTCACCGATGCCTACGCCCTGATCAAGGTGCTCAACTCCCGCCACGACAGAAAGCGCTTTCACCTGCTGATAAACAGTGTACAATCCAAAAAAGAAGGCCAGGATGTCTTCGCCAACATGAGCATGGTTCTCGAACGCTTCCTGAAGATCACCCCCCTGGCCTTGGGCGCCATGCCGCACGACAAAAGCGTCTCCATGGGCATCCGCCAGCAGAAGCCTTTTTTGCTGGGTGCGCCGGAGAGTAAGGCCAGCCTGGAGATCATCGCCGTGGCTGACCGCATTATCGCTCTGTAACCTGGCCGGGCTTTTTCGCGCAACAGCGCAGCCCGGTTGCATATTTTTTTTCACCAATAGAGGTTTGTTATGTTTGTCATCGGTAATTTTCTGGGCGCACTGGCCACCCTGGTGGACTTTGCCCTGAGCGCCTACATGTGGGTCATCATCGGCAGGGCTATTATCTCCTGGGTGAACGCCGACCCGTACAACCCCATTGTCCGTTTTCTTTACGAAATCACCGAGCCGGTGCTCTCCCGCATCCGGAGGGTGGTGCCGGTTTTTGGCGGCGGGCTCGATCTTTCCCCCATGCTGCTTATTCTTGCCCTGATTTTTTTGCGGAGCTTTCTGGTCCCCACCTTGCAGCACCTGGCAGGCACTCTGGGGTAAACCCATGAAGTTTTGAGGCACACACAAGGAGCCACAAGGCATGATACTCACAGCGCAAGACATCCAATCCCAGCAATTCCATGTCCGTTTCCGCGGTTTTGATGTGGAAGAGGTGGACGATTTTCTGGAAAAAATAGCCGCGGCCTTCCAGGCGGTTTCCGAAGAAAACCAGAAGCTCAAGGGAAGACTGGAAACCATGGAAAAGGATCTGGCCACCTACCAGAATCAGCAAAAATCCTTCCAGTCCGCCATCATCGCGGCCCAGAATGTCGCCGACGGGATGAAGGAAAAAAGCAGGGAAGAGGCGGATGCCATCGTGGCCGAAGCCAAGGAAGAAGCGCGGTTGCGCAGGGAAGAGGCCAATCGCGAGATCGCCGAACTGAAAGGCAAGATCGAGAATCTGAAATCGCTGCGGGAACAGGCCAGGGACGAGCTGCGCCAGCAGCTGAAATCCTACCTGCATATGCTGGACACAGAACCCGCCGACAGTGGCCGGGCCATGGACCATTTCAGTTCCCCATCCCGAAGGCAGGAACCCCAACGCACCGGTATCCATGGCGGTCGCGCCGCAGCCGGGATACAGGCCGGGGAGCAGCGGCAGGAGACCGGACGGGCCGGTGCCTCCGAGGATCCGGATTTGAGTGATCTCTACGTCAAGATAGACATTCCCGACAGCGACTTGGCCGGCATGACCGAGGCGGAGGATGACTTTACCTCCCCGGACATTGCCATGCCGTCAGCAATCTCCGCCCAAAAAGAGATCCTGGTCATGGACGAGGATGAGGGGCCGGACACCATCCTCCCGGACCTTGACGGCGACATGGCCTTCAGCCTGGAAGACCCTCTCGACGCCCATGAACCGGCGGTCTCTTTCGCAGGCTCCCTGGACGAGGCCAAGAAGAAGAAAACTAATTTTTTCAACCCCGATGAATCACCCCTATGACCTATCTGCGGGAACAGGCTGACGGCTCCTCGGTCAGTCTGGCCATCCATGTGCAGCCCAAAGCATCCCGCACCCGCATCGCCGGGTTCCACGGGGATGCGGTCAAGCTCTGCATCACCTCTCCTCCGGTGGATGGCAAGGCAAACGCAGCGGTCATCCAGTTCCTGGCCAAGCTCTTCAAGGTTCCCAAAAACGCCATCACCATCACCCGCGGCGAGACCAGCCGCGACAAGGGACTTCTTATCACCGGCATCAGAGCCGCCGAGGCGGCGGCCATCCTCTCCCCGCTGCTGGCAGACCGGTCCAGCCCCCAACAGCCATAGGGGTGGGTCGGCTGCCGGGCCGGAATCGTTGCCGGTTGTTACAGCCCCTCGGCCAAAAGCTGGATGCGAGCACCAAGGATTTATTTAGGGTTCTGACACAAACATAGGGGGAACAGCATGATCTTCGTCGCCTTTGCCTCATTCCCGCAAGCACATATCAAGGAAGCGGCCAAAGCCTTTATCTCTCTGAAAACACTCCCTTCCAGCATTCAGCGCCAGGGGCCATATTTCAAGATCGAGGAGGGGGCGGATATAGAGATTATGACCTTGTATGCGTTCGACGCCGACTTTAATGACAAGGCAAAAAAATTCCTTGAGGCCCGTTACAAATCTTTTGCCGAGGTTCCTGGCTTTTCATTACAGATCGACTTCCGTCTCGATCTACAGGAAGCCTTACTAAAATTGCAGATCAAATAGTAATGACTCCACGCAAGATCGGTATCCTTTCCGATACGCATCTTTCTCAACCAACCGAAACCTTTAGGAAAATCGCGGAGGCCTGCTTCCATGAGGCGGACATGATCCTCCATGCCGGAGACCTCACCGATCCGGCAATACTCTCGGTGTTTTCCGGCAAGGAGGTCCATGCGGTGCAGGGCAATATGTGCTCCCCCCTGGCCTGCCAGCTCCTGCCCACCCACAAGGAAATACGGGTGGGCGGCTTCACCATCGGCCTGATCCACCGGTTCGGCAACACCTATGATTTTGAGCCCCGCCTCATCGAGATCTTTCCCGAGGCGGACTGCATTGTTTACGGCCACACCCACCGGCCGGTCTGCCATCGGCTGGGCGGGGTTCTTTACATCAATCCCGGCAGTTTTACCACCACCGGCTCGTACGGGGCGGCAGGAGGCACCTTCGCCATCCTGGAGGTGGGGGAAACCCTGCAGGCGCAAATTTACCAGATTCAGGCAAGATTATGAAAACACTCTGGACACCCTGGCGCATGGAATACATCGCAGGCAAGGCAGGGAGGAAGGAAGGCTGCATCTTCTGCGCGGCCAGGGAGCAGCCCCATTCCGCGGAGGATCTCATTCTGTACCGCGACGGAGCCCTCGTGGTGCTGATGAACCGTTTCCCTTACGCCAACGGCCATCTGCTGGTTGCCCCGGCCCACCATCTCGCCGACCTCCGCGATCTCGGCGCAGAGGAGCATGCCGCCATCGGAGCCATGCTGAGCCGTTGCACCGGAATCCTGCGTAAGACACTTAAGCCGGACGGGTTCAATATCGGCCTGAACCTGGGCGAGGTTGCGGGCGCCGGACTGGCCAGCCATCTGCATTGGCACATCGTGCCGCGCTGGCATGGGGACCACAACTATATGACCGTGCTGGCGGAGATCCGCACCATTCCGGAACATATCGAGAATACCTTCGCCCGGCTGCTGCCGGAGTTTAAAACGAGGTAAGGCGGGCGGAGACAATCCCGCCTTACCTGAGCCGTTCCACGTCCACTACTCGGTCATGAAGTCCCAAGCCTTCTCGTGGATCTTCTGCTGGACATCCCAAAGCTCCTTGCGTTTTTTCACAAGCTCCTTCTTGTCCGTCTTGGGATTACGGGCCGCCTCGGCATAGTCGAACTGCTTGTCGTTGAGTTTCTTCCGCAGCTCCTTGGTCGCATCCAGGAACTTCTGCTGGGCCTCCGGGCTCAGGGTGCCCATGCCGGGCCCCATCATGCCGCCGCCCATGCCGCCGCCCATCATCCCGCACATGCCCATGCCACCCATCATCCCGCCCTGATCACCCATCTTGCCATGCATCATACCCTGGCCCATTTTGCCGCCCATCATGCCCGGTCCCATGGGGGCCGCGGCCGGTGGCGGCGCGGCCCCCTGCTCTGCTGCCGGCACGGAGCCATGCGTTGCCTCATGCCCAGTCTGCGCGGAAACCGCGCCTGCGGCCAAAAAAGATGCCAGTAGAGATGCCAGAAGAATTCTTTTTTTCATTTTTCCCTCCTTTGGGAACCCGGTGATTGGGAGATACCCCTGTGGGGGCCACCCCAGCTACGACATTGCAACACTCATCATATATCATGCGGCATATAATTAATAGAGACACCCCTGGCGCATGTTGGTTCCATTTTTCCATAAAAAAGGCCCGGCTGAACACAGTTGCATTCAGCCGGGCCTTTCAGTTCCACCTGGAAAATGGGCTAGGAGGTCTGGATCTCCACCCGATAGATATTCAGGGGGTCGTCGCCGTCGGTGTACTGAAACTCCACCCGGTATTGGCCGGGTTGTTTGACCTGGCCGGAAATATCCGCGGAAATCGGCTGCACCTCGGTGTAGGTCTTGAACTCCGAAACCTTTGGTCCCTTGAGAAGATCGGGGCGCCATCTGCTCACCTCGGTGCGATTCCCATCCGGACCAATCAGATACACCCTGCCGTAGGAGTTGCCGGAGCGGTTGCCATAGCCGTAAAAAACCAGCTTGGCCTGGCCGCCGATCCGGTCCAGGGTAAAGGTGTAGATATTGTTGGCGGTGTTGCCTTCGGAGCCGGCAAGGCCGCGGACCGAACTCACATAGCCCTGGTTGTCCTTGCTCTTCCCGCCGGTAACAACAGGGGCTGGGACTGTTGCGGCAACCGGAGCGCCATTCGCAACCACGGGCGCCCCGCTCATCTTCCTGCGTTCGTGCTGCACCACCAAGGCTCCGGCCAGATCATTCTTGCCGATGAGTTCCTTTTCCAGTTTTTCCAGCTTGGCCTGATAACCGCTGCTGGTTTTTGCCACCCCGCGATTCTTCAACTCCGCGAGCTTTTTTTCATATTTCTCGGCAATAGTCCTGCCGGCGGCGCCGTCCATTTTTTCCTGTTCCTTGAGATACTTGGCATTGATCGCCTCGATCTCCTTCTGCTTCGCCGCTTCCAGGGTGGACAGCTTCTGGGCGTAGCCCTCAACCTTTGCGGGATTTTTCTTGGCCTGTTCGTATTCCTCTTGGACCTTTGCGATATCGTCCGGAGTGGCCGCGGTTTTCAGCTCCGCCTCGTAGGCCTTGCGCAGCTCAACAAGCTGCACCGGCTCCTTGTCAATGGTGATGATCTCCGCCCGCGAATATCCCGCGCCAAGCAGCAATACCGCGCCCACAACCAACGCTCCTTTCCAGCCCATATCTCCCTCCTGGTTCTTGAAAAACATCCATCCGCCTGCCGGTTGACACTCCACCCTAGCGTATCAGCCCGCCAAATTCAACCTTTACGCCGGGCAATGTGCGGCATCTGCTTGACTTTTGCCAAAAAACCTCCTATCAATCGCAGCAGGGCGGCAGGACGACCGCTTCCGCGGGCAGACCACAGCGCAAGGAACATCCCCTTCTCGAACACCTATGACCAAGACCACGACCGCCTCCGTTAAAATCACCCCCATGATGCAGCAATACCTTGAAATCAAGGCGCGGCATCAGGATGCCATTCTTTTTTACCGGCTGGGCGATTTCTACGAGATGTTCTTCGACGATGCCGTGACCGCCTCCAAGGTTCTGGGCATCACCCTCACCTCCCGCAACAGCAAGGATGACGAGAACCGGGTGCCGCTCTGCGGAATCCCCTACCACGCTGTTTCGTCTTATCTGGCCAAGATGATCAAGGCCGGCTTCAAGGTGGCGATCTGCGAGCAGGTGGAAGACCCGAAAGAGGCCAAGGGCGTGGTCCGGCGCGAGGTGGTGCGGGTGGTCACCCCGGGTCTGGTTACCGACGAACAGCTGCTCGACGGCAAGGACAACCGGTATCTGGCCGCCATCTGCCAAAAGGGCAAGGAGTGGGGGTTGAGCCTGCTCGATCTCTCCACCGGCGAGTTTCTGGTGAGCCAACGGGATGATCTCCCTGCCCTGCTGGATGAACTCGCCCGCCTGGCTCCCTCGGAGATCCTGCTGCCCGAAGAGCCCGGCGAGGATTCGCCCCTGGCCAACGAGCTGCTGGCCTATCTGCCGCAAAGCTGCCTGACCAGACGGCCCGTGGCTGGTTTTTACCCGGAAACGGCCCGGCAGAGGCTGCTGGAGCATTTCCGGGTGGTCAATCTGGCCGGATTCGGCTGCGAAGAAATGAAATCCGGGGTTGGTGCGGCAGGCGCACTGCTCCTCTACCTGCAGGAAACCCAGAAGGCCGGACTGGACCATATCGAACGGCTCACCCCCATCGAATTCGACCACGTCCTGCTCATGGACGAATCCTCCCGCCGCAATCTGGAGCTTACCCAGACCATCACCGGCTCCGCCCGGGAGGGTTCGCTGCTGGACACCCTGGATCTGTGCCAAACCCCCATGGGTGCACGGCTGCTCAAGAAAAACCTGTTGTTCCCCTTGCAGGAGGTTGCGGCCATCCGGCAACGTCTGGACACGGTGGAACAGCTCTATCTCGCCCCCCGGTTGCGGGAGGAGCTGCGGGAACTGTTGGCCAAGGTCTATGACCTGGAGCGCCTCAATGGCCGGGTGGTGCTGGGCACGGCCAATGGCCGCGACCTTACGGCCCTGAAATGTTCCCTGGCCCAGTTGCCCCAGCTGAAAGAGAAGCTGAGTGCGGCCAACGGTCTGTTGGCCTCGCTCAGTGCCCGCCTGGACGAACTGGCCGAGCTGCGTATCCTGCTGGAGGCCGGCATCCGCGAGGATGCCCCGGTGACCCTGCGGGAAGGCAATCTGATCAAGCCCGGCTACAACGCGGAGCTTGACGAGCTGGTCAGCCTGTTGCGCGACGGCAAGGCGCTGATCCTGGGGTTGGAGGCGCGCGAACGGGCGCGCACCGGCATCAACAACCTCAAGGTCGGCTTCAACAAGGTCTTCGGCTACTATATCGAGATCAGCCGGGGCCAGCTTGGTCATGTGCCCGAGGATTTCATCCGCAAGCAAACCCTGGTCAACGCCGAACGCTTCATCACCCCAGAGCTCAAGGAATTCGAGGAAAAGGTCACCGGCGCCCAGGACAAACGGCTGGAGCTGGAATACCGGCTTTTCAGCGCAATCCGGGCCACGGTGGCCCAGGCATCCTCCCGGATCCTCCATACCGCCGGGTGGTTGGCCCAGATCGATTTTTTCTGCTGCCTGGCAGAGGTGGCCCAGAGATACCGCTACACCAAACCGGTGATCACCGCAGGCGAATCGATCATCATCAGGGAGGGCCGTCATCCCGTGATCGAACGGGCTCTGCCGCCGGGCCGCTTCGTGCCCAACGACGTCCATCTCGATCAGGAAAGCGAAGAGGTTCTGATCATCACCGGCCCCAACATGGCAGGCAAATCCACGGTGCTGCGGCAGACCGCGCTCATCACCCTCATGGCCCAGATGGGCGGCTTCGTGCCAGCGGCCACGGCGGAGATCGGGGTGGTGGACCGCATCTTCACCAGGGTCGGGGCATCGGACAACCTGCGGAGAGGCCAATCCACCTTCATGGTGGAGATGAACGAGACCGCCAACATCCTCAACAACGCGACCCAGCGGAGCCTGGTGATCCTCGACGAGATCGGCCGGGGAACCTCCACCTTTGACGGGCTCTCCATTGCCTGGGCCGTGGCCGAGGAGCTGGTCAACAAGAACGGCCGCGGGGTCAAGACCATCTTCGCCACCCATTACCACGAGCTGACCGAGCTGGCCGCCACCAACAACCGGGTCAAGAACTACAACATCGCGGTGCGGGAGTGGAACGACACCATCATCTTTCTCCACAAGCTGCTGCCGGGCGGAACCAACCGCAGCTACGGCATTCAGGTTGCCGCCCTGGCCGGGGTTCCGGCCAAGGTGGTTGCCAGGGCCAAGGAATTATTGCATAATATCGAGCAGGGAGAATTCAACCGGCAGGGCGAACCGCGCATCGCCACCTCGCCCAGGAAAAAGAAGCATCCGCAGCCCGGCCAGCTCTCCCTGTTTGGCGGAGAAGAACCCAAGGCAGTGCGCCGGTTGCGGGAGATCAACCCGGATGGCTTGTCACCCCGCGAGGCCTTGGATCTGCTCTATGAACTCAAAAGGTTGAACGATGTGGAGTAGCAGGATGAGACAAGCTGCAAGGCAAAGAGCTTCTTTTACGCTTTCCGCCTTCCGCTTTTCGCTTTTGCTTGCCGTGCTGCTTCTGTTGGCCACCTTGGCCTGGGGGGCTCCGGAACCGGAGGACGACATCGCCAGGCAATACGGACAAGCCAAGGCCTATTATCAGGAACTCCTCGCCAGCGGCAAAAACAAGAACCGGGACAGCTGGCTCACCTCCGTCACCGCCTTCCGCAGCATATACAAAGCCGCGCCCACCCATCAGGTTGCCCCGAAGTCCCTGTTCATGCTGGGCCAGATCTACCAAGCCATGTTCCAGCAGAGCGGCAAGGCCAAGGATCTCGACCAGGCCATTGCGTCCTACGAAGAACTCAGCGCCAAGTATGCGGGCAATTTCCTGGCCGATGACGCCTTTTTTATTCTGGGCGACATCTATCTTACCGAAAAAAAAGATCCGGGCAAAGCGGCGCGGGCCTATGCAAAGATCATCGCCATCTACCCCGAGGGCGACATGGCCGCGGCAGCCCAAGAACAGCTGCTGCAAATCAAGCATGGAGCAGCCGCGCCGGACTCGACCCCGGCAAGGGTGGAGCCCGGAGAGAAATGCATCACCCCCCAGGTTGCCAGCGAACCGCCGCCAACCGACCCTGCCGCCAAAAAATCCGGGATGGCCACGGTGCTGCCCATCCGGCACTGGTCCAACAACCGCTACACCCGCCTGATCGTTGAAACCACCGGACCGGTAACCTTCAAACATCAAGCGCTCTCCGGCGACGAGGCTTCCCAGCGGAGGATCTACATCGACCTGCACAACAGCCGTCTCAGCCCGGAAAACGTCAAAACCATCCCCATTGAAGACGGACTGTTGCGACAAGTCAGAAATGCCCAGTTTGACCCAAAAACCGTGCGCGTTGTTCTCGACACCCAGACCAAGATTTCCGATTACAAGGTCTTCACCCTTGCCGATCCCTTCCGGGTGGTGATCGATGTGATGAGCAGCGATGGGGCCTCCCCTGAAAAGGCTACCGCCTCGGGCACCAAGGAGAAAAAGGGGCGCACGGCAAAGAAGGCGGAGTCCCCAACCCTGGCCAAGCAACTGGGGCTGGGGATCAAAAAAATCGTCATCGATCCGGGCCACGGCGGCAAGGATCCCGGCACCTGCAGCCCCAGCGGCCTCAAGGAAAAAGACATCGTCCTCGACGTGGCCCTCCGGGTGGCCAAGGCCCTCAAGGAAAAGCTTGGCTGCGAGGTTATCCTCACCCGTGACCGCGATGTCTTCATCCCGCTGGAAGAACGAACCGCCATCGCCAATGCCAAGGAAGCCGACCTGTTCCTTTCCATCCATGTCAATGCCGCCCCGAACCATGAAGCCCGGGGAGTCGAAACCTACGTGCTCGACCTGGCCAGCAACAAGGACGCCATGCGCCTTGCGGCCATGGAAAACGCCACCTCGGCCAAGCAGATCAGCGACCTGCAGTCCATCCTCCTTGATCTGATGCAGAATTCGAAGATCAACGAATCCCTCAAGCTTGCCGGGCTGGTCCAGGAAAAAATGGTGAGCGGCCTGAACAAAAAATTCAGCGATGTTCCCAATCTCGGGGTCAAAAAGGCGCCATTTGTGGTGCTCATCGGCGCCCAGATGCCTGCCATCCTCACGGAAATCGCTTTTCTGAGCAATCCGGAGGAAGAAAAACGGCTTAAGGATGAAGCCTACCTGGCCGGCGTGGCCAGTCACATCTCCGGCGGCGTGGCCCAATATGTTGAAAGCATGAGCCTGGCCAGCAATCTCAACCGCTGAACCGGACCAACGCCTGCGCAACCCCGCCGGTTATGGCGGCACGCCCCCTACATTGCCCGGTACAGGGGCGAATCATTATCCCGGAACTCCTCTTTTATTCTGACAAACTCCGGTTCTTGCCGCAGAAAGGCTGCAACAACCATGGGATCGAACTGCTTGCCGCTGTTGCGGAGGATCTCCTGTTTCGCCTCCTCATGGCTGAGGCCAACACTGTAGCTCCGTTTGCTGGTCATGGCGTCGTAGGCGTCGGCCAGGGCGACGATCCGGGCACAGAGAGGGATCTTCTCGCCGGCCAGGCCGTGGGGGTAGCCCTTGCCGTCCCAACGTTCATGGTGCAGCTGGGCTATTTCCTGGGCAAGAAAGAGATATTCCGATTCGGTTTCCGCGTACACTTCCTGAATCAGGCCGCCGCCCACCAGAGCATGATCCTGCAGGGAACACACCTCCTCATGGTTCAATTTGTCCGCCTTGTGCAGGAGCTCCACCGAGATGCCGACCTTGCCCAGATCATGGAGCGGACTGACCTTGGCGATCTCTTCCGCCACGGCAATGGTCAGGCCGATCTCCGGCTCGGTAACGGCAAGATCCCTGGCAAGCGCCCTGGTGAAATGGTACATCCGGTCCAGATGGCTGCCGGTTTCCTTGCTCTGCAACGCCGCCAGCTTGGTGAGAAAAAAAATGAGTTCCTCGAATTTCTCAAGCTTGAGCACCCTGAATCCACCCGCAACCCGGAGGCACAGCTCCACCGGGCGCACCGGTTTCCGCAAAAAATCGTCCGCGCCCAGGGAAAGGGCCTTGACCATGGTCTCCTCATCGTCGCGGTGGGTCTGGACCAGGATATAGACATAATGGAGCTGCCTTTTCCTGATCTCGGTGATGAGTTCAAAACCATCCACCTTGGGCATCTTCAGATCGGTGATCACGAAGCGGATCTCGGGGGCAACGGCTAATTTCTCCAGGGCCTCCTGCCCGTCCCGCGCCTCGATCACTTCGTATCCCGCCTCGCAGAGATACTCGCGCAGCAAATGCCGCTGCAGGGCTTCATCCTCGACAATCAAAATCTTTTTGTTGTTGTTCCAGGAAACGTTGCAAATCATGCTTGCGGTCATGGCTCTCCCCAATGGATTCCGAGAAAACAGACAGTTTTTTATTGTATGCAGATTCAAAATCAAAGTGCAACTTTTATGGTTTTCAGGAAACAGGCCTGGAGATCCTTGCCTCCGCAAGGCAAGCATAAGCCGAAAAAAAGCCCTGCGGCCTTCCGGTCACAGGGCTTTTCTCCCCCACCCCAACTGCTTCCTTGTTTCCGCTAAAAGGTTGCGCTGACCCCAAAAAAGAGCACGTTCTCCGTGTAGTCGCTGCTCTCGAGATTGGAATCGCTGTCGATGTACTGGTAATCGACCTTGGCCTCGTACCTTTCAAGAAACCTACGGCTGATCATAAGCCCCAGCGTCTGCTTGGTATCGTCACGTTCCGCCCCGATATCAGGGGTTACATGACTGTACCCCTTATCCTGATACTTCATCGACAACCGGGCCTTGGTATCATACCAGGCCGGAACCTGGACAGCGGCAAGCACGGTATGCCCCCAGTAATCGAACTCGGCTGCCGTGGCATTTTCATGCTCCAACCGGTAACCGACCTGCACATACCCCTTGTTTTCCATAAAAAAAGCAAAAAGATCCCCGCCCACTGCCTGGTTTACGGCATCGCGGCCATTGTCCGTTGTTTTACGGAAATCCTTATCTTCCAGATTGTAGCTCAGCGAGGCATAGAGGCCGTGCGGCAGGGAAAACCCCGCGTTCGGGGTCAGCCGGTGGCTCTGCAGAAACCCCTCGCGGCCAAGAAACATATAGCTGTAGGCATAGGAGAGTCCCGCCTCCAAGCCGTCGAAATCCCGGCTGCCTGCCAGCCCCAGGGTATGGGTCTGCAGGTCGAACTGGGAGTAGTCGTCATAGAGACTTTGATAGAGGCTGTAAGAGATTTCCGCCTCATAGGACTTCGGCACCTTGAACCGGTACCCGCCCTCCAGCTCCAGCACCGTGGCAAAATCGGCCTGATCGGTGGCCAGATCCTGTTCCTCCACGGTGAGGTTGTCGTCATACTCGCCGCCGAGACCAGCCCTGAGGCGCCACGGCTTTGCGGAATCGCTCCCCTGCCGCTCGACCATCTCAAGAAGGGTGCTGGCGTTTCTGCCGGCGTCGGAGCCAGGGTCCAGGGCCACGGCTTGCCGGAGCGCCGCTGCCGCCTCCTGACGGTGCCCCTCCTTGTGATGGGCCAGACCGATATGATAGTTGGCAAGCTGGGCAAACTCATGGTCATGGCGCATGGCCGCCTGAAAAGGCGCGATGGAGCCGGCATAGTTGGACTGCGCCTGCATGGTAAGGCCGGTAAAGAAATAGGCCGAACCGTTTTGCGGCTCCTGGCCGACAACCCGCTCCAGCAGACGGCCGGCTTCGCCGTATGCCCCCTGCCGGTAAAGGGTGATCGCCTGCTCCAGATCAGTCCCAGCCGCCCGGGCAACATCCAGGCCGCCGCTTGAAACACACAACGCCAGCAATAGCGCCATCCCTGCCCTTTTGCTCCGCCAAACCATAGTTCCCTCTTCCTGTTTGCCGCCGCGCCCGCGCGGCGGTGATTTTAAAAAAGCAGGGCTCCCGCGCAACGCAGAAACCCTGCTTCCCTCAGAGACAATCCCTGTTTCCGGCTTTAGCTGTTATTTTTAGCCTTGGCGCTGGCGCGCTGGTTCTCCTTGGTTACCTCTTTGGCAACTTCCTTGGCTGCCTGCTTGGCCACGTCCTTCGCTGCCTCCTGGGCCGAGCCGCGGGCCAGCTGCTTCGACTCCTCCTTGGCCAGAGCCAGGGCAGCTTCCCGAGCCAGCCCCTTGGCGGTCTCATCCGCGGTTGCCTTGGCCATTATCTTGGCCTCGGCCTTGACAGCCTCCTTGGCCATCAACCGGGCCTGGACCTTCGCCTGCTCCTTGATTGCAGACTGCATGGCCTCAGCGGCTCCGCTCTTCAGTTCGGTGCGCAGGGTGTTGCGGGTGGTTTCCCTGGTTGCCGTCCGGGTCGCGTCACGGCTGATCCGGTCCGCCTTGGCCAGGAACTTCTCCTTTTGGGCCTCTGCCTGCTTTAAAAACTTCTCGTTGCCTGTCCGCTCGTAGCGAGCTAGAAGCTTGGCCTCTTCTTCCAGCCCCTTGGTCAGGGCGTTGATCTGTTGCTTGCTGTACTGGTCGGTGACGATCCGCTCCAGAAGGTCGAGGTCATAATTGAGCGCCAGACGCTGCTGCACGGCATTGTTCATGGAGCGGTTCAGAGCAAAAACCTGCTCCTCGGAGAGATTGGCCACAAAGGCATCGACACGGACCGCATCGACCGCCGCGGTGGTGGCTGTGCCGCCCTCGGTGGTTCCAGCAGCGGTCTCGGTTTCCGGCTTGAGAAGCTGCTCCATCAAGGTATTCCGCAAACGTTCCCGGTTCGCGAACTTGTTGCGGACCGTCGCGGTGGTGGTCGTGGTTGTGGCTGTTGTCTCGGTCGTGGTGGCCGTTACCGTTGTCTCCGGCGGGGCCACTGCGGGCTGGGTAACGGGATCGGTTGTTTCGGCCACCACGACCACCGGCTCTGCAACCGGCGCGGCGACAAGCTCTTCGGCCAGACATACACCATTAAGGCACAACATGGCGGTGAACACCGCGGCAACGGACAGAATTTTCTTCATACTCTTCTCCTTTTCGATAATGGACCGCACGGAAAACCTGACTATGCGATGATTCCGGACATCATATTACAACGTCTTTCTATTTAGCAAGAGATGTGCCAGAAAAACCCGGGAAGAAATTCAGCGAGAGGGTGATCGCCGGCGACGCGGCAGGGTGATGTTGAGGCGGCGCAGACGGGAGACAAAGGTGGAGCGATTTACCCGGGCGGCCTCCGCGGCCCAGGTTAGGTTCATGCCGTGCTGGTCGAGGAGATAGGCCAAATAGTCGCGTTCGACCTCCTCCCAGGTACGGCAGCCAAAATCCAATCCGCCGGGACGTCCCGCCCTGGTCGTTGCCAGCGGGCTTCCCTCCGTCTGCCCCCCCATGGGAGCCACGCTCAAAAAGGGTGGCGGCAGATCAGCACGCCCAATCTCCTCTTGGCGGCAGACCACGGTGAGATACTTGGCCAGGTTTTCCAGCTCCCGGATATTGCCGGGCCACGGGTAGGCGAACAGCAACGCCAGCACCTCGCTATCCGGCCGTTTCGGCAACACCCCGTTTTTGGCCGCCTCGCGCATGAGAAAGAGGTTGAACAGCAACGGGATATCCTCCGGCCGATTGCGCAGGGGCGGTAACGCCATGGGCAGAACGGAGAGGCGATAAAAGAGGTCGCGGCGAAAGGATTTTTCCGCCACCATTCGCTCCAGATCCCGGTTGGTGGCTGCCACGAGGCGCACATCGACCTGCTTCGTCTTTGTGCTGCCCAGTGGCTTGATCTCGTTGCTCTGGATCACCCGCAGCACCTTGGCCTGAAGTTCGATGGGCATGTCGCCGATCTCGTCCAAGAAAAGGGTTCCGCCGTTGGCTGCCTCGAACAGCCCCATCTTGTCTTTCACCGCGCCGGAAAAGGCGCCTTTTTTATAGCCGAAAAGTTCGCTCTCCAACAGCGTTTCCGGGATGGCGCTACAGTTTTGCACCACCAAAGGTTGGTCACGGCGGGGGCTCAGCCGATGCAGCCGGGTGGCGACCAGTTCCTTTCCGGTACCTGACTCACCGGTTATCAAGACCGGGTAATCGGTGGCCGCATAGCTGGGAAGCATCTCCATCACCTGTTGGAAAGCCGCGCTCTGGCCCACGGCCAAGCCATCCTCTTTAAGGGCCGCAAGCTCACTCTGAAGCAGACGGGTCACCCCCACCTGACGGTCGTACTCCAGGGCGCTGGAAAGGGCCACGGAGCCGATATTCACCAGCTCCTGCAGAAAATCGAGATACTCCTTTTCCAGGTTGAGCGTGGAGTGTTCGGGGTTGGTGTCGATGACCTCCACCGCGCCGTACACACTCCCCCCTTTCAGCAACAGCGGGAAGGCAAGGATAAGGCTGCTCTTGATGCCGAGATCCGCCTCAATGGGCTGAAAATGACGCGGATCGTTATCTGGGCGGGAAAGGGCCATCTTGCCCGTCTCGATCACCCAGCGCACCAAGCTTTTCGTCGCCAGCGGCAGACACACCCCCTTTACCTTCTCACTCTCTATTCCTTCCGCCTCAAGACAGCAGAAGCCCGCCTCCCGGCGGATCCAGACGGAACCGCGGTCCACGTTCTGCAACCGGAGCAGGGCCCGCAAAAACTTGCGCTGCAGCGCCTGCGGGTCCAGTTCGCCGGAAAATGATTTAAAGAGTTCGATGAGTGATTCTTTCATGCTGGCACTATAGCACTTTTTATTCGAAATATAGCTATAAATGATTAAATATAATCATTTATAGCCTGCAACAAAAAGGGCCGGGCCAGCATCGCTGCTGCCCGGCCCTTGCCTTTTCCCAAGAAAAGAAACGATTACTCGGCCTTGGCCACTTCCCTCCCTGCCTTGAGGTCCGCCCCTTCCAGAAACCGGTGGATGGACTCAGCCGCCTCCTTGGCCTGGAACACCGCCTTGGCCACGGTCTGGGGTCCGAGCACCGCATCGCCTGCGGCAAAGACCCAGTCCACCGAGGTCTGCATGGTGACCTCGTCCACCACATAGGTGCCCCAGCGGGTCATGGTGAAATCGAGGCCTGAGCCGGCGGTGGGGTCCACATCCTGACTGATGGCCGGGATAATGGCGTCCGCCTCGATCATGAAGTTGGAGCCCTCGACCACCTCCGGCCGGCAGCGGCCCGAGGCATCGCACTCGCCGAGCTTCATCCGCAGACACTCGATCTTGGTGAGCCGCCCGTTCTCGCCGTGGATCTTCACCGGCGCGGCCAGCATCTCGATGCGCACCCCTTCCTCCTCCAGATGATGAATCTCTGCCTGGGCCGCGGGCATCTCCGCCTTGGTGCGGCGGTAGAGGATGAACACCTGATCCGAGCCGGTACGGAGCGCGGTGCGGGCGCAGTCGATGGCCACGTTGCCGCCCCCCACCACCACCACGTTGCGGCCGAGATTGAGTTCTTCGCCGACATTGACCCGCCGGAGATAATCGACCCCGTGCAGCACCCCGGCAAGATCCTCGCCCTCAACCCCGAGCTTACGGCTGGCGTGCGCCCCAGGCCCGAGAAAGACCGCGCCAAACCCCTCGTTCTGCAAATCCTGCAGGCTCTTATCCTTGCCGATGGTGATGTTGTTGACCACGGTGACCCCGCAGTTGCGCAGGGCGTCGAATTCCGCCTCGATGACCGGCCTGGGCAGACGGTAGGCAGGGATGCCCACCGCCAGCATGCCGCCCGAGACCGGCAGACTCTCGAAGATGGTGCATGGGTACCCAAGGTGGGCCAGATAATAGGCCACGGACATCCCGGCCGGGCCGGAACCGACAATGGCCACCTTTTTAGGCTTGGGCAGGGCGCAGGCCTTGAGCAGATTCTTGTTGTTGGCCACCATCCAGTCGACGATGTAGCGCTCGATCATGCCGATGGCCACCGGCTCTCCCTTTTTCCCCCGGATGCAATGCCCCTCGCACTGAAATTCATGGGGACAGACCCGCGAACAGATGGCGGGAAGCGAGTTGGTCTCGCGATCCAGCCAGTACGCCTCCTCGATCTTGCCCTCGCGCAGCAGCTTGATAAAACCGGGAATATCATTATGAACCGGGCACCCCTCCCGGCATTTGGGTTTTTTGCATTGCAGGCACCGCTCCGCCTCAAGCTGCGCACCCTTGGCATCATAGCCGGACACCACCTCGGCAAAGCTCTTGATCCGTTCCGCCACGGGCAATTCCCGAGAAAATTGACGGGGGATCTCCATTCTCTCTTTTGTCTCCATCACTGCCTCCTACCCGGAAGATTGAAACCATCGGTACAAGTACCGATATTTATCGTAATAACGACAGGTTAGAATTTATTTGCGCATGGTAATATGTTTTGAAAAGCATTTCATGCATAATTCTCCTTGCCGCCAAGTGGCCGCCGAAAAAACTTGCCTGCCTGAAAAAAGCCATCCCGTTGGAAAAATCACGACCGCCTTGGCTGCCAGCAAGGCAAAAGGCGCTTGACAATTCAGGGGATATCCCGCAAGCTGAATGCATTCCCATTCAACAATCAGCTGAAACACAACGAGCGGACTTCCATGAAAGCAGAATTCATCAATCCATTCCTGACCGCCGCCAAAAATGTATTGGAAACCATGGCGCAGACCCAGGTAACCCCGCAAAAACCCCGCCTCAAAGAAGGCAATACCTCGTATGGCGAGGTTACCGGCATCATCGGCATGACCTCCGCGGAGATCACCGGTTCCATGATCGTGAGTTTTACGGAAAAATGCATCCTGAAGATTGTCGCCAACATGCTGATGGAAGAGCCCAAGGCGAAGATCGACGATGAGGTTGTTGACGCTGTCGGCGAATTGACCAATATGATCTGCGGCGGGGCCAAGGCCCAACTGGCCAAGCTCGATCACAAGTTCGACCTGGCCACCCCCAACATGGTTGTCGGCAAGGGAGTGGAAATCTCCTATTACTCAAAGGCGCCGACCATTGTCATCCCCTTTGAAACCCCAGCCGGCACCTTTGTTGTTGAGGCGAATCTCAGCGAAAGGGGCTAAAGCTTCTTTTCCTAAAGCCGGACAAAAAAAAGCCGCTCGTTGCCGAGCGGCTTTTTTTATCTTCATCTCTTTTCGTCTCAGGACGGCTTGCGCCTCTCGGCGACCTTCAACCGGCTCAAAGCCCGCTGCAAGGCAGCCTCGGCCCTGGTACGATCAAACTTTTCCTTCTGGGCCTGTGCTTCGGCCAGACGTTTTTCCGCCCGCTCCTTGGCCCGCATCGCGCGATCGACATCAATATCCGCCCCACGCTCCGCCGATTCGACAAGAAAGGTCAGCTTGTTATTGGACACTTCACAAAAACCGCCACTCACCATCAGGGTTTCCTCCTGGGCACCGGTCTTGTAGGTCAGAACTCCAACCTTGATCGTGCTCAGAAAAGGCGCATGGTTGGCGAGAACACCAAATTCACCGCCGTAGCCGGGAGCGGTGACAATGTCAACCTCCTTGCTCACTACGGCCCCTTTGGGAGTTACCACTTCCAACTTTAATTTTTCAGCCATGGGTAATCCTCAAGTCCTTGCCGAACCATTGCGGGTCCGGCAAGTCAGTCAGTTCCTTAAGCAGCGGCCTTCTCTTTATTGGCTTTCTCAACCGCCTCTTCAATGCTGCCTACCATGTAGAAAGCGGTCTCGGGCAGCTCGTCGTGCTTGCCTTCCAGGATCTCCTTGAAGCCACGGACCGTGTCGGCAACCTTGACGTACTTACCGGCCATGCCGGTGAAGGTCTCCGCAACGGTAAAGGGCTGGGAGAGAAAACGCTGGATCTTACGGGCGCGGGTAACAAGGGTCTGATCCTCTTCGGAGAGCTCGTCCATACCCAGAATCGCGATGATATCCTGCAGATCCTTGTACTTCTGGAGGCTGGTCTGCACGCCACGGGCAACCAGGTAATGCTCCTCACCCAAAACATTGGGATCGAGAATACGGGAGGTGGAGTCCAGGGGATCAACCGCCGGGTAGATGCCAAGCTCCGCGATCTGACGGGAAAGAACAACGGTACCGTCAAGATGGGCAAAGGTGGTGGCCGGAGCCGGGTCGGTCAAGTCGTCAGCCGGTACGTAAACGCACTGTACCGCGGTGATGGAACCCTTGTTGGTGGAGGTGATCCGCTCCTGGAGGGCACCGAGGTCGGTGGCCAGGGTGGGCTGATAACCAACCGCGGAAGGAATACGGCCAAGAAGCGCGGAAACCTCGGCGCCGGCCTGGGTGAAACGGAAGATGTTGTCAACGAAGAAGAGCACGTCCTGGCCTTCCTCGTCACGGAAATACTCCGCCGCGGACAAACCGGTCAAGGCAACACGGGAGCGGGCTCCCGGCGGCTCGGTCATCTGGCCGTAAACCAAGGCGGCTTTCGGCAGAACGCCGGACTCTTTCATCTCGTGGTACAGATCGTTACCCTCGCGGGTACGCTCGCCAACGCCGCAGAATACGGAGATACCGCCGTGGTGCATGGCGATGTTGTTAACCATCTCCATCATGATAACGGTCTTGCCGCAACCGGCGCCGCCGAACAGACCCATCTTGCCGCCGCGTGGGAAGGGAACCAGCAGATCGATAACCTTGATGCCGGTTTCAAGAACGTGCACCTCGGTGGACTGATCGGTAAAGGCAGGAGCAGGACGATGGATGGCGCGCATCTTGTCGGAGGCGATGGCGCCAAGACCATCAACCGGACGGCCGACCACGTTCATGATCCGGCCCAAGGCGGGAGCGCCGCAGGGGATCTCGATGGGCTTGCCGGTATCCGTGCAATCCTGGCCGCGCACCAGACCGTCGGTCTGGTCCATGGCAACACAACGGACAACATTGTCGCCAAGATGCAGGGAAACCTCGATAACCAGATTGTTTGCCTCGTCACTGATACCCTTGTTGCTTACCAGCAGGGCGTTCATGATCTCCGGCAGATTGTCCGGCTCAAACTCAACGTCTACAACAGGCCCGATGACCTGAACAATTTTACCAACTCTTGCTTCACTCATTGAAAAGCCTCCTCAGCTAGTACTTACATTGACAATCTATGACAGCTGAATGATTCAGCCTGATTTCACCTGGTTACTTCAACGCTTCGGCGCCGCCGACAATATCCATCAATTCCGCGGTAATGCCCGCCTGCCGCGCCTTGTTGTAAATCAGGGTCAGGCTGTGGATGATGTCCTTGCAAGCGCTGGTCGCGTTATCCATGGCGGTCATCCGGGCGGCATGCTCGCTGGCGCTGACTTCAAGCATGGCATGGTAGACCATGACATTCATGTACAGCGGCAAAAGCACTTCCATGATTTCCTCGGTGCTCGGCTCATAGATGTAGGCGCCGGACGCAGAAGCAGGTGCCTCGGCCGCCGCAACGGCAGACGGCTGGATGGGCAGAAACATCTGCTCGGCAGGACGCTGCACGGCAACACTGTGAAACTTGCCGTAGACAATGCGCACTTCATCGCTGTCACCGGCAAGAAAGTTTCCGGCAATATCCTGGGCAATGGCCCGGGCGTTGAACATCTGAAAGGTACCCATCAGATCGACATGACGCTGCCGAACCTTGCCGGTTTTCCGGAAATAGTTGGCGCTCTTCTTGCCGACGCAGACCAGAGACACCTTCTTGCCTTCCGCCTCGAGACCGGCGATCATCTTCTCGGTCATCTTGAGGATGTTGGCGTTGAAGCTGCCGCACAGGCCGCGATCCGAGGTGACCACCAGGATCTCCACGGTCTTGACCTCGCGCTTTTCCATGAGCGGGAAAGCGCCGGAATCCATGGCCGAAGAAAGATTGCCCATGGCCGCATTGAACTTCTCGGCATAGGAACGGAAATCCTCCATCTTCTGCTGCGCCCCGCGAAGCTTGGCCGCGGCGACCATGTTCATGGCCTTGGTGATCTGTGAAGTTTTCTTCACGCCACCAATTTTCATTTTTACATCTTTTAGGCTCGGCATGAGACCTTACCCCCCTTATTTAAGGCCTTTGGCAGCCTTGAAAGATTCACCGAAAGCCTGCAGAGTGGCTCTGATCTTCTCTTCCAGGGCGGCATCGATGGCCTTCTTCTCTTTCAGGTCATCATAGATGCTCGGCTGGTTCTTCTCGATATGGGCATAGAGCTGCTGCTCGTACTCAGCCAAGGAATCAACAGGCAGGGTGTCGAGATAGCCGCGGGTACCGGCAAAGAGGATGCAGATCTGCTTTTCCATGGGCAGCGGCTGATACTGGGGCTGCTTCAGGATCTCAACCAAACGGGCGCCGCGGGTCAACTGGGCCTGGGTGGCTGCGTCCAGATCGGAACCGAAACCGGCAAAGGCGGCAAGCTCACGATACTGGGCCAGATCCAGACGAAGGGTACCGGCAACCTGCTTCATGGCCTTGACCTGGGCTGCACCACCTACGCGGGATACGGAAAGACCAACGTTGATCGCGGGACGAACGCCGGCGAAGAACAGGTTGGGCTCAAGGTATACCTGGCCGTCGGTGATGGAGATAACGTTGGTCGGGATGAAGGCGGAAACGTCACCGGCCTGGGTCTCGATGATGGGCAGGGCGGTAAGAGAACCGGCGCCCAGGGCATCGTTTACCTTGCAGGAACGCTCCAGCAGACGGGAGTGGTTGAAGAAGATGTCACCGGGGTATGCTTCACGTCCCGGCGGACGACGAAGGAGCAGGGAGAGCTCACGGTAGGAAACCGCCTGCTTGGAAAGATCGTCATAGATGATCAGGGCATGCTGACCGTTGTCACGGAAGTACTCGCCCATGGCGCAACCGGCAAAGGCGGCGACATACTGCATGGGCGCCGGATCGGAGGCGCAGGCCGCGACCACGGTGGTGTATTCCATGGCGCCGTGCTTACGGAGCGCTTCAACCACCAGGGCCACGGTGGATTTCTTCTGGCCGATGGCCACATAGACGCAGTGCACGTCGGTGTATTTCTGGGCGATGATCGCGTCAACGCAGAGAGCGGTCTTGCCGATCTGACGGTCGCCGATGACCAGTTCGCGCTGGCCGCGGCCAACCGGGGTCATGGCGTCAACCGCCTTGGCGCCGGTGTAGCAGGGCTCGTGAACAGACTTACGGGCGATAACACCGGGAGCCAAAACCTCGATCTTGGAGCTGTGCTTGGCATTGAGCGGACCCTGGCCGTCAATGGGGGTGCCCACGCCGTCAACGACGCGCCCTTCCATCTCGGGGCCGACGGGAACCTCGGCGATACGACCGGTACGTTTTACGGTGTCGCCTTCCTTGATCTTACGAACGTCGCCAAGAATCGCACAACCAACGTTGTCCGCTTCAAGGTTCAAAGCGATGCCCAAGATTCCGCCGGGAAACTCCAGCAGCTCCATGGCCATGCACTTCTCAACCCCGTACACACGAGCGATACCGTCACCAACGGAGATTACGGTGCCGGTTTCACTCAGATCAACTTTACTTTCGTAATCCTTGATCTGCCCCTTGATGATTTGACTGATCTCTTCGGCTTTGATCTGCATTTGTCTTATTCACTCCCCTTAATGGATTCTTTTAAACCAGCCAGCTGTGACTTGATGCTTCCATCGAGCACCAGATCACCGACCTTGGCCACAATGCCGCCGATGATGGACGGATCGACTTGGGACGTAAGGACGACCTGCTTGCCGGTTATTTTTTCCAATGTTGCCTTAACCTTTGCACTGAGTTCGGGGGTCAGCTCCATGGCCGAAACCACCGTTCCCTGACACATATTGTTATCCGCGTCGACCATCGCCTGAAATACCGCGGCGATGTCGGGGAGGATATTCGCACGTTTTTTCTGCACCAGCAGCTTGAAGAAGTTGCCCAGAACCTGGGAAACCTGCATGGAGGTGAGAAGATGCTCCATGACCTTTTCCCGCGCCTCAACCGGATAGAGCGGGTTGGTCAGGGCATCGGCAACCTCGGGCATCCCGGCAAAAAGCTCGGACATGGCGTTGAGGGTCTTGGTGAAATCCGCGAAGGCATTGCCTTCCTTGCCAACCGCAAACAACGCCTTGGCGTACCGTTTGGCTATTACTGTGTTCTTCACTGAATACCTCCCACCTTTTCAAGAGACAGCTCAACCATCCTGCTCTGATCCGCAGGCTGAATATTCTTTTTCACCAGCTCTTCCGCCAGCAGCACGGCTTGCTCGGCAATCTCCCCCTTCAACCGGGTCTTGGCCTCGGCAATCTCATGGGCCACGGCCATCTCCGCCTGACGCTTGATGTCGCCAGCAGCGCGCTCGGCATCGGTAATGATCTTTTCCTTCTCGGCCTCACCCTGCTTGACCGCCTCGGTGATGATGGAGTTCACTTCTTCATCAAGCTTGGCGAGTTTGGCTTCGGCCTCCTTGTACAGCTGCTCTGCTTCGGCCTTGCGGGACTCCAGGGCATCAAGCTGATCCTTGATGCCTTCCCGCCGACTGCTCAACCCGTCGGCAAAGGGCTTTTTCAAGAAGAACACCAGAATAATGACCAGACCGGCGAAGTTCGTGGTCCGCCACAGGAGATCCAGCCACTTCTCTCTGGGAATAGCCGCACTGTGACCTGCCGCTTCCGAGGCATACGCAGCAGCGGCAAACGCCAACACCAGAAGCACCGACACAGCGGTTACGCCGGTTTTTTTCCAGGATAGATTTTTCATTTACAGAGCCCTCCCCAAAACCTTGCCGGCCATTTCATTGGCAAACCCGGAAATCTGCCCCTGCAGCTCGGACTGGGCCGTGACAAACTGCTTTTCTATTTCGGCAAGCTGACCGGTTTTCTGCGCATCAACCTCCTTGCGGATCCCGGCCAGTTTCTCGGCGCTTTCGGCAAGGGCGGCATTGCGGGCAGCCTCGTACTCTTTCTTTGCCCTGATCCTGGCATCCTTCATCTTCTGACCGAACTCGTCGAGACGCAGAGCACCATTTTTCTTGAATTGGTCAATGCCCTCATCAAGGCCGGTGATCTTTTTCTGCCGCTCTTCAAGAATCGAGCGGATCGGTTTGTACAAGACTGCATTCAGGACGACAATAAGCAAGAGCATATTGGCAATCTGAATGAGCATGGTCAGGTCGATGGTAATCATTACTGGCCCCCGTTTTTCTTGACAATTAATATGTTAAAAAATCTTGGTATGTGCGCGTGAAATGAATGCCTGTTCATTAACAATTGAACGGTTCTAATCGAATTTATTTTGCCTGTCAATACATTTTCCGGTTGCTTTTTTTCCTGTTTTTGCCTGGGTATTTCTACATAAACAAAGCCCAACCGGCTATTTTTTCAACGGTATATCTTTTTAAGAAGAAGCTTTTGCTCCCTGTGCGCTGATGATGGAGCCCACGGCGGCGAGCGCTTCCGGCAATTTATCCGCCATGGTCCCTCCGGCCTGGGCCATATCCGGCCGCCCGCCACCGCTGCCGCCCACCATGGCCGCCACCTCCTTGACAATCTGGCCGGCATGAAACCGGGTGGACAGATCCTTGGTGACCATGGCCAGCAGGCTCACTTTCCCTTCAAAGACGCCGCCTAAAACAGCGATGCCGCTGCCCAGCCCGTCCCGCACCTTGTCGCCCACCTCCCGCATGGTTTTCGGCGAATCCATGGCGATCTGGGCGATAACCACCTTGACCCCCGCGATCTCCTGGGCGTTAGCGAGCATGGACTCCAGATCATTGACGGTAAGATCCGCGGTCAACCGGCTCACCTCCCGCTCCAGCTCTTTCTGGCGGGCCAGCATTTTTTCCAGTTTGCCAGCCAGTTCCTCGGGCGTGGTCTTGAGTTTGGCCGCCAGCATTCCCAACTGCGCCTCAATCTGCTGGAACCGCTCCATGGCGCCAGGGCCTGTGACCGCCTCGATTCTCCGCACCCCGGCGGCGATGCCGCTTTCGCTCAGGATCTTGAACAGTCCGATCTCTCCGGTCGCGGACACATGGGTGCCGCCGCACAGCTCCTTGCTGATCTCTCCCACGGAAACAACCCGGACCTTTGTCTCGTATTTCTCGCCAAACAGGGCCGTGGCCCCGCCCTTGATGGCCTCCTCGCGGTCAAGCACCGCGGTGGATACATGGGCATTCCCCCGGATCCCGTCGTTGACGATCTTTTCCACCCGGGCCAGCTCCTCGCGGCTGAGGGGGGAAAAATGGGTGAAATCGAAGCGGAGCCGCTGTGGATTGACCAGGGAGCCGGACTGCTTGACATGCTCGCCCAGCACCTCGCGCAGAGCGGCCTGCAAAAGATGGGTGGCGGTGTGATTGTTGGCCGTGCGCTGGCGCTTGCCTTCAGCCACCTTGAGTTCGACACTCTCGCCAAGGGACAGGCTGCCCTCGATAACCTCGGCCTGATGGAGGATGAGCCCATCCCCCACGGCCACGGTATTTTCCACCCTGGCCTTGCCCTGCACCCCGATGATCATGCCCCTGTCGCCGCTCTGCCCGCCGGACTCGGCGTAAAACGGGGTTTCCGGGCAGACCAGGGAGACCTGCTCCCCGGTGCCGGCCTGTTCCAGACTGGCGCCGCCACCGCTCACCAACCCGCTGATGACACCATGGTGGCGACGGGTCTCATAGCCGACAAAACGGCTGCGCATCCCTGCATCGAGCAGGGCGCGAATACCAGGCCCCATTTCGGCAAGCGAGGTGGCTTTCCAGGATTTCTTGGACTGGTTGCGCTGCACCTCCATGGCCGCGTTGAATCCTGCCTCATCCGCCAGCATCCCTTTCTCGATGGCGATATCCTTGACGATATCCACGGGAAAACCGTAGGTGTCGTAGAGCTTGAAGATAAACTCCCCTGCCACCACCTTTTCTCCGGTCTCCCGCAAGCGCTTCATCTCCTGGTGGAGCATGGCCAGGCCGTGATCCAGGGTTTCCAGGAAGCGCACCTCCTCGTTGTGCACCACCTTGGCCAGAAGCTCCCGCGCCCCGTGGAGATGGGGATAGGGTTCGCCCATCTCGGCGATGACCGCGGAGGTCACCCCGGTCAGAAAGGGCTTTTTCAGCCCCAGCGAACGGCCGAAACGGATGGCCCGCCGCATGATGCGGCGGAGCACGTAGCCCCTCCCCTCGTTGGAGGGCAGCACCCCGTCGGCCACCAGAAAGGTGGTGGCCCGGCTGTGGTCGGCGATGACCCGCAGGGCCGTGTTGATTGCAGCGTCCTCTCCGTACCTGACCCCGGCAACATCGGCGATGGCCGCGATGATGCCGGCAAAGAGATCGGAATCGTAGTTGGTGAATTTCCCCTGGGTAACGGCGGCAATGCGCTCCAAGCCCATGCCGGTGTCGATGCTCGGCTTGGGCAGCGGGGTCATGCTGCCGTCCTCGCTCCGGTTGAACTGCATGAACACCAGATTCCAGATCTCCAGGAACCGGTCGCAGTCGCAGCCGAGCTTGCAATCCGGCCTGCCGCAGCCCGCCTCGACGCCCTGGTCGATGTGGATCTCGGAGCAAGGGCCGCAGGGGCCGGTATCGCCCATGGCCCAGAAATTGTCCTTTTCCCCCATCCGGACAATGCGGCCCTGGGGCAGATCCTTGACCTTTTCCCAGAGGCCAAAGGCCTCGTCGTCGTCTTCAAACACCGAGACCCAGAGCTTCTGCGGGTCCAGGCCGATCTCCTTGGTGAGAAAATCCCAGGCATAGTGGATGGCGTCTTTCTTGAAATAATCGCCAAAGGAAAAATTGCCGAGCATCTCGAAAAAGGTATGGTGGCGCGCGGTGTAGCCGACATTTTCAAGATCGTTGTGCTTGCCGCCGGCCCGCACGCAGCGCTGACTGGTCGCGGCCCTGACGTAGTCCCGCTTGTCCTCGCCCATGAACACCCGCTTGAACTGAACCATGCCGGCATTGGTGAACAGCAGGGTCGGGTCGTCGTGGGGCACCAGGCCGGAGCTTTCCACCACGGTATGGCCCTTGTCGGCAAAGTAGGTCAGAAATCGCTTGCGTATGTCGTTTCCGGTCATTGTTGCATTCCTTCAAATTACAGAAGCGGGACGCCTTCGCATCCCGCTTCTTAATAATGATATTTGTTGCCTGAATCAGATCAGTCGGCGGCCGCAGCCTTTGCAACCGGTGCTTTTTCTCCGGCCGCGGGCAAACCATACCCGAGGCGCACCTTTCTTTCAAGGTCATCGCACATCTCCGGATGCTCCTTGAGGAAGATCTTGGAGTTCTCCCTCCCCTGGCCGATGCGTTCGCCATTGTAGGAGTACCAGGCCCCGCTTTTCTCGACAATGTCCTGGGCCGTGGCCAGATCGAGCAGATCCCCGACCTTGGAGGCGCCTTCGCCATAAATGATGTCGAACTCCGCCTCTTTAAAGGGCGGGGCCATCTTGTTTTTCACCACCTTGACCTTGGTCCGGTTGCCGATCACCTCCACCCCGTCCTTGATCGCGGCCTGCCGCCGGATATCGAGCCTGAGCGAGCTGTAAAACTTGAGGGCGTTGCCGCCCGTGGTAGTTTCCGGATTGCCGAACATGACCCCGATCTTCATCCGGATCTGGTTGATGAAGATGATCGCGGTGTTGGTGCGCTTGAGCACGCCGGTGAGCTTGCGCATGGCCTGGGACATGAGCCGGGCCTGAAGCCCGACATGGGAATCCCCGGCGTTGCCGTCGATCTCCGCCTTGGGCACCAGGGCAGCCACCGAGTCCACGACAATGACGTCCACGGCCCCGCTGCGGATAAGGATCTCGACAATCTCCAGGGCCTGCTCGCCATAGTCGGGCTGGGAGACCAAAAGATCGTCAACCTTGACCCCGAGGCGCTCGGCATAGCCGATGTCCAGGGCATGCTCGGCATCGATGAAGGCGGCGCTGCCCCCGGCCTTCTGGGCCTCGGCGATAACATGCAGGGCCAGGGTCGTTTTGCCGGAAGACTCCGGTCCGTAGATCTCGGTGATCCTCCCCCGGGGAACGCCGCCGATGCCGGTGGCGATGTCAACACTCAGGGTACCGGTGGGGATGACCGCCACCGCCTCGCGCTCGTCCGTGCCGAGCCGCATGATCGACCCTTTGCCGAACTGTTTCTGAATCTGAAAGATCGCGGTATCAAGGGTTTTGTTCTTTTCGTCGGCAACGGCCATGTTTTATGTCTCCCCTCAGTAGGATGAATTATAGTCGGTTCTTTTTACTCTGTCCTGCATCCATTATCAAGACCAAGCTATTCAGCCCAAGCAGGTGCCGGCGCAAAAGATCAAGCGCCGTCTGCCCGGCCAGGGCCTGCACCTGGCCGCGGTCTCCGGAAAAACGGAAAAGAAAGGTCTGGGTTTTTTCCGGACTGGCCAGGCCGAAATAGACCGTGCCCACCGGTTTGTCTTCGCTGCCGCCGTCAGGTCCGGCAATGCCGGTTACGGCAAGGGCATGGTCAACGGGGGTCACCCGCCGCATCCCCTCGGCCATGGCTCTGGCACAGTCGGCACTGACCGCGCCGGACCGCAGAAGGATCTCCCGGTTGACCCCGAGCAGCCGCTCCTTCAAGGCATCGCTGTAAGCGACCACCCCTCCAAGAAAATAAGCGGAACTCCCGGCGACCTTGGTCAGGGTATGGCCGATGAGCCCGCCGGTGCAGGATTCCGCCACCGCCACCGTCTGGCCTCGGTCTCCAAGCAACCTCCCCACTACGGACTCCAGGGTGTCGCCACCTGAGCCGTAACAGCAATCGCCAAGAGATTCCGTCACCTTCCCGGCATATTTTTGCATCGCCGCCTCGGCCTCGTTGCTTGTCGCGCCGGTGACGGTGAGGCTGACATGCACCTCGGGAAACACGGGATAATAGCCGATCCGGACCCTGGGGTCACGGCCCTCCAGGTGGGTAAGCCGCCGGTTGATCTCGGACTCGGCCAGCCCCGTCACCTTGTACACCTTCTGGCGCACCTGACGGACCTCCTCGCCTTCCCAGACAGCGAGCCGGGTGATCACCGTTTCCAGGAGCAGATCCTCCATCTCCTGGGGCACGCCGGGCAGAAAAAAGATGGGCTTGCCGTCCTGGACCAGAAAATATCCGGCCGTCTTTGCTTCCGTGTGCAGGGCGTGGGCGCCCGCCGGCAACCAGGCCAGTTTTTCAAGGGAGATCCGCTGGCCGGCAGGCAGGTTCTTGCCGTGGGCCTGGATTTTTTTGAGTATTTCCGGATACAGGGTGGCAGGACGGGAGAGGGCCGAGGAAACCGCGGCATTGGTCAGATCGTCGGTGGTCGGGCCCAATCCCCCGGTGACAACAACAAAATCAGCCCGCTGCAAAGCCCGTTGCAAGGTACGGCCGATGAGTTCCGGCTCATCACCGATGGTGGTCATGGCCAGGATCTCGTGGCCCGCACCAAAAAGATGGCTTGCCGCGAAGTAGCTGGTGGTGTTCAGCACCCGCCCGGAGGTAAGCTCATCGCCGATGGCAATTATTTCCCCAATCATGCTGGTCTCGTAAAAAAGGAAAAAGTTTTCAATCAGACAACCCGGCCCAGCACCCCATCCTCGGTGAGTTCTTCCAAGCGCACCGTGACCAGCTGATTCACCATGGTGGAGTCCCCCGCAAAGGAGACCGGGATATAATTCCCGGTATAGCCCTTGAGCAACCGCCCCTGCTTGCGGCCTTCCACCAGAATCTGCCGGACGCTGCCCAGATGCTTGCGATAAAAAGCACTCCGTTTTTTATGATGCAAATCCCGCAGGAGCGCAACCCTTTCCTCCTTGTCCTGTTTGGGAACCTGATTCGCCATGGTGGCTGCCGGGGTGCCTGGCCTTTTCGAATAGGGAAAGACATGGAGATAGCTCACCGGCAAGGATTCGAGCAGGTTGTAGGTGTTGCGAAAGGCCCCTTCGTCCTCGCCGGGAAACCCGACCAGCACATCAACGCCGATGGCCACATCGGGCAGATGCGCCACACTTTTTTCCACCACCGAGGCAAAGGTGGCGGCGGGATAGCGGCGGTTCATCTTTTTGAGTATTTGGTCATCCCCGCTCTGCAAGGGGATATGCAGATAGGGCATGATGGCCGGCGACCCAGCCATGAGGCTCAGGAGTTCGTCCGTAATCTCGGTGGGCTCAAGCGAGCTCAAGCGGTAGCGTACCGGCAGATCCCGGGCCAAAAGCAGCCCAAGCAACTCGCGCAGATTGGTTTGGGGGGTAAGGTCCAACCCATAATGGCCCAGATGGATGCCGGTGAGCACCTGTTCCTTGTAGCCCTGGGCGGCAAAGATCCCGGCCTGGGCCACAACCTTGTCCGGAGCAAGGCTCCGGCTGCGCCCCCGGGTATAGGGCACGATGCAGTAAGAACAGAAGCTGTTGCAGCCGTCCTGCACCTTGAGATAGGCCCTGGTCCGCTCCCCGAAACTGGTGGCGACAAGGGGGCAGATCTCCTTTTGCCCGCCGATATTGCCCAGGTGCATTTCCAGATCACAATGCCGGTCGGCCAGGGCCACCTCCACCAAGCGGTGCTTGCAACCGTTGCCCACAATGCAGATGGGGCTGTCGGCGATATCGAGGATCTCCTGGGCGGCGATCTGCGCATAGCAGCCGGTCACGATCAACCGGGCCTCGGGATTGGTGCGCAAAGCCCGGCGAATCAGCTGACGGGACTGCGCCCCGGCCCTGGCCGTGACCGCGCAGGTATTAATGATGTAGACCTCCGCTGGCTGGGCAAAGGGAACCAGCTCCACCTCCCGCTGGGCAAGCTCCGAAAGGAAGGCGGCCGACTCGAACTGGTTGACCTTGCAGCCCAGGGTGGTGATGGCGATTTTTTTCTTGCTCTGGTCTGTGATGTTCATGCCTGTGCCATACATTCTTTGCTACGGATTTGCAACAACAAGACTGAAGTCCAAGGCTCAAGAAACATCGATGATCTTCAGGCTGTTGGTGGTTCCCGCCACCCCGGTCTGGGTTCCGGCGGTAATCACCAGCCGCCGCGTCCCCGGCCTAAGCAGACCGGCGCCTTTGAGCAAATCGGCCAATTCGAGGTCCGACAAATCCACGGAGGGCACCCCAAGGGGAAACACCCCGGCGGAAAGAGCGAGGATATTGCGGGCCGTTGGGTTGTCGGTAATCGCCACAATCCAGGGCCGCGGACGCAGCCGGGCGATACGCCGGGCCGTGGTGCCCGTGGCGGTGGGGGTCACGGCCAGATCCACCGTCCGGTTTTCCATGACATCGCAGGCCGCACTGCTGACCAGATCGTCAATGCTGTCCTCGGAACGGATCGCTGCCCGGACCTCCAGGGCGATGGCGCCGCTCTTGACCAAACGCCGTTCGGTCTGGCGGGCAATTTTTTTGGCAATGCGGACCACCGCCGCCGGATCATGGCCAATGGCGGTCTCCTCGGAAAACATGATCGCATCGGCGCCGTCGAGAATGGCGTTGGCCACGTCGGTGACCTCGGCCCGGGTGGGGCGGGCGTTATCCACCATGGAGAGCAGCATCTGGGTGGCAACGATCACGGGCTTTGCCGCCAGGTTGGCCCGATGGATGATATCCTTTTGCAACCCCGGTATCTCTTCGATGGGCAACTCGATGCCAAGATCGCCCCGGGCCACCATCACCGCGTCGGCCACGGCCAGAATTTCGTCCAGATGGGCCACCGCCTGCCGCCGCTCGATCTTGGCCAGCAGACAGGGACGGCACTTTCCGGTTTGCGGCAACAGAGCGCGGGCAGCCAGCATATCCTCCGGCCCGCCGACAAAGGAGATGCAGATCACATCGGCCTGGTGCTTGATGGCAAAGGCAATGCCGCGCTTGTCCTCCTCGGTGATGACCCCGGAAGGCGCCTCATAGCCGGGGATATTGACCCCCTTGTTGGAACGGACCACCCCGGCCACCAGGGCCTCGGCCTCGATGATCTCGCCCTCGATGGATTTGACCTTGAACTGCAGCATGCCGTCGCCGACAAAAATGATGGAGCCCGGCCGCACCCCTTGGGCCAGACCGGAAATCTCATGGGGCAGAAAAATCCCCCTCCCGGGCCGGGGCTGATCGGCAGGCCAGAAGCGGACCTTGGCGCCCCGCCGCACGACAATCGGCTTGGGCACCGTGCCCAACCGCATCTTCGGCCCGGGCAGATCCACAATGATGGCCACCGGTCTCCCCATTTCCCCGCTGATCTTCCGCAGACTGGCGATCACCCCGGCATGTTCCTCAAGATCTCCGTGGGAGAGATTGAGGCGAAAGCCATCGACCCCGGCAGCCATCAAACGGCGTTGCACGACAGCCGAAAAGGAGGCCGGGCCCAGGGTGGCAACAATCTTGGTCTTGGAGATGAATGGATTCATGAGGCGCCTCGGCTTTTCCAGGAGGATCAGGGACGCTTGCCAGCCCAGCAAGACAAGGGCTTGGCAAACGCGGGATTTCGATCAGTGTATCGTTTTTCCGCCACGGCTGCCAAACACAAATTGCACCTCATCTGGCAATCTCGCCGCAGCCGAGAACCGCCTCGCCCTCATAGAAAACCGCAAACTGGCCGGGGGTGATTGCGCGTTGCGGCTCAACAAAGATCACCCGCACCCCGCCCTCGTGCCGGACAAGCTCCGCCTGGCAGGCGGGATGCCGGGAGCGGATTTTCACCATGCACACGTGGGGCAGTGCCAGGGGCTGGCCGCTCAGCCAATGCACCACCGGCAACACCACCTCCCGCTGCCAGAGATCCGCGTCCTTGCCCACCACCACTGCGTCCCGCGCCGGGTCAAGCCCCACCACATACCAGGGAGTGGCGTCGGGCAACCCGAGCCCCCTCCGCTGGCCGACGGTATAGTGATGAATGCCCCCGTGCCGCCCCACTTCCTTGCCCTGCAAGGTCAGCATTGGCCCCGGCCGTCCTTGTCCCGGAGAATGGACGGCCAGAAACTCCGCCACCGGCTGATGTTTCAAAAAACAGACATCCTGGCTTTCCGGAGTGTGCCGGAAGGCCAGACCAAACTCGGCGGCCAGCTCATAGACCATATCTTTTCGCAAGAAGCCCAAGGGAAAGCGGAGGCGGCTCAGCTGCGCCTGGGTGAGCATCCCGAGAAAATAAGACTGATCCTTTTTAGGATCAACACCTTGCAGCAACCGATAGCCGCTGGTTGCGTCCCCGCTGATCCGGGCATAATGACCGGTGGCCAGCAGCTCTGCCCCGAGACTCTCCCGCGCCTGGTCGAGCAGCCGGCCGAATTTGATGGTGCGGTTGCAGACCACGCAGGGATTGGGGGTTTTTCCGGCAAAATAGCTGGCGCGGAAATAATCCACCACCTCGCGCCGGAAGGGTTCGGCCAGATCCACCACGGTCAGGGGAATCCGCAAGAAATCGGCCACCGCCCGGACCCGTTGCAGCTGCTCCTCCAGATCGGGCTGGGCCAAGGCCATGAAAACGCCCTGCACCCGCGCTCCCTGTTGTTGCAACAGGGCCGCGGTCACCGAGGAATCCCCCCCGCCGCTCATGGCGACAACAATCTTTTTTTGGTGTA
>Ga0074199_1000127_pt2 | contig 33278 bp, 10 predicted proteins | sample EPASupsiteSAE347_FD_64528 | JGI IMG/M metagenome (GOLD analysis project Ga0074199, IMG submission 64528) | Bioremediated contaminated groundwater from EPA Superfund site, New Mexico - Sample SAE3-47 | ecosystem: Environmental > Aquatic > Deep subsurface > Groundwater > Contaminated ... | reverse complement strand
ATCAACACCTATGAAGATATCGTACTCGGAAGGCCGGATCGTCAGCAGCATTTTGGAGTCTCCTTTTTTAAAAAACTCTATCACGCTGTCTGACGCTTTAACATATCATCTAAGGAGGCCGAGAGCCAAGGCTTTACATCGAGGCGGTCCCAATACCTATCAATTTCCACTATGTGGAAATTGGGGCCGTCCTTGTCGCCATTAACGAAATAAAAGAAAGACAAGGACGGACGCTCGCGAGTGAAGTCATGCCTCGCCTGATTCACGATTAAATTTACGGTTGAAAATCAGTGCAGTCCTGGTTTTCGAATTGACCTGCTATCAAGACAACCAGGACGGCGGGGCATGACAAGCGTTGGCGAAACACACTTCCCGACGAATGGCTCAAAAGGCAGAAACAGATAAGTTTTTTTGGCGGCGAGCCGTTACTGAAAAGTCAGCACCCGGGGACCTTTATGAAAAATCCGATCCGAACCGTTGTTTTTTCCGTTATCTGGAGCTCTCTTTTCCTCGCGTTGGGTCTTTGGTCATCGGGAAAATTCGCTTCGTGGCAAGCGCGGGAAAAAACGAGGCAGCAAGCCGGCGTTCAACTCGTCTGCATCGGGGATTCCCACACCTTTGGCGTCGGAACTTCCGCCCCTTACTCGTATCCCAAACAGTTGGAAAAGCTCCTGAACTCCAATAACCCGGGGCAAAAGTTCTCCGTCACCAACTTGGGAGCCCCCGGGTCCGGCACCAAGGCCCAGGCCGAGACCTTGCGGTTCTTTCTTGAACATCACAGGGTCGATGGGGTCCTCTGGCTTACCGGACGCAATAATGCCGACGCGGACATAAAACCCTTCGGGAACAAGCCATTGCCCCGGAAAATTCCGGATCTTTTCCCCGGCATGAATAGCATCCGGTTTTCCAAGCGGCTTTTCTCCCGTTTTTTCCAAAACAAGAACCCTTTGGAAACAGAAGGACTTTCCAGCCTCTCCCGGGCCTACAGGGATTATTTGGATTTTTATTTGGATGCGGCGCGTAAACTCTGCAAGACCCACGGGGCAGAACTGATCCTGCTCTCCTACTACGACTCCGCGGATGTTGCCGTGAAAGAATTTGCGGACAAACACCGCATCCCTTTCTTTGAATTCGGGAATGATTTTTCACTTTTCAAAAAAAAGAGGGGGGCCGCACAATACACCTCCCCCGACGGTTCCCATATGAACCGTTTCGGGTATCAATTTTATGCGGAACGCCTTTATGAAGACATGTTCCGCAACCGGAGACGTCTGGGACTCCGTTTGGAACCGCTCTTAAAAAAAATAAAGGGCGCGGATTTTTATGCGGACCCGGCAGAGACCGATCAATGGGTCCGGTATCAGCAGGAAAGAGTGGAACAAAGCAAAGAAACGTGGGCTTACCCTTTTGAGCAGATCCAACTGGGACATATTTACGAGGAAATAGGCCGGGAGGAATCCGCGAAGGAATGTTACATGGAAGGTTTGATCTCTTCGGACTACGGCGACAATAACACGCTTGTGTCCCCGGCCATTGCCTGGCATCTGAGGAGAGGAGAACGTTTCGAAGCCCTTCAATTGTGCGATGACATCATTTCCAAAAACCCCAAGAACAGCATCGCCAAAACTTACCGGGAAATATTGTCGCGGAACCTGCCCAGCGTCTGGCTCGACCGCCTGCGGGACAGTGTGGAATCCATCGATTAACAGCGACGAGATCAACATGCGCGAACGCGCCGGTCGAAAGCCCTCACAAGTGGGACCCCCTCTCGGCGGCATCGCCGAAACGGGACGGAAACGACTCATACCAGTCAAGCAAGAGGGAGAAATCAACGGCCTTCACGGAATGGGTCAGACCTCCGACGGAAATGGTATCGACGCCCGTCGCGGCGAACTTACGGATGTTCTTGAGCGTGATGCCTCCCGAGGCTTCGATCATGGCCCAGGGGGCTTCCTTGCGAATGATCCCCACGGCCCTCCGGGTCTCCTTGGGCGAAAAATTATCCAGAAGAATCACCTTGGGCTTGAGCGCGATCGACTGGCGGAGCTCCCTGAGGTCGCGGACCTCGATCTCGAAATCATGCGGGTGGCGTTTCAGTTTTGACAGATCGCCGTAAAGCCGGTGGTTTTCTTTGACGAGGATGAACGAATCAAGACCGGGACGGTGCCTCCGTCCCCCGCCGACCTCGACGGCCACCTTTTCCAGTTCGCGCCAAAGCGGCGTGGTCTTGCGCGTGTGGAGGAGAAGGACCGGGTATTCTTTTATTTTTTCTACGAACTGGCGCGTTTGGGTCGAGATCCCCGAAAGATGGCTGATGAAATTGAGCAGGGTCCTTTCCACTTTCAGGATCGACCGGATATTCCCGCGCATTTTAAAAACGATCTTTCCGGGCCGGACCTTCCCTCCGTTATGGACCCAGAATTCGAGCTTCACCCTCGGGTCCACGATCTTGAAAAGCTCCTTCGCGAGCCGTTCACCGCAAAAGATCCCGTGGTCCTTGGCGATCACACGGGCCTCCCCCTTGGCCTGGGCCGGGATCAGAAGATTCGAGGTGATATCCCCGTGTCCGATATCCTCCCTCAAGGCCTCCCGGAGGAAATTCAGGGTCCTTTGAGAGACCGGCAGCGCATGGCCGTGGATGCCGCGCCTTTTGCTAAAGACCGGCGAGCTGGGTTTGGTAGGATACGAGAAGACTTTTCGCATCATGGAGTTTCTCTTTTTCTTTTTCAAGGATCTCTTTCGGCGCTTTTTCGGCGAAAGAAGGGTTCTCGACTTTTTTACGGATGTTCTCTATCCATTGTTCGGTCTCTTGGATCTTTTTCTGGAGCCGTTTTTTCTCCGCCTCCGGGTCCAGGATCCCCTCGAGCGAAACGAAAATATCAAAAGCCGCAAAGGAACTGGCCGCCATCGCGCCTTTTTTCTGGAATGTACGCACACATTGAAGCTCCGCGAGCCGGCCCAGCGTCTTCACCTCGCGTTCAAAAGTTTGGAGGGCCTCCTGCGTCCCCTTTTCCTTGCAAACAATGACGGCCTTGAGTTTCTCCGTCGGCGCGATCTGGGACCGGACCCGGAGATCGCGGATGCCGCCCACGGCGTCCTGCAAAAGACCGATCGCTTTCTGCGCTTTCGCGTCGTGGAACTTTTTCCCCCCGTCATACGGCCAACCGGCGAACAAAAGGGTCTCAGGCCAGGCCTCGGCGCCCGCCGCCTTTTGTTTGAACGTCTGCCAGATCTCTTCGGTGATGAACGGCATAAAGGGGTGCAGAAGCCGCAGGATCCTCTCGGTCACGTAGAAAAGGACCTTTTGCGTCTGAAGTTTTAGGGCCGCGTCGGAGGACTGGGTCATGGGTTTTGCGAGTTCGATATACCAGTCGCAGAAATCGTCCCACACGAAGTGATAAAGTTCGGTCGCCGCCTGGGCGAGGCCGAACTGGGAAAGGTGCTTCTCGATCGCCGCGGCTTTTTCCTCAAAACGCGACAGGATCCACCGGCTCGGGAGCGAGAGTGTTTCGTTTTTGAACTGCCCGGGGTCCGCGGAAGCGGTCTCGAGGCCTTCCAGCTGCATCAGTACGAACCGGCAGGCGTTCCAGACCTTGTTCGCGAAATTGCGGCCGACCTCGAATTTCTCGCGCGAGAGGTAAACATCCTGCGCCGAGAGCATCACGAGGCTGTAACGCAGGGCGTCGGCCCCCATCTCTTCGATCACTTCCAGCGGATCGATGGAGTTCCCGAGCGATTTCGACATCTTGAGCCCGGTGGCCGCGCGGACCGTGCCGTGGATATGGATCTGAGTGAACGGGACTTCCCCCATGAATTCAAGGCCCGCCATGATCATGCGCGCCACCCAGAAAAAAATGATCTCGGGCGCGGTCACAAGGTCCGAGGTCGGGTAGAATTTTTTCAGGTCTCCGGTCTTGGCCGGCCAACCCAGGGTCGAGAACGGCCAAAGCCAGCTGGAAAACCAGGTGTCGAGAACGTCTTCATCGCGCCGGATGTCTTTGGAACGGCAGTGCGGGCATTGCTCAATGTCTTCCCGAGAAACGATCACTCCATGAGGCTTCAGACTGCAGACTTCAGACTGCAGGCTTTTTTCTGTGGTCTTTCCGGTTTGGGTCTGTTCGCATTTTGAACAGTACCAGACCGGAAGCCGATGCCCCCACCAGATCTGCCGCGAAATGCACCAGTCGCGGATACCGCCGAGCCAGTTGAGGTAAACCTTGGTCCAGCGGTCCGGATAGAAAACCGTTTTTCCCTGACGGTGCGCCTTCAGGGCCTTCTCGGCCAGAGGCTGCATCTTCACGAACCATTGTTGGGAGAGATACGGCTCGACCACGGTATCGCACCGGTAGCAATGCCCGACCGCGTGCAGGTGCGAATCGCGCCGTACGAAAAGCCCTTGTTCTTCCAGGTCCTTCAGGATCTTTTTGCGCGCCTCAAAGCGATCCATCCCCCGGTAAGCGCCTCCGTTTTCATTGATCTTCCCGTCCGGGGTCATGATATTGATCTGCTCGAGCTTATGGCGGTGTCCCATGGCAAAGTCATTGGGATCGTGCGCCGGCGTGACCTTCACGATGCCGGTCCCGAATTCGGGGTCCACGAATTCATCCGTGATCACGGGGATCCCGCGGTCCATGAGCGGCAGGATGACCTGTTTGCCGATCAAATGTTTGTAACGAGGATCGTCCGGATGCACCGCGACCGCCGTATCGCCCAGCATGGTCTCGGGCCGGGTCGTTGCGACCACGATGTGGTCTTCACCCATCTTTTCAAAAGGGACGCTTTTCCCCGCGATCGGGTACTTGATGTGATAAAGCCCGCCCTGCACGTCTTTATGGGCGGCCTCTTCGTCCGAGAGCGCGGTCTGGCAGCGCGGACACCAATTGATGATATAGTGGCCGCGATAGATCAGCCCGCGTTCATAAAGCGTGACGAACGCTTCGCGCACCGCTTTGGAAAGCCCTTCGTCCATCGTGAACCGTTCGCGGGTCCAGTCGCAGGAAGCCCCGAGCCGACGAAGCTGGCGTGTGATGGTCGACCCGTGCTCGTGCTTCCATTTCCAGACCTCCTTTAAAAAGGCCTCGCGGCCGACGTCCCACCGGGTCTTCTTTTCCTTGGCGAGTTTTTTCTCCACCACGTTCTGCGTCGCGATCCCCGCGTGGTCCACGCCCGGCACCCAGAGCGTGTCCCGGCCCCTCATGCGGTTCCACCGGACGAGAACATCCTGGATGGAATTATTGAGCGCGTGGCCCATATGGAGAATGCCCGTGACATTGGGCGGAGGGATCACAATGACGTAAGGACGGACTTCAGACTGGAGACTGGAGACTGGAGACTTTTCTTTTGTTTTTGCTGCGGTCTGTAGTCTGTGGTCTGCGATCTGAGCGACCCGGTCGCTCTGAGGCCGAAAATAGCCCTTCGCTTCCCAGAGGGTGTACCACTTCGTTTCGACCTGCTTGGAATTATATTGTTTGTCTAGTTCCATTTTTATTCGGGGAACGCGGAACGGGAAACGGGGAACGGTCTTCCGTTCAACGTTCTGCTTTCACCGTTCCCCGGCTTCATCCTTTATGCAGTTTATATTCGATGGCTTCCACGAGGGCCTTCCAGCTGGCCTCAATGATGTTCTCGTGAACGCCCACGGTGGTCCAGGTCTTGTCCTTGTCCTGGAATTCAATGAAGACACGCACCTTGGCGGCGGTCCCGGCCTCCGAGTTGACGACGCGTACTTTATAGTCCGTCAGACGGATCTCGGAGATGAGCGGGAACGAACGGCCGAGCGCCTTGCGGAGCGCGGAATCGAGCGCGTTCACCGGGCCGTCCCCCTCCGCGGACTCGAAATGCTCCTCGCCTTTGGCCGTCACTTTCACGTCCGCGATAGAACGCGGGATCCCTTTTCCGATATTCTCGGTGCGGACCGAGATATCCTCGACCTCGAAGAACGGCTTGAATTTTCCGAGAAGTTTTTGCACCAAAAGTTCGAAGCTCGCCTCGGCGGCCTCAAATTGGTACCCCGCATATTCAAGGCGCTGGATCTCCGTCAGGATCTTCTGGGTCTCCGGCGAATCCTTCTGGAAATGCATTTCGAGTTCTTTGGCCTTGATCATGATATTGGTCTTTCCGCCGAGCTCGGAGACGAGATAACGGCGGTAGTTGCCGAGGGCCTTGGGATCCACATGCTCGTAAGTTTTGGCGTTCTTCACCATCGCATTGATGTGCACGCCGCCTTTATGCGCGAACGCGGAGCGTCCCGTGAACGGCTGATGGTTCACGAGCGGCATGTTGCAGACCTCGGCCACATAATGCGAAAGCTGGGTCAGCTCCTTCATCTTTTTCGCCGGAAAACACGGGGTCTTCATCTTCAGCTGAAGGTCCGGAATGATGCTTGCGAGGTTCGCGTTCCCGCAGCGCTCCCCGTAGCCGTTGATCGTCCCCTGCACCAGAACGCATCCTTCGCCCACCGCCTGGATGGAATTCGCGACCGCGAGCTCGGAATCATTGTGACAATGGATGCCGAGCGGCGTTTTCACGGAACGCTTCACCCTGAGGATCGCGTGACGCACCTCGTGCGGCAAACTCCCGCCGTTGGTGTCACAAAGCGTGAGATTATCCGCCCCGGCCCGGGCGGCCTGCTGAAGCGTTTGGATGGCATATTCCGGATTTGCCCTGAAACCGTCGAAGAAATGTTCCGCGTCATAGATCACTTCGAGCTTCCGGTCCTTCAGATAAGCGACCGTCTCATAGATCATAAGAAGATTTTCCTTGAGCGTGGTCTTGAAGACTTCCGCAACATGAAAATCCCAGGATTTTCCGAACACTGTCACCACCCGGGCGCCGGCCTCGATCAAAGCCTTCACGTTCGAGTCGTCCCTGACCTTGGTGTGAGCGCGGCGCGTGGACCCGAAGGCCGCGATCTTGGAACGCCTGATCCCGGCTTTCTTGACCATCGTGAAGAATTCCATGTCCTTGGGATTCGAGCCGGGCCACCCGCCTTCAATATAGTGGATCCCGAACTTATCGAGCCGTTTGGCGATCAGGACCTTGTCCTGCGAAGACAAACTCATCCCCTCGGCCTGGGAGCCGTCGCGGAGCGTCGTGTCGTAGAAGAATATTTTTTTGTTCATACTTTTACCGTTTCACGAAGACCGAGGGGACAGGCAAGCACTCAATGCCTGTCCCCTGGTCGATCGCTAACCTTATTTCTTGCCGAGTCCGAACGCCTGGTGAATGGCGCGGGCGGCGAGTTTCCCCTTATCGCCGGCCACGACGACCGAGATCTTGATCTCGGAAGTGGAGATCATATCGATGTTGATCTTGTTCTTGGCCAGGGTCGAGAACATCTTGGACGCGATCCCCGAATGGGACCGCATGCCGATCCCGACCACGCTCACCTTCGCGATATTTTCATCGTAAATAACATTCGTGGCGCCGACCTTCTTCATCGCGGCCTTCACGACCTTCATGGCCTTCACAAGTTCGTTCTTGAAGACCGTAAAAGAAATATCCGTGGAATTCGTCTGCGTTTTGTTCTGGATGATCATGTCCACGTTCACATTCGCGTCCGCCAGGGTCTGAAAGACCTTGGCCGCCACGCCCGGACGGTCCGAGACGCGGAACAGGGTGATTTTGGCTTCATCTTCGGCTAACGCGACACCGCTTACGACGACTTCTTCCATGGCTTTATTCTCCTTCGTGATAAGAGTTCCTTTGTGGTCGTTCTGGGAATTGCAGACCCAGATCGGCATGTTGAATTTTTTCCCGACTTCGATCGAACGTGAATGCATGACTTTCGCGCCCAGCGATGCAAGCTCCAGGATCTCGTCGTAAGTGACCCGGTCCATCTTTTGCGCTTCCGGGATCACGCGCGGGTCCGCGGTAAAGATCCCGTCCACGTCCGTGTAGATCTCGCAATGCTTCGCCTTAAGCGCCACCGCGAGCGCCACCGCCGTGAGGTCCGAACCGCCGCGCCCGAGCGTCGTGATCTCGCCTGAGGGCGTCTGGCCCTGGAACCCGGCGACGATCACGATCTTCTCTTCACTCAAGGCCTTCTTGATCCTGCCCGGGCTGATGTTCTGAATACGCGCCTTGCTATGGAACTCATCGGTCATGATCCCGACCTGCGGGCCCGTGAACGAGACCGCTTCATGGCCGAGCTTATGGATCGCCATGGCCAAAAGAGCGATCGAGACCTGCTCGCCCGTGGCAAGCAACATGTCCATCTCGCGCTCCTGCGGGTCGGCGTTGATCTGTTTCGAAAGATCGATGAGATCGTCCGTCATATCGCCCATGGCGGAAACGACTACGACGACCTTGTTCCCCTCTTGTTTGGTCTTGATCACGCGTTGCGCGACGCGCAGGATCTTTTCTGCGTTCGCGACTGAAGAACCTCCGTACTTTTGAACAATGAGTCCCATGAGATGATCCTTACCCTGATGGATGGACGGTTACGACGCCTTGGCCATGAAAAAAGGCATCAGCTCCGTGGTTTTGTTGAATTTCACTTCCGAAGTTTTTGCCGCGATCTCGGAAAACCGCTCGATCTCGCCGGGCATGATATTCTTGCCGGTGAGGACGAACGGAACGCTGTCGCGAACGATCTCTTTCATTTTCCAAAGCGTCGCATGACCCGGCGTGACCAAAAGGCGCGAATCTTTGGAGCGCTCAAGATACTTGCGGATCTTCGAAAGAACGAAGAAATCGATCCCTTCGATCGCCGAGACCTTCCCCTTCACATCTCCGGCCCGCGACGCTTCCTCGGGAGTATGAAGGTAGAGACAAACAAAATCCTTTTCTTCCATGGCGTCGATCGCCACCTTGGAGATCTTGTCATAAAAAGCGGCGGGCTCTTCGCCCCCTTCCTTGACCTCCATGACCGTGAGTCCCGCCATGCGGCCCAGGCCCCGCGCGTATTCGCGCGCGGCGACCATCGCGCCTCCGGAGACATCAAAACATTCTCGGAAAGGCTTGAGGAGCGGCTTCTTTCCCTGCCCCCAAAGCCAAATCATGTTCGCGGGATTCTCGCCCAGGTCCACGCGCACCTGGTTGATCTCATGGTCCTGCAAAAGAAGCCTGGCGTCGTACATCAATTTTCGCATCAATTCCTCGCCGGGGCCCTTCGGCAGCACATCCTCGATCTTTTCGCCGATCACGCTCTCCGGAGGCTGAGTCTTCGCGGACAAGGCATCAAATCCGTTCGCGTCCTTGATCACCGCAATGTGCCGGTGCCCGGAACCCGAGAAGAACCGCACGAAATCGCTCGCGACCTTTTTGTTCAAAAAATTGACGAGCGCCTTCGCCTCTTTGGTGCTGAGGGTCCCCGCGGCCGGATCGGCCAGCATGCCCGCGGCCTCGGTGATGAAATTCATGCAGAACGCGACCTCTTTGTCGTCGAGCGTCAATTCCTTATCGGCCGCCTCCAGCGGCCCGCGGCCGGTATAAAGCTTCGACGCGTCGTAGCCCAAAAGATTGAACAGGCTCACGTCCGCGGAAAGCGGCAGACGGTCGGAAACAAGTTTTGCGGTGCCCACTTTGCCGTTCCGCGCAAAAAAGGTCAGATTCGGGACCTTGGCCGCTTCCAAGGGGGTTTTTCCTCCGAGCTCTTCGGTCGGATGATCCGCAGCGCCCGCGAGAACCACAACGATAGATTTCATCGAATGACCTCCTTTACGGCGTCGAGAGTGGATTTGACCTTCCAAACAGGGTCTTCAAAGCTAAGTGCAAAATCGGGGTCCTTCAGACCCGCGCCCGTCAGCGTGATCACAATGCGGGACCCTTCTTTAAAAAATCCTCTTTTCGCCAGATTGATCACACCGGCGACCGGCGCGGCGCAGGCCGGCTCCGCGAAAACGCCTTCGCGCTCCGCGATAAAACGGTACGCTTTCGTGATCTCCTCGTCCGTCACTTTATCGATCAGGCCGCCCGATTCGTCCCGCGCGGCGACGGCGCCCTGCCAGCTCGCGGGATTCCCGATACGGATCGCGGTCGCGATCGTCTCCGGTTTTTCCACCGGATGTCCCAGCACGATCGGCGCGGAGCCTGCGGCCTGGAAGCCCAGCATCTTCGGCAAGGTCTCGGACTTCCCCGCTTTTTTATATTCCTTGTAGCCCTTCCAGTAAGCCGTGATATTGCCCGCATTCCCGACCGGGATCGCATGATATTCCGGCGCGTCCCCGAGATCGTCGACGATCTCGAAGGCCGCCGTCTTCTGTCCTTCAATGCGGTACGGATTGATGGAATTCACGAGCGTGATCTCCCCTTCCCGGGTGATCTCCTTGACGAGCTCGAGCGCCTTGTCAAAATTCCCTTCGATCATGATCACCTTCGAGCCGTAGCGGTACGCCTGGAGAAGTTTTCCCTTGGCGATCTTCCCTTCGGGGATCAGCACGAAACATTTCAGCCCGCACCGGCACGCGTACGCCGCGGCGGAGGCGGAAGTGTTCCCGGTCGAGGCGCACATCACGGCCTTCGAGCCCGCTTCGACCGCCTTCGAGATCGCCAGCGTCATCCCGCGGTCCTTGAACGAACCCGTCGGGTTCAGGCCTTCGAATTTGTAATAGATCCGGATATTCTTGAGCCCCAGTTCCCGGGGCAGAGCTTCCGCGAGAATGAGCGGGGTGTTGCCTTCATTGAGCGAAATGATGGGCGTCTTGTCCGTGACCGGAAGATATTCCTGATAACGCTCGATGATCCCGATCTTTTTGACCGCGTATTTTCCCATACCGTCAGGCCTCTTCGATCCGGATGACCTGCGTCCGGCCCTTGATACAGGACATACCGTCGATCTCGCGGACGGCGGCCCTGAGGTCTTTCTCGTGGGTATCATGCGTCAGAAGAATGAGCGGCACCACGCGCCCGGCGCTGCGCTCACGCTGCATGACGTCCGAGATACTGATCCTGTATTTCCCGAGGATCTTCGAGATATTCGCGAGCACACTGGGCCGGTCGATCACATAGAACCGCAAATAATAGCGGGACAGGATCGAAAAAATGCTTTTCACGGCGAGGGTCTTCCCGAGCGCCCGGACCATGAAGCGGTCCTCCGCGGGACCCGCGGCCCCGGCCTTGGCGATGTCCACAAGGTCCGCGATCACGGCGCTCGCGGTCGGATGCGGTCCCGCTCCGCGGCCGTAAAAAAGAACGTCCCCCACTTCGTCGCCGCGCATCAGGATCGCGTTGAACGATCCGTTCACGTTCGCAAGGATGTGCGAATTCGGCAGAAGCGTCGGCTGAACGCGCGCTTCCATGCCTTCCCCCGACCGCTTGGCGATCGCGAGCAGTTTGATCGTATAGCCGAATTCCTTGGCAAAGGCGATGTCGTCGCTTGAGATCTCGGTGATCCCTTCGCAGTAAATGTCCTTGAATTTCACCTTGCCGCCGAAAGCGAAACGGGCGAGGATCGCAAGCTTGTGCGCGGCGTCGTGCCCGCTCACATCAAGGAAAGGGTTCGCCTCGGCAAACCCCTGCTTTTGGGCGCCGGCCAGGGCTTCCGCGAAACTCATGCCCTTGGCGGTCATCTGGGTCAAAATGTAATTCGTGGTCCCGTTGATGATGGCATGCATCGAATCGATGCGGTTCGCCGCAAGACCTTCGCGAAGCGCCTTGATGCACGGGATGCCGCCGCCCACGCTCGCCTCGAAACAGAGCCAGCGTTTCATCCGGTGCGCGAGTTCGAAGATCTCATCGCCGTGTTCGGCCAGAAGGGCCTTGTTGGCGGTCACCACATGCTTGCCGTTTTTGAGCGCTTCTTGGATCAACTGACGGGCGACCGTCGTGCCCCCGATCAGCTCGACCACGACGTCGATGGACGGGTCCCGGACGACGGCAAAAGCGTCTTTCGTCATGATCCTTTTCGGAGGACGGACTTTTTTATTCCGCTCCGGATATTTCTCCGCGATCTTCGCCAGTTCGAAAGACACCCCTAGCTGACGGGCGAAGAGAGCCTTCTTCGCCGCGAGGATCTCATAAAGCCCGGTACCGATCTGTCCCAACCCGAGAAGTCCGATCTTGATCTTTTCCATATTTCTCCTGAATCCCCGTCATCGCGAGGCCGCCAGAGGCGCGCCGTGGCGATCTCATTTTTAAAAGCGAGATTGCTTCTCCCGCCTTTGGCGGGATCGCAATGACACAAAAAGAGCGGTTCAATGAACCTAAGTTCAGTTGTGGCAAAACCTTAACAAAGGCAGGGCAGTATAACTTACCTCGGAATAAAAATCAAACAGCCTTGCTCACGAAAGCCGGGGAACGGTCCTCGGGAAACGCAAGAGCCGATTGTTCCCCGTTTGCCGTTCCACGCTCCACGGAATTTTGGATTTGCAACGGAGTTTACTTTAAAAATGATTTATGTATACTATCCCCCTGCTTTTCTGAATAGACTAAATAAAGGGTCCGCTTATGAAAAAGGAATATCTTGTTGTTCTTGTTCTTTTGGCCGCCGTCCTCCAACTCGGCATGGCGCGGTCCGGCCAATATGATGAGGACGCCCGGGAACAGGAAAAGATCCAGAAACAAATGGATCGAGAGAACCAGATCCCCGAGAAAAGCCATCCCGCAAAGAATTTCGCGACGGGAGTTAAAGAAATGACGGTCGATAATGTGAAAGACACTCTCGGGGATACGGCCCACGGCACCATGAGCGAAAAGCCGGTGGTCGGGACCCTGGACGGAACGCAGCAGGCGGGAGAAAAGGTCGTCGATAACACGATCAAGGGCGTCAAAAAGGTCGTCTCTCTCGGCTACGCGAAGAACGACAATTACGAGATCGAACAGGCCGAGAAGGGTTCCGGCGACGCCGCCAAGATCAAGCTTTTTAAGTTCTGATCAGACTAAAGACCGAAGACCACAGACTGAAGTAAAAAAAGCCGGACTGAAAAAGCCCGGCTTTTTTTGTGTCTCGATCCGACAGAAATTATGCGGCAACGGCAAAGGCGAGGGTGGCGTCGTAACTTCTCTGAAGGGCGCTCACCAGGGACTCGGCAACGATCCAGAACCCGTCACGCCCCAGGCTTATTTCGCGCAGCCGCGCATCTTCCCCGCCGGACCACGCCCATAGAAGCGCTGCCGCCAAGGTGCCGCCCTTTTGCCCCTGTGTTTTGAAGAAAGAGATTCTCTTCCCTAGACGCCGGACCAGCTCCTGGGACGGGAGGATCTGCTTTGAAAGATGAATGCCGGGCGTTCCCGGACGGTCAAAGCTGATCTGGGCCCCGGCAAGGTCCCTGTCGGTCCTCGTCACACGATCGAGCTGAAGCAAAGCGCCGAGCTCTTTATCCCGCACCTGGCCGCGCTCGTTATAGACCACGATCCGGATCCCCTGACCGGAAAGGGCCGCGTAAAAATATTCGTGTTTCTGCGCCACGGAAAGATTCGGAAAATCCAGAGCGTCCACGAACACCGTCGCCGGCTGCACGCTTTTCCGGATAGCTTTTACTATCTTGTCCGTGCGCATCTCGGAACGAAAACTTTGGCGGAAGGCCTCAAAAGATCTTTTAGGCATCACGCTCGCAAAATCAGGATTGCGAGAAAGCGCTGCATACATAAGATGAAGCGCCGCATCCCAACCCGAAAGCAATCTTTGGGCCCTCGCCTGATCCAGGCTTAAATACGGCAGGCCATAGTAGCTTATAAATTTGCGGAAATCCGGCGCAGCGCCCGATCTTCCGGCGCGCCCCATTTGTTCAACATGATCGATATCTTCCAGGGCATAACCCATAAGGAACCCGTGCAAAATATGACGCCCCGGAACATCCGACGCATAGCGTTCAAGAATTGTCGCGAGTTCCCGGATCACAGGCTCATCAATTTCCTCAGCCGAAAATCGTTCGCGCTGTTTTTCGGAAATGATCCGACGCTCCACCAAAAACCGGCCTTCTTTTTTCAATCTCTCCCTAAGCGCATCCAAACAAACGATGTAATTGTCTGTAAAAAACAATCCCAAATGTTGCCACGCTTCGGGGATCTTCCCGATGGCTTCGGCCAGGGGGAGAGGATGCGGGTCTTCTTCCTTTTCATTGCCGTAACGGATATAGGCGGATTTCACTCCGAGAAAAACCGCCAGCACATCCGGCCTGAGAAGGATCCGCTTCGCCTCCGCGGAAAGCTGCGGGTAAATTTTTTGGATCAAGGCTCTGCGAGAAGCAGGATCCCTACCCCCCGTTCCCCCGGATAATTCCCGCATCTCAGCACGGCGGCCCTCATCTGCCGCCGGCTGAGAAGTGCTGGAATCGACAAGATTCGAGCGCATCTCGGAGCGGGTTCCGGCTGTCCTCTGATCCTTTTCTATGAACCGGGAGTAATTGGATTCCGCTTTGGCGCGGATCGCCTCCGGAATGAGCCGCGCGGCCTCCGGGGTCACGATCGAAACAGTGCGCGGATGCGCCCGGAACGCCGCCATGGGATGGCTTCCGACCTCGACAGGTTGCGTGAACATGTCCCTGACGGCTTCGGCCATGGTCGGCTTGAAACTGACTTGCACGATCTCCTGCGCCTCTAAAACAGCCCCGACATGCGTAAAGGCGCGCAGGGGAAATTCCTCATAATTCGAAAAATAGATCCCGTTGTCCGGCACCGTGTTCCCCAAAGTCAACCCGGCCACTTTCGCGAACTCGCTCCAATAGGTGCTCGAAGGTTTAAGCAGGATCCTTGAGGCATCCGGGCCGCCCGCGATCCACTGCCGGATCCTTGCACTTTGCTCCGGAGCCAGCTCCGGAATGAAAAAAGTCAACGATTGTTCCGCGAGCGATCTTTTCCCGAGCGCGTCCAGTTCCCGGACAAGTTCCTCCTCCAAGCCCGGCTTTTCCGGAAGTCCTGCGTTTTTAAGATACGCGCGCCGGCCGGCCAGTGCCTTCCGGAACAGGGCTTCATCCTGCGAAAGTTGTTGCCGTACGGTCCTGCGGTGCGCGGCCATTTGAAGAATGGTGGCGGCCAGTTCCCGGTCCGAGGACTGCTCCATGACAAAATCATTGAAGTAGGCAAGTTGCCGGTCCAACGTTCCGGCGCGCAAAGGTTTTGCTTTTTCAAGGAAGGCATAATGCGTCGGCCCGCCGCCGATCAGCTGGAGCCGGATACCGCCGTGGTCGCGAACGATCTTTTGGATACGCTCGATCTCAGCCTGCGGGTCCTCAGCCGTTCCGTTATAGGCATAAAAATTTTCCATCCGGATGGCCCGCCGCGGGTCGATCTCCTGAAGGGGCTTGACGAGGTTGTGATAAACAAAATAACAGTAACTTTGGGGATGATCGCCGGACAAACCGACATATTCATCCTGCGCCAGAATGGCGATGGGACTGAGATCGATCGAAGGATCTTTCTTGAATTTCTCGACGATGGCATTCAAAACCCCGCCCAGCGTCGCCCCAGTCCCCACCCCCATAAGATTCGGCTTTCCGTTCTTCCCGGGCTCCCTGGCGGCCCGGAGAAAATGTTCCGCCGCAAGATCGAACGCAGCCTTTGTATCCGGAGCTACCGCCAGTGAAAGATCCCCCGGAGGTTCCGCCGAAGCTTCCCGAATTTCGGAACGTAAAATGGTCCTGTGAATCTTGCGGAGGATCCCGCGGCCCTCCGTCACCAGGTAATGAAGGCTCCGGGAGAACGCCTCCGGATATTCCCATATTTTTTCGCCGAAGTCTTGCAGGGACATCGTCCAGAACTCGTCGCTCTCTTCGGTATTGTAACTATTGCGAAGGTCCTCGATCTCCCCATCCGTCAGGACATAAGCAAAAACCGTGGTGAACTCATTGTTCTGACCTCCGTCCATCGCATAAGAACATTGGATCCCATTGGTCTTGGAAATCTGGAGAAATCTCGAAAGATCCGGCCGGATCCCCGCCTCTTCTTCCGTCTCACGTACCGCCGCCTCAACCGGCTGCTCCCCGAAATTCACGTGCCCGCTCACCGAAACCTGAAGCTTGCCGGGGGAAGTGGATTTTTTATTGCTCCGCTTTTGAAGGAACAACCGCCCTCGCGCATCGAAGAGATAAATGTGGGCGGTCATGTGCCAAACGCCCTTCTGATGCACTTCCTTTTTAGGAAGGCTTTGGCCGGTCGTTCTCCCGCGTTCATCCATAAGCGCCAGCGCTTCTTTCTCGTCCGAGAAATTGGCCCCTTTCTTCCCGCCCCTCAGGACCTCGACCCCCTGCAATAACCCTGCGGGGCCGCGCACCTCGGAGGCGTTAAGTTTCCGGAGATACTGATCATAATCCTTCAGGGCTTCCCGGATCTCGATATCCATTCCGCTCTGAGATTCGGCGAGAGTTTGTTCGAGGGTCTCGAATTTCCGCTTCCCCTCCTCGAAGATCTTCTGTGTCTGAACGGTGGGTACCAGCTTGAAGCGGATAAGATCATTGACAATACGTGAAGCCAATAACAAAACGACTAAGACATCGTTGGGCGCATCGGCTCCGAAGCCCGGGTCGATCCCTTCTCCGACGATCCGCGCGACCTTATAGACCACGTCCTGGTAGCCGAATCCACTGGGATCTTCGAGCAAGGGATCGCCGTTTCCGGAGGTAAAGCCCAACATGAGGCGATTGATGGAAAGCATGGGCTTGCCCCACGGGAACTCGCGAAGATCCCCTATGTCATGGATCTTCTTGCCCTCGAACTGATGTCGGGCATCCGTGATCTCTTCCCACGGGATCGGCTCCGTCCGGAGGACATCAAAATCTCTTGGGTCCTGTCCCATCAAGAGGTCGCGCACGGCCCCGCCTTCCAGGAATATTTTCCCACGGTACTGAGGCTCACGGATCTTCGCAAGAAAAGACTTCGTCGCGCCTTCCGGGATCGTGTCCCAATCCAGCCGCTTCTTCCCTTCTGCATCCTGATAAACCAGGATCTCAGATTTTCTCACCTCGGAACGGAACGCTTCGGGATCCGGGAGGGTTCCCTTTGCCGCGGCAAGCCCGGCGCCGGTTGAGCAAACAAGATGCGGAAAACCGCGGCGCATATGAGAAGCTCCCGGTTTTCTGGAGAAGATGTCTGCGAGACTTTTTTCAGGATACGTTCGCAGCAAAACTTCAACGGCATTTTGAAATGTGCCGTGACCAAAGAGGACCACCGTTTTCCCGACATATCTTGGGTTATTCCTCGAAAGCCAGGCCAGGGCACGCTCCATCAACAGAATGCGATTTTCGCCGTCGCTCGGCCCGGCAAATAAATTCTCCTCGCGGTAAGCTCTCGCAGCATCCCTCTCGCCCTCGGACACTTGCTCCGGGGTCTTATCATGCCATTTTCTCCCAAAGTCGATCTCGATCGTGTCATTGTCAATGGGTCCGATGCGGAAGGGAAATTCACTTCCCGGCCTTTTCTCTTTCCATTTTTCTTTCAATATATCAAAATAAATCCCGGCCGTTTGATGAGTTCGCTCAAGCGGCGTTACGAGGAACACGAATTTGCCCGGATCTGCAAGCATGGGCTCACCGTACGTTTTCCAGAAGTCCTCAGCCCCCCGTTTTGCCGCCTCTTTCCCTTCCGGAGTCAAAAGTTGGTTGAATCCGCCGTCTGTGTGATTTCCTTGGAATAACAAATGATCGTTCGACGGCGTCTGCCCATGCGGAACCAAGATAAGGTCGTACAAGAGCTGAAGCGGTTGATAGCCCGCGGGATACCGGATCGATCCGGGACCTTCCGGGTCCAACTCAAATCCTAATGCCGCGACCTTTTCTTTGTACGCAGTAGCGCCGGGAACCAAGCCCTTTTCAGTCCGCATTTCGGAGCGAACCTCCCCGGAACCAAGACGCGCTTCGCTCCGCGCAGGGCCCGGGTGAGAACCTGCGGATGAAAGAAGAGCCGCCGCGGCAGGCGTTTCAAGCACGCTTGGCTCCCCCCGCATCTCCGAACGGGCATTCAGAAAATAAAGAAATGTTTTTTCGAGACCTTCCCAGAGAGAAATCGTGGGAGCATATCCAAGCAATGCGCGCGCTCTTGCGAGGTCGGGACGGCGCCGGACCGGGTCCGACGGGTCCTTCATTTCCACGGTCCGGACCGGGACCGTTCTCCGGAGGTATTTTTGGCCGAGCTCGTTGACGAGGCCGGCGAGTACCCCCAGGGTGAATTCGGAGTCGTTACCGATGTTAACGACGCGCTCCCGGATCGGTGTCGCCGGGCCCAATTTGTCCGTTCTCAGGAGTTTCAATAACCCGTCCACGGTGTCCTCCACATACCCGAAACTCCGCGTGATCTTGTCGTCCCCGTAGATCTCGATCGGTTCTCCTTGAAAAACTTTTTCGATGAAATTCGTGATGACACGCCCGTCATGGATGCGCATGAACGGCCCGTAGGTATTGAAGATCCTCACGATGCGGAGGTCGAGTCCTTCCCCGGCATAACGCGAAGCGTAAAGTTGCATCAATGTTTCCGCGCCGCGCTTGGATTGATCGTACTGGGAACGCTTCTTGAAAGGACTGACGTTCCCCGCATAGGTCTCGGGCTGGGGGTGGACCGCGGCATCCCCGTAAACCTCGGAAGTTGAAGTGAAAAGGAACTGCGCGTGTTTGCGGCGCGCCAATTCCATCGTTTCACGGGTGGCCTGAAGTCCCGCCCGCAAAGTTTCAAGGGGCAGTCCGTAATAATCCGGCGGACTCGCAAGCGACGCGAGGTGAAGGACCTGGTCGACGGGTCCTTCGATCTCGAAAGGTTCGGAAACGTCCCATGCTCTGAAATAAAGGTCCGGCTCATGTTGAAAGAGCGGGGAAAATTTCTCGTTTGCGCCTATCAAATTATCCAGGGCAATGACCTGGTGTCCCTCCGCGAGGAGCCTCTTTACAAGATTGATCCCGATGAACCCCGCAGCGCCCGTGACCACGATCCGTTTTTTCCCGTTCGGGACCGGCGGCAGGTCCGGCCGGATGATCTCGGGTACCGCTTTGCTTTTTTCCGGTCCCGAAACTTCGGCGATCGGACGCCATTCCAGCAAAAGATCCGATCCCAGAGCGCGGGTCGTCTTGAGAACATCCTTCAACCGGAATATCCTCGCCTCCATCTGCGCTTCAGGGGACCCTTCAACATCCCGGATATTTCTCGATAAGATCTCTTGGACCCCCGCCCCGACCTGTTCCGGAGGGACCTCTTCCCCGGAAATCTGAAGCACGCGAACGTCGACATTGCCCAATTCCTCAAACCGGAAGTAGGCGCTGGCCCAAGCGAGCGCCGTGCGGGCCCCCTCGATCCAAGGCGCTTCATCCGCGAGCGGCCCGAAGCCTTCCAGTTTTTCCGGGACCACGAGGACCACGGGCAATTTTTCTCGGGCGGCGCGTTCGAGAAGTTTGGGGAATTCAAAAACCATGGAATGGAAATCGCGCCATGCTTGGTCGAGGTCGATCGGCCCCTTCAGCAAGAGCGGGGTTTGATACGCCAGCCCTTTTTCCGCACCTGTCGCATCCCGCACCACCCAAGCCTTGGATTCTTTCTCGGATGCTCCCGTCCCATCGTTCTTTTTCCGCACCTCGGAGCGAACATTTTCAGCAGGCGTTAGAAATACGCTAAATACTGAACCCTTGCCAACTTCTGATTGTATGTGAAGCTCTCCCTTCATAGAATGCGCAGCATAATGGACAAAATCCAAACCAATCCCTGTGCCCGGACGGCTTCCAACGTTTGATCCCCGGACTCCTCTATCAAGAATCCTGGTTTTTTCCTCTTTAGGAATCCCAATGCCGGTGTCCGACACTTCAATGGCAACAGTTTTCTTTTCTTCTTCGCCGCCATCAGCCGGTATATAGGTTCCAGAATAAAGACGGACAGTTATCCTGCCTTGGTCGGTATATTTGATGGCATTCTGGATCAGATTATCCAGTACCAGCCTCAACAAATTCGGGTCAATGGCATCGGCAATTTGGTCTTCCTTCGGAATGATGAACTCTATGCTCAACCCTTTTTCCCGCGCCTCAGCAGTGAACTGTTCGACCATATTTTGAACGATGGGGGTGATATTGGTGGGATGGAAATTTACTCCGCTTTCCAAAATCTGAATGAAGATGTCGTTCTTGGATATGTCGTTTCCGACCTCTTCTGCCATTCTACGCAAGGAATCAGCCATCTTTTTTACCTCAACCTCACCAGATCTGATTCGATTTATCCAGGCTGGTACATAACTGAACCAAGGCAAGTATGTGAGTTTCCAATGGTCAACACCGCTGTTATGCCTCAAGATCATCATCCATCGGTCAAAATCTTCATACCCCAACTCTGTCAAACGACCAAACATGGGCAGCCAGATCGCAGTGCCGTTGGTGATGTGTTGATCTAATACCTGCTGTAATTTATTTCGATCCTCAGGAGAGAATTTCCCAATCTTTTCGGCCGTTGCCTTTGTCCGGCCCAACGCAATCTTGATAAAGAGATTTTCATCCTCGCTTTGCAGATCATACGTCGGGACCGCATGAATCATTGAGACAAGACCCACGTGCGAATCAAGATCGTTTTCATTCATTTTTTCGATTTCATTCTTATTCCAATAATACGAAGCCAGTTCGCTTTGAGAAAATCCAAGCGTGTAAGAAAGATCGTATTTCATGTTATGCCCAAACCGGATCAGGACTTTATCCGCCTGAAAGGCTTTTGCAAGATCCTTAAGAAATCTATCCAAAGGCTCCTTGAGTTCATTTTCGACAAAACCCGTCACGGTGGGCAGGGTCGATATGCTCTTGACGATTTCAGCCATCCGTCCCACCTTCTGCTGAAGAAGCGGTAAAACGTCGGTTTCGAACACATCCAATCCCTCTTCTTCAAGCCGATCTGCCGATGTGCGCAGTACTGCACTCATTTGGGGGCTTTCAGCATTCAGTTTTTTGAGATCACGGATAAGTTTCTCCGTCGCTTCTTTTAAGCTCAAACGTTGCGGCTCTAAATCCATAACATCTTGAGACCGCATCTCGGAACGGCTTCCTGTTGCAGAAGACGAGAGGGCCAGCGTGTCCACGGCGGCTTGAACTTTTTTGGTGAGCACTGGGAGTTCCAGGGAGTTATCCAAAATAACATCGGCGTGCGCCTTAGCGGTTTCCAGGAGTTGCCGCTGTCTGCGCATCACCTGACGAATCGTCTGCGCGGTCTGGGGTGCCCGCTGGCCCGGATCTTTCATGATCCTAGCGGTCCTTATCTTTTCCGGAGTGTCCACGAACCAGACCGTATCCAGTATTTTATTTATCCCAACCTCAAAAAGACCGACACCCTCCACCACAAGGATCTTCCGGCCTTCTCCGAGTGCCCGCAGGAGCGCCACGGATACTTCCTGGTAGATGAGCGGATAGGTGATACGTGTGAGGAGGCTCATCTTCCGGGCGTTATCAAAGATTTCCTTTCGCAGTTTTATTTTGTTGATCGCCCCCGTTCCATCCAGTATCTCTTCGCCAAACACCCGGGTGATCTCGCGAATCACCTCTGGTTTTGCCAAAAGGCCGCGGTTCACCTCATCCAGATCGATCGTGAACACTTGTTCCTTTTGGCCGAGTATTTCCAACACCTTAGATTTACCGGCCCCCATGCCGCCCACCAGACCGATCAACTTCGCGTCCCCTTTTTGGGCCATGATCCGCGGACGCATGTATTCCCAGTAAACAGGACCCGGTACCAGGTCATGAATAGGGCTCTCTGCCTCCAGACTTTTTTTGACCATGCTCGAGCTGACATCCAGGTATTTGTACGGTACGATTAAAAAAGTAGAAATGCCCGGATTGAGCAGATCGTTTGCCCAGGCAAGCGGCAGTTCGTCGCTCAGGTCTTTGACACTTCGTGCACCGCGGATCAGCGTTCCGGCTCCGACCGAAGCTGCCGCATCCACGGTCAGGCCGGCATTTTCCATCACCTCGACATTCACGAGGCCCGCAAGCCGTACCGACTCCCGGATCATTTGAATGCGCTTGGCTTGATCGAATTCATACTTTTTCTTCGGATTGATGCTGACCGCGACATATACTTTGTCGAATAATTTCGAAGCCCGTTCAATGACCTCCATGTGCCCGTTCGTAACAGGATCAAAACTTCCGGCATAGAGAGCTGTCCTGCTATTAAGCGGCAAGGTATTTTGTGCTTGGGCGCGCTTGTCATTGTATTGATGAATACAATCCATAAAGTTTGCGGCAATCTCTTCCTGCGAAAAATATTTCTTCAGCATTTCTGTGAACTGCCTGGCATAAGGCTCAAGGAGCTCGCTCGCTAATTCCAAATACCGGTTGGACGGAACAATAAAGATCGTCTCAAGGCCATATCGGGCATGATTTTCCATGGCCAGCGCGGATTCGGCCTCAAGCTGGGTTTTATCCGGAGGAACGTGGCGCAGCCGGCGGACCAAGACTTCGGAATTGACGACCCTCGCGAATTTTGAAATATGGGAAGTATCGCCTGTTTTGATCCCGAAGACAGCTACATCCGTAAAATCTTGGATCTGCCGTTGGATCATCTCGACCCTTGCCGCGACGTCTTCTCCAGGTTGGGACGGCAGGACTAAAATAACGACTTTCTCGTAACCATTCTGCGCTTTTTTAAGAATATCGAGCTGGGCCTTTCCAAAATCTTCAAAGTGGCCTGGATAGACCGCGACCTTCCTGTCAAAATAATCCGACGCAGAGAGCCTGGCCTTACCTTCGGGCATGATCACTTCCCCGAGGATATCCCGTTCATCTTTTAAAAGCCCGATCGCAGTCCGGAGGTTTTTTCTCGCGGCATCTTCATAAAGATCACGGAACATCGGAAGATTAAAAAGGGGCTCTCTTTTCAAGAAACCTTCCAAGATCTCTATTCTTTTTTCGATATAGAGAAGCGTTTCGACAAAAGAATATTCCTTCCGGATCCCCCGATCATAACGTCCAAAAGCCTCCGGGGAGGTCGATAACACGGCAAAATCAGAAGAGGTGAGCAGGAATTCCACGGCCCGCTCCCTCACACCCGCAAAAGCCAGAAGATCCAGATCCAACAGGATCAAGGCATCCTCATCTTCAGGCGAGGCCCTGTGGGTCTTGGTCAGAAGGATTAGTTCCTTGACCCTCGCGATAAAAGGAGCTGGCAAACTTAATTTTTCGCAAAGCTCAGCCGCAAATTCCGCACTGCGCTCCTCATTATCCGGACGCTTCGGATCGTAGATAACGTCATGCAGCCAGATCGCCATCTTGAGCGACAAAACATCTTTTACGGCAGGAGACGTCTTTTTCAGTTCCCTCAGCATGGACTCGATATGCGCGATCGTATGATAATACCGGCCTTCTTCCGCGTACTTTTTCAGGATCTCCTGAAAAATCTCTGGGAACTGCCCGTATGCACCGGATTGCTCGCACAGTTCATTCCACTCCCGGAAAAGAAAAACATCTTCAGACCGCGTCTCGGAGCGGGCGGATCCACCGCCTGTCTTTTGGGTGGCTGTCACCTGCGCCTCTATGGCCAATAGCAAATCATCTCTAACAGATCCTTTCCCTTCGTAGCGATGCTTTACCGTTTTGGTAGCCTGCTCCAGCATTTCCAGAACTTTTTCAATTTGCCCGTCTTTACCTTTTATCCTGTCTACCAGGGCATCAAATGTTCTGCTGTCATTTACGATTGCCAATATTTCTTCTTCGGTTATTAAAGGGATGCTTTTTCTGACTACCTGATAGTCTTGCCTTTCCAGCTTTTTCATCATTTCATAAATTTCTAAAGAAAGGATCCATTTCAACAATGTCTCATAATATGTATATTCCTTTTCATTTTTCGAAAGCAATCCTTTGTGTACTTTGGTCACGACAGAGTCTTCCAGCATTCCGGGGGATAGTTGCCCCGGGTAAACCTTTCCGTTGTTCCCGTCAATTATAATATTTGTACCCGTTTCCAGTTTAAATCCTGTTTCTTGGAAAATCAGATGCTTCCCATCTTTGCTTATTTCAAACGGAATGTTTGTTAAGTATGGGATAGTCTCTCCCGACCCGCGCAACCTCAAGACTATATGGTCTGCAAAATCGCCCCTTCCCGAAAAAGCCCCCAAGGCTCTATCCCGTAAAGCATCAGGTGAAATCGTCCGCAACTTCTCATATTCCATAACCTCTTCAACTGCCAGAATACCTTTGGGGCCAAATTGTTCGGTCCCATTTGTAAAAACGGGGGCCGATACCACCCCCGGGAATACGATGACTCCTTCGGCAACCGGTTTCATTCCATGGTTTTCAGCTAAAACCGGCGATTCCAGATAGGATTTTAGCCATAAGAGACTGCGGTATTTTTCATCGCGCCCGCTTCCTTCATATTCCGCGCGCAATCGAGATAAAGCTTCCGCTTCGCTTATAAGGCCTTCGTGAACGTAATCGAGTAGAATTTTCACCCTCGCCATGGGAGTCGTGAATTTTTGATTTCCCCTTGTCTGCAGCAGAAAGAGCCTGCCGTTTTGCACTGCAAATTCTACGTCTTGAATCTCCCGAAAATGCGTTTCCAAAAGAAGAGCATAACCCTCCAATAGACCATACACTTCCGGCAATGTTTCTCGCAAGGTCTCTAGTCCTTTCGGAGCTTCCCAACCCCATTTTGTTATGTCGTCTCGGCTCCGCCACGAACTTCCAAAAGACCCGACAATATCCGACCCCTCTACTCCTAATTGAAAACTCCCGTAAACACCCTTCTCTCCGTTAAGCGGGTTTCTGGTAAAAATAACGCCGCTTCCGGATTTTCCATCACTAGTATTGCCAAAAACATAGGCTTGGATATTACATGCGGCCCCCTCCACGCCATGGGATGACCGTAGAACGGCGTTGGTTGCTTCTATCAGCTGTTCGCGCGGACCCGGGAAAGGTCTTCCGGCCCTTTTTAAAAACAAACCTTCAGCTTCATCAACAATGCCTTTAAGTTCCTCGATGGAAACAATGTCTGATAGCTGACCGTATTTTCTTGCCCAGTATTTCTTTAAAGCGGGCGCCTTGTAAGCCACCTTATATATCTCGTACGAAAGCTCCTCATCACCCATAACGTGAAGTGCATACCCTTGCATGAAATCCAACACGTAATCCAGGTACGCTTTGCGCACATCGCCGCCTATTTCCCTGGCATAGGCATCTAATGTTTCTCTGTGAAGGCCGATCTTTGTGATCGTTTTATATTTTCCCGGCGCACTTTCTTTGGCGCCGCTCCTGACAGAAAGAAAAAGAGGATTGTTGGGATCTCCAAACTTTTTTACCTGCCCAAAGGAAAGAGCGGCCCTGCGCTCTATTTCATCGATTCCTTTTATGATTAATGTATTCACTCCCTCTGGCAATTTCCCTGACTCAAAGTCGTATTTTTGAACCATTGGGTTGGGAATCGTGAATCCCGGAGGAATAGGAATGCCTAATGATGTCATTTCTGCAAGGTTTGCGCCCTTACCACCCAGCGTTTCATTCATAGCGGCATTACCGTCAGCAGCGGTCCCGCCAAAGAAATATAATTTTTCTTCCTCGTTGTTTTTCGTCACATCCTGTTTTTCGTCCCCCGACCGCACCTCGGAGCGCGAAGAACCGGCTTCGCCTTCAGAAGGTGTAAAAAATACGCTGAACACTGACCCCTTGCCGACTTCTGACTGTATTTGAAGCTCTCCCCTCATGGCCATCACAGCCCAACGGACAAAATCCAAACCAATCCCTGTACCCGGACGGCTTCCCACGTTTGATCCTCGAACTCCTCTCCCAAGAATCTTGGTTTTTTCCTCTTCAGGGATCCCAATGCCGGTGTCCGACACTTCAATGGCAACAGTTTTCTTTTCTTCTTCACCGCTATAGGACGATTTATAGGTTCCAGAGTAAAGACGGACAGTTATCTTGCCTTGGTCGGTATATTTGATGGCATTTTGTATCAGATTATCCAGTACCAGTTTCAACAAATTCGGATCGACAGCATCCGCAATTTGATCTTCCTTCGGAAGGATGAACTCTATGCTCAACCCCTTTTCCCGCGCCTCAGCAGTAAAACGTTCGATAACATTTTGAACGATGGGGGTGATATTGGTGGGATAAAAATTTGTTCCGCTTTCCAAAACCTGGATGAAGACGGCGTTTCTGGGCATCAAATCTTCTATTTTCTTTGCCATTCTACGAAAAAAACCGGCCAACTCTTTCACCCCACCTTCACCCGCTCTGATTCGATTTATCCAGTCTGGCATATAACTGAAACGCGGCAAATACACTACTTTCCAAGGAGCAATCACGCTGTTATGCCTCAAGATCATCATCCATTGGTCAAAATCTTCATACCCCAACTCTGTCAAACGACCAAACATGGGTGGCCAGATCGCAGTGTCGTTAGTGATGTGTTGATCTAATACCTGCTGTAATTTATTTTGATCCTCCAGAGAGAATCTCCCGATCTTTTCGGCCGTTGCCTTTGTCCGGCCCAACGAAATTTTAATGGACAGTTTTCTATCACTACGGACAAGATCCCACGTTGGGGTCATGCTAATCATTGAAACGAGACCCATATGTGAATCGAGATCGTTTTCTTCCATCTCTTCGATTTTTTCTAGATTCAAATAATACGAAGCCAGTTCGCTTTGAGAAAATCCAAGCGTATAAGTAAAATCATATCCCCCACTGCCCCCAAACCAGATCAGGATTTTATCCGCCTGAAAGTCTTTTGCGAGATCCTTAAGAAATCTATCCAAAGGCTCCTTGAATTCCTTTTCGACAAAACCTGTCACGGCGGGCAGGGTCGATATGCTCTTGACGGTTTCAGCCATCCGTTCCACCTTCTGCTGAAGAAGCGGTAAAACGTCGGCTTCAAACACATTCAATCCCTCTTCTTCAAGCCGATCTGCCGATGTGCGCAGGAATGCACTCATTTGAGGGCTTTCAGCATTCAACCTTTTGAGATCACGAGTAAGTCTTCCCTTCGCTTCTTTTAAACTCAAACGTTTCGGCTCCGAATCCATAGCGCCTTGAGACCGCACCTCGGAGCGAGAAAAACCAGCGTCGCCGGCATCGAGACGGTCTTGGGGTGTCAAGCGAGCCGCCTCAAGCCATCGGGGTATTTCCGCCCGGGCTTTGGCGCTGATGACCATGAGATGAATGCCTGTAACGACACCGGGATACTCCCGCATGAGCCCCGCCGCGGCCTCCATTCTTCCTTGGAGCCATTCCGCGCTTTCGGGAACTGCTTTCTTGGACCACCCCTCCACTCTCTTTATCTCTTCCATGGCCCCTTCAACTTTGCTTGGCTCTAGGATGCCCGTCATCGCAAGAAAAAAATTGAGATTATTCAAAGATTTGACGGGAGCAATTCCGATCTTGAATTGTGTCTTCGGATATTTTTCGAGAAGTCCACTCTCTTGGATCTTTTTCAATGCTTCTTCCACGGGCTTCTGAACGATAAAAGGTTGAAAGAAAATGACCTCGGCCCCGGCCGCAAGCTTAGCCTCGAGCTTCTCGAACCATTTTCCCTCGTAGGGATTGACCGAGGCCGCAAGCATAATATCTTTTGAGATCTCCCCCTTTTCCTGCATTTCCCGGATCATACGAAGCACTTTCGGCGTATCGAGAGGCAAAAGTCCTTCGAGCCCCATCAGCCGCAGAACTTTCCTGAACCAATGCCCGCCTGCCACCACAAAAAGAACCGAAGCCTTCTGCTCGTTGGCCAAATAAAAAACTGCTTTTTTGACCTCAGCTTTGGAATAGAGCTGCAGGGCGACCGTTGCGATGGAGCCGGGCGGAATCTCCATGCGGGTGATCCTCTCAAACTTATTGATCTCAGTCCAAAGGGATGTGATCAACTCACAAAAAAATGTGATCCATCGCCCGAGGACAGTTCCCTGATCAGCAGGCTTTTGGGCTCGCCGCTCGATCCGTTTGCCCACACCCCTTAAAAGATTCCGGATCCACTTCCAATAATGTAGCGCGCCTTCCCGGAGTTCCTTGGCCCCTCGCACCATGCCAGCGATATCAGCCGCCAAAAAACTAAAATCGGGCGGATCGATCACGCTGACTCCATCAATCCAACCTTCTTCCTGATAGCCCTCAAAAAGAGTTTTTTGTTTTTTAAAGACTCCCTCGCTTTGACCATCCCGCTTCCCAGGCGCACTCATTCTCGGCGCCACCATTTCGCCGGTAACGGTAATCTGTTTCCGACGAAGTCTTTCTTGAAGCGTCCCAAGCTCTTTACGGATCGCCGAGTCTTGAATTACGGTTCCTGGTTCCCACACCTCGAAGCGGGAACGAATCTCGGCAGAAAGCCGCTGGTCGTCATGCCGGATCTCGGTCTTTTGTTTTTTCTCTTCTGTCGCGAACCCACTAACGGTCGTTCGGACTTCGGAACGCCTTTCCAAAAGCACCTTTTCCTGCGTCCTGTCCTGATACAGATCCTCGATCATTTCTTTACGACTCTGTTCAACAACCCGGTTCGCCTTCTTTTCCAGACCGCCAAGTTCCCCCGACTCCACCGTAAAAGGCGTACGCAGGATCCCGATCCTGCGTATTTTTTCATAGTCATCGAGATCGCCATTGACGGCCTCGACGGTACTCCAAAGAAGTTCCTTTACCTGCGGGTGGTTCAATAGGTCCGTGTCCTCGCCATGGAGAATACCCTTTTCATGGGCGAAGGCAGCAAGTTCCTTCATGTCAGGAACTATCAGCGCGGCCACGAATTTTTGCCCCTCTCCGACCAGATGCGCTTGAGACACGAAACGGCTCTTTAAAAGGGCGTTCTCAATGGGTTCCCGGGCAACATTGCTTCCCCCGGCCGTTACGATCAGATCTTTGATCCGCCCGGTGATCTTAAGAAATCCGCCGATCAACTCCCCCCGGTCGCCGGTATGAAACCATCCGTCGGCCAAAGACCCTGCCGTTTGTTCCGGCTTGTTCCAATATTCGCGCATGATCGTATGGCCACGGACCAGGACCTCCTGCGTCTTGGGATCGATCTTGATCCGGACCCCATCAATCGGCCTGCCCACACTGCCGATCATCCTCTCCGAAGGCGTGTTGTAAGTGATCCCTGCCGATGTTTCCGTCAATCCGTAAGCCTCGAGAATCACGATGCCGTGCTCGTCAAAAAAACGAACGATCTCTTCGTCCAGCTTCGCGCCTCCCTCCTGGAGATATCTCAGGCGCCCGCCAAAAAAGCTTATAACCAGATCGCGCGCTTCCGGACTTCCCGGGACGATACCTTTTTCACGCAAGAGCGACTGGATGTGCGCACGAACCCGCAAGACAAGGCTCGGAACGCCGAATATGACCGTGGGCCGGATCTCTCGAAAATCCTTCTCCAAAGACCCGACGTCCGCCCCCCGTGGTAACGTCAAAGACACTTTGTTGAAAAGGGCGGTATAAATGCAACCGCGCCCGCCCATATGGGCAAGAGCCAAATAAGGAACAAAGACGTCCTCTTTCCCTAACCGGAACTTATCCGAAGTCCCCTCGACCTGCGAGAGGATGTTATCGTGCGTCAACACGACCCCCTTCGCCCCCCCCGTCGTCCCGGACGTGTAAGTAATGGTGGCCGTATCCGTCGGAAGAACACGCGCAGCCCTGTCCTCAACCTCGACACCTTCTACTGCTATCCCCCGCGCCCAAAACGTTCCCATCTGATCCATCACAACGACCTGTTTCAAAGAATCCGGCTTATTTTTCATCCCCTCGACTTTAGAGTACTGTTTGTCATTGCTCACAATGATGATCTTCGCTCCGGTATCCCGCAGGATATATTCGATCTGTTCCGGGGAATTTGACGGGAAAATAGGCACGCTGACCGCGCCGATCAGAAGTGCGGCAAGATCGCTATAAATAAACTCGATCCTGTCTTCGCTGAGGATCGCGACTTTGTCTCCCTTGCCGACGCCTGAGGCAATGAGAGCCGTCGCCGTCCGAAGGACGCCTTCGTGAAGATCCTTCCAAGACACGTCGCGAAACTCGCCTTTTTGAAATACGCGAAAAACAGCTTCGTTCTTTTCCCTCTGATCGTTTAAAAATAACCTGCCAAGAGTCCGTTCCGGGCCCCGAAGCGAGGGCGTCCCGTCCACGGTGATGCCGTCGCTTTCAGCGGCCGCTGAACGCAAGATTTCAGCAAAAACATTCAGAATACGCCGGGTAGCTCCTCCCATTTCCAAAGCGACCGGCCCGGAGGGTTGCGAGACCAAAATTTTATTCTCAAATAACGCATCGACCGGTATCCATGCCTGGTCCATGACTTCCCCATTGGTTCGAAGTTCCACCTTATCCTCCGCGAAAGCGACGAACGGGAAGATGCGAAACATACCATCCTGGGTATCTTCGGCTGGTAAGATGCCGAGGATATTATCCGGCTGCACGGCCACGCCGATCTCTTCCAAGGCTTCTCTTAATGCCGTATCTTTGAGGGAAGCATCCGCCGCATCCTTGACACCCCCCGGCAAAGTCCATTGACCGCCATAAATAATATCCAGCGATCTTTGGGTCAAAAGAAACTGCCATTTCCCGGAAATTTTCTTAAGAAGCAGGATGACGGCGGACTCTTTCCGGGATGCCTCCCTTTTTTCTCCCCGGGATATATCCTGTTTCAAAGCGTTTTTCAGCCTTTGGATAAAATCGAGGGGACGTCCGTCCGGAGTCAACAACTCCGGCGCTGAACGGGCAGAATACTTGACCCCCTGACCCAAGAATTCGAGATCTTTTGCAAAAATAATGCTTCCATGGCCCAGGAGATTCACCGCAAAATTCGTCTTTGAACGGTCATCGCCGATGAGCGCCATCACCTCCGCCACTTCCTCCAGAGAGCCGCAAGGGACCAACTTGTGAGTGAAGGGCGCGCCGTCAATGTAAACATGCGAATGAAGGATATAATTCACGTTGTTTAGTTGATCCATGAAACGAACTTGAGCGGGGGTATCGACACTGGGTTTTCGATTTCCGTAATAGACGATGCGGGGCTCCTTATAAGAATTCATTTGAACCGCCACAAAGCCCGGCTTGCCCAGATTTCTCTTGTCGACATTACGCTGCGAGATAAGCATGATCCTATCCCATTCCGGGCGTCCTGGAAAAACATGCGACGCGCGAAACGCCGTGTTCCCTAAAAACCGCTCAACACCCTCCGCGGGATGGATCAGATGATGGAATCTTTCGCCGTAGGCCCTCACGATGTTCAGGTAGCTTTCAAATTCATCGCTGTCCGGGATCGCACGATCGGGGCCAATAGATGCCGTGCCTTGGCGGGAAAATCCCTTGAGGTCTTCCAACCGGTTCGTGATCGCCCGGCCTAAGGCGGCAGGATCTTCCGTATGGGTGAATTGATTCGACAAAGGATCGAACAACTCCATGCGCGTCCTGTCTTGTCCCAAGCCGGAGAATGCCACGAAAAGATTACTCCCGGAACCGAGCGCTTTGTTGACCATGTCCCGCAATGGATCATCCCGCCCGGAAGAGAACATACCGGCGATCAATGTTTTGAACGGATAACGCTGTTTGATGGCACTCAATCCGGAATTTTCTTTTTCACCGACCTCGGGAAACCACAGGACCACTTCATAACCGGCTAGCTCCTCCTGAATCGCTTTAAGATCCTCAAGCGATCCGCCGTTCCTTAGGTCGACTCCTTCCGGGAAAGAGGCATGCAACTGGTCGATCAACGATGAACGCCTCCCGCCTTGAGGGTCGAAAACACCCCCCACAAGAATCCCGTTCACCCGTGTTCTTTCACGGATCAAGCCCTTTACGTCCCGCGCATGACCGCTTTGAATGATGGCCAATCGCCCGATGATCGTCTTCGCCAATGTTTCCGGAGCGGTGGTCCTTTCAAAAACATTTCCCTCAGGATCCATCAGTTTCATTCTGAACGGAACAGTATCCGAAAATTCCACGACAAGATCGCTGCCTAATTCTGCAGCATGATGTGCAATATCGCTTTCGGAATACTGATGGCCATGGTTCCGTTTGGAAGTGACGATCCATTTATGAGGATACCTTTCCCGGATATCACGATGCTTTTCCTTATCGTTGGGAATGTTGGGAAACCACATCACAACATCATACGCGTCAAGCTTGTCGATCAACTCACGGATTTCATTAAAATGACCACCGTTGACCAGCCTCGTACCCTTTGGCAAGGCGGCATGCATCTGCTCAACGATGGATGATTTCACCCCGCCGTTATCGTCAAAGGTCCCGCCCACAATGATCATGCTCGGAGTACGGGGGCCGGGATTGATATTCTTCTTCGGTTCCGTCATGTCCTCGCGCACCTCGGAGCGAACAAGCTTAATTGCTTCCTCGGCGTGTTGGCGGATTTCACTCCTTGGAAGAGATGCCTCGTCCTTTGGTACGTAACCACGGGCATACTCTTTTAATTCTCGATCGTCCATTATGATTTCTCTTAATCTGCCAAAAACACCGGCCAAAAGAATGCCGGGATATTTCTCAGAAATCTCTTCTTCCGTATATCCGGCAAGAAACATTTTGATAATCTCTTGGGCTTCCTTATCCAGCCGGCTGATTGCTTTCTCAAGACCCTCCCTTAAAAACATTCTCTCCACCTCGTCTGCTACGTTAGAAGCCGCTACTATACGATTTTCCATCTCGGGCATAACATCCGAAAGCAGAAGCTCCTTCGCATACCCCCTGATAACCGCCCGCAAAGAACGAAAATCCTTGCCGAAAAATCTTAAAATCCATATAGCCATCTTGCCGTATTTCCCCTCGAATGCATTACGGGTAATATCCGGCGACATCTGGTCTATTTCACTCTGAACCACGTCGAAATCTATTGCCATGATTTCATTCAATAACTCCCGAGGATTATCCATAAAAGCGAGTCTCATCAACACGTCCCTGATAAAATATTCTGAATATTTTTTTCCCTTTTTTTCCATCATAATCGTTTTTAATTCTTTTAATCGCGCGATATCCTCTCCTTTACGAGCGCTGCGTAAAATAAGGGAGATGTGAGAGCCTTCGTTAATGCCCAAGTCTTTCAAGACGCCGATGAGGCTCTTGATCTCCTCTTCCGTGCGGGAACTACTCACAATAGCGGCAATGTGAAAGCCTTCGCTAATACCCAAATCTTTCAAAGTATTGATGAGGATCTTAATCTTCTTTTCCGTGCGGGAACTACTCACAATAGCGGCAATGTGAGAGCCTTCGTTAATGCCCAAGGCTCTCAAAGCATTGATGAGACTCACGATACCCTCTTTCTCCCGGGAACCACTCACAATAGCGGCAATGTGAGAGCCCTCGTTAATGCCCAAGTCTTTCAAGACGCCGATGAGGCTCTTAATCTCCTCTTCCGTGCGGGAACTACTCACAATAGCGGCAATGTGAGAGCCTTCGCTAATACCCAAGTCTTTCAAAGTATTGATGAGGATCTTAATCTTCTTCTCCGTGCGGGAACTACCCACAATAGCGGCAATATGA
>Ga0074199_1000929_pt1 | contig 33293 bp, 22 predicted proteins | sample EPASupsiteSAE347_FD_64528 | JGI IMG/M metagenome (GOLD analysis project Ga0074199, IMG submission 64528) | Bioremediated contaminated groundwater from EPA Superfund site, New Mexico - Sample SAE3-47 | ecosystem: Environmental > Aquatic > Deep subsurface > Groundwater > Contaminated ... | reverse complement strand
CCCTGAAGAGCGAGGCGAAATATCCATCGAGTCATTGAATCAAGTTTCAAAGGTTTTAAACAGGCATCGATATCCGTTTTTTCACTCAAAGCAACCCGGATTTCTTTAAAATACAAATGCGTATACGGTAAAATAACGGGGTGAATCAGAATTTCCAGGACATTGGGAATTCTATGCCGCTCAATGTTTCCAAGCAACCTTAAAACCACCATTATTTCGGCGGTGACTGCTCCGCTCGTAAAAAACGGGTACACGGCTAAAACCGTAAGAGCTATTATAGTGGCGATCAAAACGAGCATCCACCAGTTCGATATTACGAAATCGCTCATTCCTAAAACAAACTGAGTCATCCAAGGCAATTCAACTCTCAAACCCATGAATATTTCCTTGAATTGCGGAAAAACAAACATAAGCATCAGAAGGAAAAAAAGCAGAATAAAAGTGAATTCTACGACCAGATAAGGCGAATTTCCCGAAACCAATTCCGAACGATAATCGATTTTATGATACTTGGCTCGCAGCATTTCACCCTTTTCCTGATCGAGAAGTCGCGAACCAAGAACAGCTCTCGCGAAGACGGGTAATCCGTTGCAAGCGGAATTCGATAAAGCCTCTTCAAGGCTATCACCGGCATCCATCGCTCGATCTAAAAAATTAAAAGCCTTCTTCAAGGGCCGGCAAGTAAGGCCGATTGAGGAATCTCCAATAAGACGTTTAAGAGTGTATCCGGATATTAAGGCAACACCGATCATGTGCAATTCTTCCGATATGCTCGCTCTATCTTCAATCAATCCCATGAAGATTCCCATTTATCAACTCTTGACTTTCGAAAAGATGCCCGGATTTTCCGGAGATAATTCGAGTTTTGGAGCGATAATTCTTGTATCGATAATGATTCTTGGAGATATTACGGCGGACTTCACATCAATTTCAGATACTTCGAGCACCTGGGCGAAATGATAGACTCCAGATCGACACTCGGGACACACATCGATTTTATCAGGCGGACATTTTTTCGTCGTCATATTCAAATTAATCATACCTTTAAGACCGGTTCTAATTAAACCCGGTTCAACACCCATTTGCAAAATTCTATCGATCGCTCCACGGCTATCGGCGGCATGAAACGTCGCCAAGACCAGATGTCCGGCAAGACCGGCCTGCAATGCCTCCCGTAAACATCCCTGATCGCGAATTTCACCCAGCGCCATTATATCGGGATCTTGTCTTAAAAGGAATTTGAAAGCATCGGCGATATTCAAACCGACTTTGGAATCAAGCGATGCCTGGCAAATTCCCGGAACTCTGCCTTCAACAGGATCTTCCAGGGTCACTACCCGCTTCGGCTTTCCTCCGACCGATCGGGCCAATTCGGAAAGTGAAGCATAAAGAGCCGTAGTCTTACCGCTTCCCACGGCTCCGGTGATTAATAATAGGCCCGGCCCGCTCGCCATGAGTTTTTGCCAGGCAAACACGGATTCCGTATTCCAACCCAGGGCTTGAAGATCGGGAAAATCGATTGGGCGGATAAATCTGATGGAACAACGTTCTCCGAAAAGCGACGGGAAAACCGACAACCTCGCTTCGTTGGAATCCGTGTCTATAGACCATGAACCTTCTTGAGGAATTCCCGTGAGATGCGAATAGCAACCCGCGAGATGCTTCAAGCGAGCAACTATGCGTTCGTGAAATTCAATCTTGTAATTTCCAAGATCCAGGATTTGCCTTCGTTTTCTCATGGTAATTCGCGCGAAATCCTTCAACGGTTCAAGATGCAAATCCGATGCATTGTTGTCAAAACAGCATTTCAGCAACAGGTTTACGGCATCAACATACGGTTGACCACGCCAAGATAAAATCTCTTCGAGAATCGAAGACGTTTTATCGGCCATCAAGGTTTTCGAGAAAATCTCGCGTCGCATTTTAGACTCGGCGATCAAGCGATTAATCAAACCGGCAACCGAAGCCGTATCAACAATTGTCGACATTTTACGGATATCCGATGAGCCGTTTATATCGAGCGTTAACCGCAAGGAGTTACCTTCAATTTCAGCCGCAATTACCCGCTCATAAGGAATTTCCGACAGCTTGTCATTTTCGAAGACCAGTCTATCGGAAAGGATGCGAAATCCGCCTCGACCAAGCAACTTGCCTATCGCTCCGGGGTGAATTTCTATGGGCAATAACCCAAACTTATCCGTATTTTCCATGATTATTTCCCACTGTAAACAACGATCTTTGTTGATAATCCGTGGAATTTATTGAGCCCGCCTTTCGAAAACTCCTCAAGCTCTGCGGATTACGGCGCCGGCGCCTAATCCGCCCTATATCGCCCGGGGACGGCATAGATACCCGAAATGCGCCCGGATGGCGCACTTTTTCGGGTACCCGAAAACCGGCTTTCATTTTGCAACCATCAATAGCATTTATTTTTCCGTCGTTTTCGCTTTCCATTCGTCGAGACAAGCCTCGGCATTCGATTGGACATCTTCGCGACCGTTCCCGCTTATGATTTCGCCTTTCCGATTGAGAATAATCAAAGTAGGAATGAGCCCTTCCTCATTATATTTTTCGGCGATCGCATTTGCCGAAGCGCTTTTTAATTTCAAAGCCGGCCATTCCATTTTTAATTCCGTCATATATTCCTTCATCGCCTCTTCGCTCTTGTCAAAAGAAACAAAAACGACTTCGAAATCCTTACTGTTCTTGTTGCGAAATTCAACCAATTTAGGGCTAAAAGCTCTACACGGAGGACACCAATGCGCGGAAAAATAAATGCCGACAATCTTGTCCTTGAGAACATCCATGTTTACGTTTTTGCCGTCGATATCGATCAATCCTTCAGGGAACAACGCATTCCAATCAAAAGCGGAACCCGGCGTCTCGGTTGTTGCCGAAGCCGGAATGGCGGTTGTTTCCGACCCTGAACCGGGCTCCTGCGCGTAAACCATGCCACAAATCGCCGTAAGCAATAAAACCATAATTACTTTTTTGGACATACAAATCCTCCTGCATCGGTGTAATTAACTAAACCATTATAAACTATTCGCCGACCGTTTATCAGTAGACTTTCATACTTTTTTCAACATATTCATTTTCTTACAGACTCTTATGGCCGAAAATCCCGGAAATTCGTTACAGTTATTGAGTCCCGCCTTCGAAAACTCCTCAAGCTCTGCGGATTACGGCGCCGGCGCCTAATCCGCCCTACCCGAAAACCGGCTTTCATTTTGCAGCTATCAATATTTGCCGACAAGGTCTTAATCGTCTCCCAGGCATGTGCCGACATGCCTGGCGGTTTTGATCCATGAGTGGTCGGTTGGGATCACTTTCCTGAAACCGGCGACGTTTTCAATCGGAACCGGGACGCATTCGTTTGCTTTAACGGCAACCATAACGTTGTATTCGCCTGCCGCAAGCAAATCCGCCGCTTTTGTTCCCAAGCGGGTGCATAAAAGTCTATCGTTCGGAGTCGGTGTTCCGCCTCGGACGACATGACCCAGCGACGTAACGCGCGCTTCAATTCCCGTTAATTGCTGTAGTCGCCGTGCGATGCGGCTTGCTTTAGGCTCTTGTACAAGATGAAATGCCGGTGACACACCTTCCTTGACGGCATTTTCACAATTTTGTTCCTCTTTCTTCGACTTTTTTTCTTTCTTCGAGTCTTTATTCTTATCTTTATCTTTTTTATCTTTTTCACCAGGTTTATCAGCAGCCGAGACTTCGTCTTTCGAAATGGCGCCTTCGGCTACGGCTATGATGGAAAAACGCTTACCCGTCTTTTGTCTTTCCAAAAGGTGCCTGGCCACGACATGAAGATCATATGGAATTTCGGGAACAAGTATTACGTCGGCTCCTCCAGCGAGACCGACTCCGAGCGGCAACCATCCGGCGTTATGCCCCATGATCTCACAAACGATGATTCGATGGTGGCTTGTCGCCGTACTGTGAAGGCGATCGATTGCCTCCGTTCCGACGGTCATGGCCGTGTCGAAACCAAAAGAAATGTCTGTTTCCGCGACATCGTTGTCTATTGTTTTAGGTAGAGTTAAAACGTTCAATCCGCCGACTTTATGCATATACATCGCATTTTTTTGCGTTCCCCCGCCCCCGAGACAAACAAGACAATCGATTTGCAGGCGTTTTGCATTTTCAACGGCAACCTGCGTCATATCCATTTCCTTGCCGCCCATCGGCATTTTAAAAGGCTTCTCCCGGCTTGTTCCAAGAATGGTGCCGCCCATCGTCAGGATTCCGCTGACGGCTTTCGAATCGAGAAGCATAGTGCGATTTTGTACCAATCCTCGAAATCCCTCATAAATACCGATGACTTTTATTCCGTATTCACCCATCGCCGCTTTGGCAACACCCCTGATCGCCGCGTTCAAACCCGGGCAATCGCCTCCGGATGTCAAAATTCCAATACAACCCGTTTTGGATTTCATTCCCATTATTTTCCTCCGTTTTTAATCCATAAAAAGAAGTGTCTATCGGTTATCAATAATATCATCAAGTTTGTTTTTATGACGAAAAATGTTATCGTGTGAAATCCGTTTTCGATATCACAAGCTAGAGGACAGAGATGAACCAAAAACCAACCGGATCTCTGGGTGGACTATTAATATCCCAATTTTTCGGGGCATTCAACGATCATGCCTGGAAAATGATGGTGGCGCTGTTGGCGATTAACGCCGCGACGAAAGGATTGAACTCGTCCGGGCAGGAATATCAGACGATTTCTCAAAGCCAAACAACTATGGCTTTCGTTATTTTCAATCTTCCTTTGGCTCTTTTCTCTTTACCGGCCGGTCTCTTAGCGGACCGCGTCAGCAAGCGCAGCGTCATTATTTTTCTCAAGGTCGTGGAAATCGGGTTGATGATCGCCGCCGCCGCCTCTCTTTTCTACGGTCACGGCGATGCATTTTTACCTCTCATAATATTAGGTTTAATGGGCGTTCAAGCCGCGCTTTTCAGCCCTTCCAAATACGGCATCCTGCCTGAAATTCTTCCGCACGATCAACTTTCAGCCGGAAACGGGGCTTTGGAAATGTGGACATTTCTCGCGATAATCGGCGGAACAGGCGCCGGAGGCCTACTTCTGGATCTTTTCTCTCCCGATTATTGGCGGGCGGCTTTACTGTTGATTGTTTTCGCGATCATCGGTTTTATAGCCTCGTTAAAATTACCTGACGTACCCGTCGCCAGAACCGAAGGCGGTTTTTTTCAAACCATTTCCGGCGCGTGGAATGTAATCAAAAGCGATCGAGTCCTCTGGCTCTCGGTTTGGGGTTCGGTATTCTTCTGGACTACGGTAAGCCTTGTAGGTCAAGACATCCTGGTCTACGCAAAAGCTCTAACGCTTGGTTGGTCGAATTCGGACACCTTTTCAGGGCTTCCCATGGCTTTTTTCGGAATCGGAGTAGGCATCGGAAGTTTTCTTGCGGGCCGGATGTCCGGACAAAAAGTTGAATACGGTCTTCTTCCGCTCGGAGCCATAGGTATCGCCATTTTCACATTTCTTTTAGGCGCCATCGGTCCCGGATATTTCATCACTCTGCTTTTCATGGTATTTTTAGGTATCTCAAGCGGCTTCGTCGTCGTACCCCTTGATGCGATTCTTCAATGGCGATCGCCGGCGGCGACACGCGGAGGCGTAATCGCCCTTGCCAATGTTTTCATCTTCGCCGGTATAATGTGCGGGTCTCTCGGCGCCGGAGCCCTTTCAAATATCGGTTTTTCCGCCAGGGCAATTCTCGGATTCTCATCGATTTTGACATTCGCCGGCACCGCTTGGGTTCTTTGGCTTCTTCCCGACTTTTTAGTCAGGTTCATTTTCGTCATTCTTTCACTGATATTTTACCGACTTACGGTTCTCGGCCGCGAAAATATTCCTGAAACCGGCGGCGCTCTTCTCGTTCCGAATCATGTTTCCTTCATCGACGGTTTTTTAATCATGGCCAGTATCGAGAGACCCGTCAGATTCATAGTCGACGAGATTTACTACAATAATTTTCTGTTGCATCCGCTCATGAAGACAATGCGGGCAATTCCCGTATCGGCCACGGGCGGCATCAGAGTAATTCTCAAGGCTCTCCGCGACGCCGGAAATTTCCTTGATCAAGGCGATCTCGTCTGCATCTTCGCCGAGGGGCAAGTGACGCGCATCGGCATGCTGTTGCCTTTTAAACGCGGTCTTGAAAGAATCGTAAAAGGCCGAAACGTTCCGATTATTCCCGTCAATCTCGATAGACTCTGGGGAAGCATATACAGCCGCGCTCACGGAAGATTCATCACGAAATTACCCGAAAAATACCCGTATCCGATAACCATCACCATCGGTTCTCCGATGCCCGCGTCAACTCCGGCATACGAAATCCGCAGGGTCGTCCAGGAACTGGGAGTCGCTGCATGGGACAGGCGGAAAGATGAAGCCCGCCCCTTGCACCATTTTTTCATAAAAACAATGAGAACACGACCTTGGCGTTTCGCATTCGGTGAAGCTGCCCGGCCTAAAATATCCCGCTTGGGAGTCCTGGCCGGAACCATCGCCGTCGCAAGAGCATTGAAGCCTCATTGGGCAAATCAGGAATATGTAGGAATCATGCTTCCACCGTGCGTGGCTGCAGCGATGGTTAACATAGCCGCTTCGATTTCGGGAAAAGTCAGCGTTAATCTTAATTTCACCGCGGGAAGATCCGGCATGGCATCGGCCGCCCGTCAAACTCAACTGAAAACGATCGTAACCAGCAAGGCTTTCCTCGAGAAGGCCAAATTGGAGCTTCCGGAAAATGCCCAACCGATTTTCATGGAAGACATAGCCGCAGGAATCGGTTTCGGTTCCCGCCTGTTGGCGTTGCTCATATCTCTCACGACTCCCATCTCCATGATCGAGAAAATATGCGGCGCTCTCCGCAAGCCGAAACCGGACGATATCGCGACCATTATATTCAGCAGCGGAAGCACGGGAGAACCCAAGGGCGTCATGCTTTCGCATTACAACGTCGATTCCAATACGGAAGGCGTCGGACAAGTGTTACAAGTCGGTCAAGACGACAAGCTTTTGGGAGTATTACCTCTATTTCATTCATTCGGTTATATGTCGTTATGGTTTTCAATCAAATTCGGAATGGGAATATTCTTTCACGCCAATCCGCTGGATGCGGCAAAAATCGGCGAATTCGTAGAGCAGCACGGAATTACTTTCCTGATCGCGACACCGACTTTTCTGCAAATATACATGAGGCGCGCAGCTCCAGGGCAATTCGGTAATCTACGCATCGTTTTTACGGGCGCCGAGAAACTTTCGGAACGACTGGCGCTGGCATTCGAAGAGAAATTCGGAATCAAGCCCATCGAAGGTTACGGCGCCACCGAATGTTCCCCGGCCATTTCGGTCAGCACGCTTGACTACCGCGGACCCGGAATTTATCAAGTAGGTTCTCGAAGAGGATTCGTCGGGCATCCTATTCCCGGCATCGCCATTCGCGTAGTCGATACGGACACCGGCGCGCCTCTTCCCCCAGGCAAGCCCGGAATGCTCTTGGTAAAAGGTCCCGGCATCATGAGCGGATACATCGGCCGCGAAGATCTGACCCACAAAGCAATTAAGGACGGCTGGTACACTACCGGCGACGTCGCGTTTTACGACGAAGACGGCTTTCTGAAAATCACCGACAGGCTTTCCAGATTTTCCAAGATCGGCGGGGAAATGGTTCCGCACGGAAAAGTTGAAGATTCCCTTCATGAAGCCGCCGGTTCCGATGTTCAAGTTTTCGCGGTCACCGCGGTTCCCGACGAGCGAAAGGGCGAGAGCCTTGCGGTTCTTCACACGCTCGACGAAACGAAAATTCCCGCAATTCTGGAAAAGATGGTCGCAGCAGGGCTTCCCAATCTCTTTATTCCCAAAAAAGACAATTTCATCAAGGTCGAAAAAATTCCTCTTCTCGGCACCGGAAAAGTCGATCTGAGAAGCTTGAAACAATTGGCGATGGAAAAGCTTTGTCCGCCCAGATAGAAAAAAAGAGATTGCCGACTTTGACAATCTCTTTTCTTTCCGAAATATTTCTTAGAATTCCTGATTATAGATTGGAATCCAGGAAACCCCACAATCGACTACCAATTCGCCCTGTATTTTAGACCAATTGGCAGCGGCATAAGCCTCGGCTTCAGATCGTTTTTGGGGCAAATAGCCGTAATAAGCAGCAGAATTGGCTTCGGCAGGAGATTTATAGGTTTTTTTTGTCTCAGCTTTAAAAGACATCGGGCCAACAGTTATTTTTTCCTTAGTTTGACAATTTCCTTCATCATCACAGACTTCCCATTTTACAACTTTCCAAATTCTGGCTTCGGCTACTCCACGATAAGCATCAGGCTTGAAGGAAGAGCGTTGAATCCTTCCATTATCGGTGGTAGTTGAAAGACTGCTCGCCGATGAATATTGCTCATCAACAAAGCTCCAATTTTCATCGTATCCGATTTCGCCTTCGATGCTCGCCCATTTTTCGGCGGCGGCTTTGAGTGCCTTTTCCACAACCTTGGGAGCCATTTTATGGGCCGCAAATGTCGCATCGGAAAACCTGTTGTAGGTCTGGGGAGTAAATTCTTTGATCGTCATGGGACCGGCGACGATTTCGTGATCTTCTTCCCCGCCGATTTCCTTCCAAACGTTAACGGTTACGACGCCTCTGTAAATCCCGCGAACCGATTCACTTTTCTGAACGCTTGCGGTAACCACGGATTTAGCCGACGCATCGACAGCAGGAAGAGAAGCTTGGGTTGAATAATTGGTGAGAAACCCGACGTAATTGCATCTGTCGCATCCCGGGACGGGCAACTTGTTCAATCTTACTTGAGCGTTGATGGTGAGTTTGCCTTCGTAGCATCCGGCCATGGCGACAGCGGTAAGCTGTTTGACCTGATCCGCGGGGGCCTGGACCATCAGAGAAATTTGCTTCGCATTATCTTGGAGGTATTTGAGAGCCACAAGATAATCGGGAGACGGAGCACATTTGGTCGGCTCACCTTGTGTAATCACATTCACGATTTCAACATCCATCATGCTCACGGTACGATCGAGAGAATGAAAGCCGCCCTTAGTGAGGGTCATGTGAAGAACGCGGGCTCTTGTTTCAAAATAAAACTCATCGCCTAAGTTGTTCCCGCATTGAGCCATTACGACGTTGGCGCTCAGCAAAAGAACCATTACCACCGAAAAAACCTTGAGTAGTCTCGAAAGCATTTAGAACCCTCCTTATAAACTTATTGAATTGTAGAACCTTACATTTATAAACGCGTTTTATATGAAAAGTGTTGAAATATTTTTTCCGGGCGATTTTTCAAGGGTTGATTCACATCATCATCCTCGAAAAGGAAAACACATAATTTTGAGAATTATTCATTGAATAATTTTCAAAATTCGAGCAAAATCTCTCTTTGGAAAAAATGAAATCCCTTGTTAGACTCTTATTCGATAGCAGAAAAATACCAAAACGTTGAAAACCATAGAAATAATAATGCAGAGAATAAATCCACAATTGAAAAATTATTATGAAAGAAACATCATGGAGGCAACCGGAATGTTGATTCGCAACGGCATGATTTACACCGCATCCGATTCTTACAAAGCCGACATCCTTATTTCCAACGAACGTATCGTTGAAATCGGAGAAAAACTCAAACCTTCAAATAATACTGAAATTATCGATGTCGCCGGATGCGAAATCTTTCCGGGCGGCATAGACGCGCACACGCACTTTGAACTTCCATCCATGGGAACCATTTCAGCCGATGATTTCGAAAGCGGCACCATTGCGGCGGCATGCGGCGGAACCACAACAATCATCGATTTTGTAACTCCCTTGAAGGGGCAAAAATTATCACAAGCAGTCGAAGCGCGACATGAAAAGGCAAAAAAAGCCGTCGTCGATTACGGACTCCATATCGTCATCGTTGAAGTCGGCAAGGAAATACTTGCTGAAATTCCGAACATAGTGAGAGGCGGAATTACAAGTTTCAAATGTTTCATGGCTTACAAGGACACTCTTATGATCAACGACACGGAACTTCTGGAAGTCCTTTACGCCGCCAAGAAGCACGGCGCGCTTGTCTCAATTCACGCGGAAAACGGAGATATGCTGACTTTTGAAATGAATCGATTGATGGCGGAAAAGAAATCGGGACCGCAATATCATCCGATCGCTCATCCGGCTGAAGCCGAAGGAGAAGCCGCGCATAGAGCCGTTATTCTAGCCGGAATGTCCGGCGCGCCGCTTTACATAGTGCACTTGAGCTGCAACGAAGCTCTCGAAGAAGTCAAGGCCGCCCGATCTCGCGGACAATTCGTTTTGGCTGAGACCTGCCCACAGTATCTGCTTCTCAGCGATGAAGTATACCAAAAGAAAGGCTTCGAACCCGCTAAATGGGTTATGTCGCCGCCGCTCAGAAATTCATCAGGATTGGAAAAAATATGGGAAGGTCTACGCGATGGTTTCATTCAAACGGTCGCGACCGATCATTGTTCGTTTCGGTTCAAAGGCCAAAAGGATATGGGTAAAAAGAATTTCCTGAAAATTCCAAATGGAATTCCGGCCGTCGGAGATCGAATGAACCTCTTGTACTCTTTCGGAGTAAATAAGTATAAGTTGACCCGCAATCAATTCGCGGCGGTTACGGCAACCAACCCCGCAAAAATATTCGGCCTTTTCCCGAAAAAGGGAACGATCGCGATCGGTTCAGACGCCGATCTGGTGATTTTCGACCCAAAGAAAAAAGGAACAGTTTCGACGAAAACCGGCCATCACAATGTCGATTATTCCGCTTTCGAGGGATTCAAGCTCGACGGCATGCCTCGATATGTGATCTCCAGAGGAAAAATAGTCTCCAATAATAATAAATTCACCGGCGCAAAAGAATGGGGCAAATACATCAAGAGGAAAACATTCGACCCGCGCGAATGGGGCTTGAAAATAAATTTCAAGTAAATTTCAACTTTTGGATCATTGAACCTCAGCGCTTCAAGAGTTCTACCAGCACTTCAACGGCAATTTCCTTGAAGACGAAAAGAAAAACGGGAATCGCGACAAGCGTAACGATCTGCGCCAACGATTCAAAACGAAAAGGCCATTCCGGAAGATTATCGATCTCGCGGCTCATCTGGCGTTCCAGCAGATACTTCGCAGCCAATTCCCTCTGCGGTTTCATGAGAAATTCCTTTTCCGTAAGACGCAATTCCGAATAAAAAAGATCGCTGATTTCTTTTTTTCTCTTCGTGAGAATTCGGTGCAACCGCCACTGAGGTACCATCAAATAAAGAATCGGAATAATCACCGACAAACACAGCATTTCGACCAGGAAGGGAATCTGACTCAGCAGTTTCGTAGACATCGAATCAAGAAACAACGGTTTCGAAATAACCAGCCAAAAAACACAGATGGAAAATACGGCGGCTCCGAGGGAGGTGCGCGCGTAACCCAATCCGGCTTTTTCGAGCAATTCCCAGGAAAAAAGGCGATCCTGAAATTCTTCAAGTTTGACGCTCATTTGGCTGATCATATAACCGAAGGCCATGAACAGCCAAAGCGATCTTAGAAAAAAACCGAATCCAACGGAGCCGATGACCGCCGCGAACCATTTCGTCATATCATAAGCGTAAGGGATAAAATCCCACGTAACGAAGATTCGGAAAGCAAAGAAAACCAAACCGCTGACGATGCCGACATAGCTTGGACGGCGACCCGTTTCATCAATGTCAACATAAGCATGCATGATCTTCGTAAATTCATTTTCGTCCTTGGCGAACTCGTTAAGAATAATACCAAGCGCAAGTCGTCGTGATTTAAGAAACGACGGTCCTAAAATCGCGATGGTAAAACTGAACACCCAACCCAGTTCATACGCCAAATGCACTCTTTCATTCCAATAAAGCCTTAAAAGACTGCAAATGAAGAAAATCGGGAAAAAGAACACGGCGAATTTTTCAAATCGGGTAAACGGTTGAAACCAAGAAACTACATCGATCTTACGCGGTTGCTTTTCATCGGCGTTAATCGCATTTTTTTCGGATGTCGATTCGGATATATATGTGTCGAGTTTCAAGGCGCTATTATACTGTTAAAATATTTCGATCAGGCGGTGAAAGAGTATCGCTTTGGGGCTTCCCGCACCACTTTGGGCTTCGGCGGAAAAACCTTCGCGCAGTCGATTTCCAGACCCGGAAGAACTCCGACTTTGATGCAGGCTGCGTCATCAAATTCGCTCGATCGACCGAACTTTTTTCCCGACAACCGGCACACCGCGATAGTCCGTTCGATGGGCTGGATCACCCAAAATTCCTTCACGCCATGGCGCTCGTACAAGTTGCGTTTCGTGATATGGTCCTTCCCCGCCGTCGATGGAGAGATGATTTCTATTACCCAATCCGGAGCGCCGCGACAACCATGCTCGACGATCTTTTCAAGATCGCAAACCACCATGATATCGGGTTGGACAACCGTTCGAACATCCTCATCGGCTTCGTTCCCATCGGGTAAAAGTACATCGAAAGGAGCGGCATACACCTTACAGGTCTTGTTTTCAAGAAAATTGCGAATAAGCGTGCTGAGATTAACCGAGATTTCCTGATGCAGCGGCCCCGGTGACGGCGTCATGTCGAACGCTTCCCCGTTTATGATCTCCCAACGCTCATCCTCGGGCCACGTAATATAGTCGCCGTATGTCCAAAAACGAGTTTCCATTTTTTTCGGCTTGCTCATGAGAGTTCCCCCCCCCCAAAAATATGGAAAATCCTATCACAAAAAAAATCGGACTTCCACTCAACGATGGTTTTGCCCAGGCAATCGCACGAAAAATCGACAAATTCCATTCGTTTCACGGTGGATTACGCTTCGGCGATGGCTTGCTAATCCCCCCTACAATCGGCTCTCTAATTATTTCATCAATTTCATGCAATTGCCATGATGGTTTGCCGCTCGTTTAAATGGATATCGAAAAGTCTCTTTTCAATAATAGATCGAAGGCCAAAGAACCTTCGTCGGCGTGGCGGTATCCGTAGTATTCCCCAGCCCCAGTTCGCCGTAGCCGTTCTCACCAAACGCCCATGCAAATCCTTCCGAATCTATGACGAAACTTCTTTCATTTCCGGCACCGATGGATTTAATCCCTTGAAGAAACGGATTTTGGAATGGAGTGCCGACATAGCTCCCTCCTACCCCGTCACCCAAAGAACCGCTCCAATTATTTCCGACACACAATAACGATGCGTCTGATTTGCGGACGATCAAATGACCGTTGCCGGGGTAAACACGATTTCCCGCGAAAGAAACAGCTTGGGAAAAACCTGCAACTTGATCGGCAAATTCCCAAACGGTTCCGTCGTTCTTGATCGAATAGACGACTTTGTTTCCCGCAATGTGCTCAAGACATGCGAGAACCGCAACCACGTTGCTCAAGCCCGTAATTTGCGTTGGTGTGGCAATTCCCGAATTACCACCCCAATAGAAGACCGTACCATCATTTTTAAGAGCCGCGGAAACCTCCGTTCCCGCCGAAATCATTGTAATACCACTCAAACTTGCAATTTGAACCGGAGCAAATCGGGAAACAAATGTGCCGTCGCCCAATTGCCCATTGTTGTTAGTTCCCCAAGCCCAAACCGTACCATCGTTCTTCAGCGCAACAACATGATCATATCCGGTTTGGACTTGCCGCGCATTGCTGAATCCGGTATCTATGGGAAAAGGATAAAAGCTTGAAGCACCGGTTCCTATTTCGCCGCCTTGGTTATTTCCCCATCCCCAAAGGCTTCCATCGGATCTGATGGCAAAAGATGCGTCCCGACCGGCTGAAATGGAAACTGCATCGTTGATATATAATACCTTGACCAATTCGTATCGCGTGATGGTGACACCGCTCATCCCAAGTTGCCCAAAACCGTTGTCGCCGACACTGCGAATGCTTCCGTCATCCATCAGAAACAACGTATGATCGCACCCGCCATCAACCGCGACGAATCTTGGTAAGGTCATGAAATCCCAAGAGAAAGAAGCTGTTATTGCATTGCCGACCGTATCCTTCACGGCGGGAGTCACGGTAACCGTTATCGTGGCATAGGGAAACGAGCTAGCGGGAGTAAACGTAGCCAACTTGCCGCTTAGCGTCCAGTTCCCGGAAATAGAGATCGATCCGCTGGCTACAAGAATTGATGAACCATTAACCGTAGTCGGATCGATGTTTTCAGAAAAAGCAAGGGAAACCGGTGTGGATGTCGCAAGAGAATTATCTCCCGATGCCGGACCGAAGGAAATCACCGTCGGAGGCGTGACATCGGCAAATGTGTTGAAAGGATACGTGACCGTAGCCAAGAGAGGGTTTCCCCCAAAAAGGTCTTTTACGGCATTTCCGATGGTGACGGTAATGCTGGCGACCGGCAAAGGAGATGAAGGGGTAAAGGTAGCAACCCGCCAATCTCCCGTTGCGAATGCTATGGTTCCGAAAATCGCGTAAGGTTCGCTGGCCACGCGTATATTCGGATATCCGGCCGTGGAAGAGTCGATCGGTTCGCTGAAATAAATGGTGATGAGAGAACCGATCGAGATGTTTTCAGCTCCCGATGCAGGCAAAACATCTATTACGGTCGGCGGAATCGTGTCCGGGATGGTCGTAAAGGTCATGGAAACAGAAGCTCCCATGGGATTTCCTACGATATCCTTCACTCCGGAATTGACGCTCAAAGTACATGTTGCGTTGGGGGGAAGCGATCCCTGCGGCGTGAAAGTGGCAACCATAAGGTCTGTGCTCAAACTGACGTTTCCCGGGACGGTATAGCTTCCGAAAGAAGGACTCGCGACCAATGTAATGGTTGCTGAACTCACGGTGGAAGCATTCATCGGTTCACTGAATGTGACGGTGATCGCCGTGCCGGTGGCGACATTCGTCGCACCTGAAGCGGGATCAAACGAGACAATCGTTGGAGGAATGGTTTCCGGCGCTGATGCCGTAGTGAAACTCCAAATCAGGTTTGCCGCCAATGCATTCGCCGCCAGATCTTTTACTCCGGAAGCCACGGTGACAGTGTAGGTCGCCTCATATGCCAAAGGAGCGCTCGGAGTGAAGGTTGCGATCAATCCGTCTACGCTCAGCGCCGTTGTTCCCGATATCGATATCGCGCCGCTCGCCAACAGGATATTCGCAGTGTTGATGGTTGCGGCATTCATGGGTTCGCTGAATATGATCGTTACCAACGTAGTGGTTGCGATATTCGTTGAACCGGAAGCCGGTATCACGGAAACAACCGTGGGAGGGATTACATCAGGATCGGATGCGGTCGTAAATGTCCATGATCTGTTGGCGGCAAGCGGGTTTCCAGCCAAGTCTTTTACCCCGGTCGCGATTGTTACCGTATAAAGCGATGCCGTAGCCAACGAAGAACTCGGCGTAAAAGTCGCCACCAAATTATCTACGCCGACTGAAACGAGTCCTCCGATGCTTGTCGCCCCTTTTGCAAGTTGAATATTCAAACTGTTTAAACTCGAATTATCCATTGCCTCATTAAAAGTAACCGAAATCGCCGTATTGGTAGCTATGCCTATGCCCGCCGAAGCCGGATACATGGCCGACACGACAGGCGCAACAGTATCGGAAGCCGACGTAGTATTGAAATTACAACTGAAATCATTTCCCATGACATTGCCGGCCGAATCTTTCACTGCCGCTGAAACGATGAACGTGTAAGTTTTCGAAGCCGTCATAAGAGATGATGGAGTGAAAGTAGCGTTAGTACAACTCGCGTTTGTTTGGATATTTCCCAAAATACTGTTGATGCCTTCATAAAGATTCAAATATCCTGAATTGATGGTCGTCGGATCCATTGGTTCGCTGAAAACTACGCCGATTGTACTCGACAAAGCAACGTTCACAGTTCCTGAAGCCGGACTCACAAAGGTAACCGCAGGCGGAATCGTATCGGGCGCCGATGCCGTTGTAAAAGTCCAGACTCTGTCCGCCGCGAGAGCGTTGCCCATCGCATCTTTCACTCCGGTAGCGACCGTAACCGTATAAAGCGTTACCGTAGCCAACATCGAAGACGGAGTGAAAGTCGCTACAAGCTTATCCGTGCTGACGGCGATGCTTCCGCCGATGCTCGTCAAACCTTGCTTTATCGTAATATTCGATCCGTTCAACGTCGCCGCATCCATTGCTTCATTAAAAGATATGGAAATTGCCGTGTTCGTAGCGATATTCACGGCTCCCGAAGCCGGATACATGTTTGCGATCAGAGGCGGAACCGTATCGGTCGCCGATGTCGTAGTGAAGTTATAGCTGAAATCATTTCCCATTAAGTTGCCGGCCAAATCTTTAACGGCCGCCGATATTGTGAAATTGTATGTTTTTGAAGCCGTTAAAAGCGCCGACGGAGTGAATGTGGCGATAGTACAATTCGCATTTACCTGTATATTGCCGGGAAGATTGTTGATGCCTTCATAAAGGTTCAAATATCCTGAATTCATGGTCGTCGAATTCATGGCTTCGCTGAAATACACGCAAACCGAACTCGACAAGGCAATATTGGTCGAGCCTGAAGCCGGAATAACGGAAACCACCGTCGGAGCAACCGTATCCGGCGCCGACGCCGTCGTAAATGTCCAAATTCTGTTTGTCGCGAGAGCGTTTCCGGCGGCATCCTTCACGCCCGTAGTAACCGTAACCGTATACAGCGACTCATAGCTCAACGAAACGCTCGGCGTAAAAGTCGCCGTCATTTTATCCGTGCCGACGGTGATATTTCCACCCACGCTCGTCGCCCCTTTTACAAGGGTAATATTCGCCGCGTTTAACGTGGAAGAATCCATCACTTCGTTGAAAGTCACGGAAATAGCCGTATTCGTGGCAATGCTCGTCGCTCCGGAAGCCGGGTACATGGCCGTCACCGTCGGAGCAACCGTATCCGGCGCACCGGTAGTATTGAAATTATATTTGAAATCGTTTCCCATGACGTTGCCCGCCATATCTTTCACCGCGGCTGAGACTACGAAAGTGTATGTCTTCGAAGCGATCAAGAAGGCGGACGGAACAAAAGTGGCGATGGTGCAATTCGCGTTGGTTTGCATGACTCCCGAAAGATTGTTTGCCCCTTCGATTAAGGAAAAATATCCGGTATTGATCGTAGTCGGGTCCATCGGTTCGCTGAAAACCACCGTTATTGAAGTTGTTAAGGAGACATTTACGGCGGCTGAAGCCGGAACAACAGACGCCACCGTCGGTGCAAGGGTATCGGGCGCCGAGGCCGTGGTGAAAGCCCAGGAATTGAGGGCGGCGATGGGATTTCCCGTTGCGTCTTTAACTCCGGTCGTAACCGTAACATCATATAACGATGCAACCGTCAATTCGGATGCCGGTGTAAATATGACCGCGGTTTTATCTATAGTAACGGAAATATTTCCGGCGATGTTGGAGCCGCTTTTCGAAACGAAAATATTCGACGCATTCAATGTCGATGAATCCATTGCCTCGCTGAAGGTCACGGCGATCGCCGTGTTGATAGCCACATTCGTCGCTCCGGAAGCCGGATTCACGGATATTATCGTCGGAGGGATCAAATCCGGAATTGCGACGGTGGTGAAATTCCAAGCATTGTCGGCGGCCATATTATTGCCCGACATGTCTTTAACCATCGTTGTCACGACGACGCGATAACTAGTCGAATATGCCAGCGGCGCCGACGGCGTAAACGTCGCTATCGTTCTTTCAGTATTCACGGAAACTACGCCGGGAACGTTTATCACTCCGTTATAAAGATTTATGGACGTAGAATTCAAGGTGGAATAATCCATCGGTTCGCTGAAAGTAACCGTAATCACGCTGTTTGTGGCTACGTTCGCAGCTCCGGATGTAGGTATCGATGATGCGATCGTCGGCGGGATAGTATCTTGATATTGAGCCGTCGTAAAATTACAACTGAAGCTTGTTGCGATGGCGTTTCCGGACGAATCCTCCGCTCCTGTCGTTACCATTACGGTATAAACCGTACCATATGACATCGGCGATGCCGGGGTAAATATCGCTTGATTACGATCGGCGGAAAGCGTAACCGTACCAGCCTGACCTGAGTAGTCCACCAACAACAATATCGTATTCGCATTAACGGAATCTGCGTTCATCGGTTCGCTGAAAGTTATTGTTACGGGGGAAGCAACAGCGATGTTCGCGGCTCCCGAAGCCGGAACAACCGAAACGACGGTCGGCGCGATAGTATCGGGAACAATTATGGTCGTTATATTCCAGCTCTTCTCAACAGCAAACGCATTTCCCGCCGAATCCTTGATCGCGGTTGTAACAATAACCGTATATGTTGTACCATTTGCGAATGAAGCCGACGGCGCGAAAGTTACGACGGAATTGTCGGTGTTGAGGGAAATGCTGCCGGCTACCAGCGTTGCGCCATTTAAGACTTTAATGCTGGATGTATTGACGGTAGCCGAATCGAGAGGTTCGCTGAAGTTTATCCTTATTGTCGTACCGACCGAAACACCAACCGCGCCTTCAGCGGGAACCGTCGACAAAATCGTCGGTGATACATTGTCTCCGCTTCCACCCGAGGTTGAAAAACTCCAAACGAATGCCGAAGACAATGCATTTCCGGCTGCATCCTTAACCAGGGATGTTACGGTAACGGTATACGTTGTCGAGAACTGAAAATTTTGCGACGGCGTAAACGTCACGATTTTTTTGTCCGAACTTACGGCCAGTGTTCCTGTCACGGCAGTTGCGCCGCCGGCCAGGATGAAAATATTATCGGCATTTAGGGAAGTCGAATCCATGGCCTCGCTGAAAGTAATCGATACTCCCGAGTTCAAAGCAATGCCTGACGTTCCTGAAGCGGGGCTAACGGAAACAACCGTCGGCGGCGTAACATCGCCGGTTACGCCGGTTCCCTCGACGGTGATCCCAAGCGCATAAGAACTTCTCAAACCTTGAGAATCCATTGCCTGGAAAGTAATCGTCGCAACTCCGCTTTGAGCCGGAGCCACCCAAGTGGCGGACAGGTTTCCCGTATTCGCGGTAATCGTTCCTTTGGTGGCGCTCCATGTGTAGGTAAGCGTCTGATTCTCGGGATCGGCAGCCGTCGCGGAGAAATATATCGTTCCGGAATTCGATACGGTATAGGCGCTCGCTGCAAGGGAAACCAAAGGTGCCCGATTCGTGTCTCCAGTTTTTGCCAACATCATATCGATATACGGCGTATTTGGTGAAGTGAAGGAAAGATTCACGGATGTATTTTGATAACCCGCGATTTGAATATCCAGCGTTCCTTGGGAATTTTGAGGCATCGCCGGCGTCTGAAATTCCCCGGAAGAATTCGTAGTGAATGTTTCACCCCATAAATTTATTGAAGCATTAACAATCGCCTGCCCCTGAGCGTTTCTCAAAATCCCGCGGGCGCTCAATGTCGCCAAATTCAAATCCAGAGCTCCCGTTTGTCCTTCAGTTGTCGATTCCGAAACGGAAATAACGGAAGAACGGCTTCTGAAAATCTGCCCTTTCGAATTGGTTAATCGTGCAATTATCCTGTGAGAGCCTGCAGGGACCGAAGTTAAATCAAATTTTCCGCTCGTATCTGTTTTCGTTTTGATCGTGTTGTTGTCTTCGAGAAAAATCTCTACATTTGAAACCCCGACTGCCGCCAGAATTCCGGAATTCGGAAGAACATCAGTGCCGACATCGGCTAGAATCGTGTTGGATGCTGTTACGGAGCCGGTGATATGAAGAACGGCCGTATAAGCATTTATAGGGTCATTCGCTACGCCTCCGCCTCCGCCGCACCCGTACATTAATACGACCAATAATGTTATTCCCAATAAGATGACGAGTTTCGAGAAGGAAAATAAACCTCTCATGCGCTCACCTCTATTTCATTTTTATTCATCTTTATTCATCAACGTAAGTAATTTAACCCACAATCGTAAAATTCCTCTAAACAGCGAAAGAAGAGGATTTTGTAGCGAAATCCGCGATAATGGGAAACCGACTCTTTTGTACAGACGCACAAAAAGTCTTCCAAGCAAGAACGGTTTCATTCTTTCATCGCGAAATTTCCGCAAAATCGCCACTTCGTAACTTCTTTGGCCGAACAGCCGAGTGGCCACGAAACACTGTTCCTCCGGCTCCTCGGGATGACCAGTAGGAGCCGATGGGATAGCCTTCAACGGATAATTGGGATCGATTTCCTTTATTCTCTCGGCGGTTTTTTGCGCTTTTACCGGATTGTTCGAAAGAATATGACCTCGATATAATCCCACAAGAGACCTCAAATTTGACGGATCGAATGTTAGTGCCGCCAAGAAGTGTTCCAGAGCGTCTTTGGCTCTCATTATTTGAGCATTGGAACCGGGAATTTTCTCTTCGGCTTCCAATAAAATTTCTTGGCCCTTATTCAGATCGAACTCAAGGCGCTCCATGAGGATTTTTTTCTTCAATCGAAGAGCTTCAGCATGATGGGGAGAATCTTTTATAACGGCGTCAATACAGGCTATGGCATCTTTGAATCTTTCCAGATTTTTCAGGACCTCGGCTTTAAACAACAATAAACCGTTATTTAGGGGCGACTCTTCCAGTCCAAGATTAATGATTTTTATCGCCTCATCGTATTTTTGTTCGAAAAGATACTTTTTTCCTTCGACCACCAAGCTTTGAACACGTTTTTCACTAAGAGTCGACCAGGAATTCAAGGCTTCTTTAAGATTTTCCTGAAATGCGATCATCAGGTCGGCTTTTCCCAACTCCGAATAGCAATGAATCAGACCTTTAATTGCCGAAATTTCAAACGGCTCCAGTTGCAGAATTTCTTCGTAAATCGAGATGACTTTTTCGATTTCCGCGGAGATCTTCTCTTTCAGTTGCGGCCCCACTTTGTCGCTCGGAGAATCATCGCCGTCTTGGTCAAGGTTTTTTGAAGTAACGAGGAGAACGCGGTTCCATTGAGCTTTGGCTTTTTCCAGTCTGGTCCCGATGATTTCAGATCTGAACGCCTCATAATCTCTTCTCTCACGCATGAACGAGGGATATTCATAAAACAGCTTTTTGAGCAGATGATATGCTCCGCTCATATCTCCTCGAGCTTTCTGAAGATGGGCCAAAAGCAACAGATATTCGGGTTTATCTCCGAAGCGTGCGTGGAATGCGTTAAGCCGCTCTTCGGCAACTTCGATTTTTCCCAAAATTATTTCATCGTCGATGAGTTGGGAATATTCCTCCATGCTTGCTTCGTCCGAGAGGTCGAATAATGAACTTTCTTCCGTACTCTCGTTCGAAACAGTCTTTTTGTCGTCAACCATTATTTCGAAACTCCAAACTTGCTCCCGATATGATCTATCTCTATTTCTCTTTAACCGCCGAAATCGCAAAAATACACGAAATTTTTTCTGCCCTTTCGCCGGTTTATAATATCAGAGTTTTTATCGGTCAACAAGCGCGGTTGTAGTGGAATTCGAAATCATCGACGATTCATTTACGAATCGCCTGCCCAGGTTTGCAATAGTTTTGCGTCAATTTTTAATCCGAATCACCCACACATGCAATAATTTCACCATTCTCACTCCGGGAAACTATGGTGAATCAATAAGGTTCGCCCAAGAGTCCGACGACAGACTTCTCACATCTGCAAAAGCCCACCATCCAAGCGACCCACTTCTGGATCTTATCTTTTTTTTGGTATCCTCAACGATAGTCTTTTCTTTCGCCTGATCACCCTTAAGATTCATGATTTCTTCTTCTACATCGGTTTTCAGAGGACAATAAAGAGACAGGACATGCGGTTGTTTCTTGTTCTCATAAGGTTTTCCATTGCGGGAAATCCATGTGGCATCGATAATATCCTTGAAGTAAGTTCCTTTGACCCAAGTGTCGTATCCCTTATCATCCCAGAAGACTTCTTTGCACAATACCGCCGCCACAAGGTAAGAATTGTAGGGCGGATTAGGCACGCTTTCGCCGTAATCCGCCGGGTCAGCGGATTACGCTTCGCTAACTACCCTGATTACAAGAGGATTTTGCATTTTTAGTGCGTTTGCCCTGGCTCCCGTTTTTTTTATTTGACCTTGCCGTGGTTTTACGTTAAGTCTTATGTTTAACTTTTTGAAAATTTCCCCATTCGCTCGTTTGAGGCGATTAATATGCGAGCACCAGAAACTCAATCGATAGATGAAAGAACAGCAACCGACAAATGTTTTCAAAAATTCTGTCAGGAACAATCTGCGGGTTTGAACCGACTTTGATCGAGGTTGAGGTTGACATCGCCGGGGGCATTCCGTCATTTTCGCTTGTCGGACTTCCCGACACCGCCGTTACCGAAGCCCGAGAAAGAGTGCGGGCCGCTTTGAAAAATGCAATGCTCGATCTTCCATCTAGGCGCATCACGGTTAATCTCGCCCCGGCCGACATTCGCAAGGAAGGCGCCGGGCTTGATGTTCCGCTTGCGATCGGGCTTCTGACCTCGTCGGATATGATACCTCCGCTTAATGTCGAAAACCTTCTTTTCGTCGGAGAAATGTCGCTCGACGGACGCCTGAAACACAGCAAAGGCATTCTGCCGCTCGCCTTATTAGCCAAGGAAAAAGGTTTGCGGGGAATGGTGGTACCCTCAGCAAATGCTAAAGAAGCAATGGTGGTTCCAGACCTGCCGGTTTATGCTTTCGAAAGTCTTGGAAGCATGGTTGAAGCCTTGAGAGGCAATCAGCCTTTCTCGCCTGATGTTTTAACCGAAAGCACGAAACCAAGTGTATCACCGCCATTTTCCAACATCGATATGGCGGAAATAAAAGGCCAGCCGTTTGCACGCCGGGCTCTCGAAATCGCGGCTGCGGGCGGTCACAACCTGCTCATGGTCGGCCCTCCCGGAGCAGGGAAGACACTGTTGGCAAAGGCTATGCCCTCGATTCTTCCGCCGCTTTCTTTCGAAGAAGCAATCGAAGTCACGAAAATCTACAGCGTTAAAGGTCTTTTGCCGGCCGGGTGTGGAATTATCGAAACCAGGCCTTTTCGCGACCCTCATCATACGATTTCCGACGCGGCGCTGATAGGAGGCGGGCGAATTCCCTCACCAGGAGAAGTATCTCTGGCACATCACGGAGTGCTTTTTCTCGATGAACTTCCCGAATTCAAAAAGGCGGTTCTCGAAGTTCTACGGGAACCTCTCACCGAGGGAAGAGTTACGATTTCACGAGCATCCCAGGCGGCAAGCTTCCCTGCCCGATTCTTGCTGATCGCGGCCATGAACCCTTGCCCCTGCGGTTACACCAATGATCCCTTGAAAACATGCGCTTGTAATCATAACCAAATCAGAAATTACCAGCAAAAAATTTCAGGCCCGCTGCTCGATCGCATGGACTTGCAGATAAGTGTTCCCCGATTGAAACCTGAAGAGCTTGCATCCGAAGAAAGCGGAGAAACGTCAAAAACAGTTCTTACTCGCGTAATCAAAGCAAGAACACGTCAAAAGGAACGACATCCCCGCGGATTAATCAAATTAAACGCGCATTTGCCGCCCAAGCTTTTAAAAACAGATTGTATACTTGAACCGGAATCGATACGCATTCTCCTGGACGCCGTCAGGAAATTCGGTCTTTCAGCGAGAGCTTACGACAAAATCATTCGCGTAGCCAGAACTATCGCGGACCTCGACCAATTCGAAAATATCAACTTGCCTCATATCGCCGAAGCCATTCAATACAGAACCATCGACCCCTTTTGCGCTTTATAAACCGATACCAAAACATCCTAACGAAATTGTAACATTGTATTACCAAACAACAAGATTTGTAAGCGTCCGTCATTTTTACCATGGCAATTGCACTTAATTTCCAGGAAAGGCCACGGATTGCAGGTTTCTCAGATTCCTGGGCGAAGCAAGCACCGCCCCTGGTAATGAACCGGATCTCCAAATTTTAATCAATGATTCGTATCAAAGTAGCCAACGAAAAAATCAAAGGGAATTTTTCACCGCAGGCGCAGACGCGAAGAAAACACATCTAATAGCCATTCTCTGCGCCTCGACGTCTCCGCGTTTTTTTCTTGCCCCAACTTGGTTAGCTTTTATGCGTTTCATTGATTTTAATGCGATTGCCCTGTCATTTTTCCCCCGCCGCAATCAGCAAGGCATTTTAGGAACCATATCAGACCATCGAGCAGGTCTTTCGGCTCTTCTGGTTTCCAAGCTTTTTTTTAATATTATCTGCTATTAGTTTTGAATTTCATGTACTATAATAGCAAATTTTCCAGTAATTCATTTGGCTTTTTTTATTTGAAATTTCACATTTGAAATATTTTTGAAATGCTCATCTTGGGTCCAAATTAATGCTTTAAACATTTTTGATGTGGCTAATATTATGCTATCCGCCATAGGAATTTTCAGATCATAGCTTATTTTAGCAGCACTCATGGCAATATTTGTATCAAGATCTATCACTTGACCTTGTTTCATTGTTGCAACAGCTTGCAATGCAGAGCTATCATCTTTTTCATGGGCAATTTTTTTAAATACCTCATAAATACATATCGTTGGGACAATTAATTGATCTAACTTTCTTAGTGGAAACGAATAAAAATCAGCATAAGAACCATCCGTAAAATATTCGAGCCAACCGCAAGAATCAACTAGATTCATATTCGATCTGTTTCTCTAATAATATTAGTATCGATACCCTTAATAAATCCACGCATCTCTTTTATGCTTCTAATTAAAACCAATTCAATTCTATTTTCAAATTGCAAAACTTGGATGCGTTCGCCGGGTTTAATATTCAAATTTTTTCGAACTTCTTCAGGAATCACAATTTGGTATTTGGGAGAAACTTTTACGACATTCATATCTTCTCCTTTGAAATTTATCGATGACCATATAGTAAAACGATATAATGAAAGATGATAAATGTCAAGTGCTGATGATGGTTATCACTCATTGAGGCATGACGGTGGGTTGCCCCGACACGCTCCTCACGGATCCCGGCGTGCAGTTTCCCCACCCTGTCCCGAAGGGTTTGCCAACGCTAGGTCTCTGGCGCGCTGTCAGGCGCGGCCAGAGACCTACGGCTGGGCAGTCTTGGCTGCTACAATCATGATCTCAAACTCGTCCAGATCAAGGGTTCTTCTTCCCCAGTTGCCTGCTGTTCCACCCCAGATGTTGACTACAGACATACCTGCGAGACGGAAGAGCAGGGTGAGTTCCGTCGCGACGAAACCACGCTCTCGAACAGCAATGCCAGGCAGTCCTTCGCGTGGCGGACATTCCGCTGATTCAACCAGTGTCAAAGGATCAAAACATCCCCGTCACGATCGCACACCAATTGTCCTTGATCAAAAACTTACTCTTTTAAGGAACATAGCGTCATAGCCTTGAACTTTATGAATATCCCAGGTAATTATATTAAATGAAATCGAGTAATTAATTATTTTTTTAAAGGATGATTATGGAAGTAAAACGAATACGCGGAGTTGTTGATCGTATCGTCAATAAAGTGGTGGTAATTGTTCCGGATGACCGAACAAGAGAGTTGTATATTTCCGGAAATGATATTCACAACCCCCAAGAGGGCTTGAAAGTCGATCTATTGATCGTTTTAAACGATGATCCAAACGGCATCAGTAAAGTTTTCTCAAGAAAGCGTGTAAAACCTGTCAAACCCATCAAGTTTCAATCTTTTTCTTCTTTGGTGCGAACCATGATTAAAACAAAAGAGCGGTTGCGGGCAACACTTATCGATTTGGAAAAGGAAGAAAATTCGAAATGCGAAAGAGCGATCGAAGAAGCAAGAGAAAAAATTGAATTCTTAGAGAAGGGTATCAGATTATTTTCTTGATCTTTTCATTACGAATAAGAGGTATAATTAATCGAATTCATTATCCAATCAATTATGGGAGGTCGATATGCAAAATAAAACATATGCTCTTTTAGCGTCTATTTTGTTAATGGTTTTCTTGGCTCCGAGTTCATCCATTGCACAAAACACATCGCGCAAAATGGGAAATCGCGGGCAAAATCAGCAAAACTCGCCGATGAAAGAGTTTGTTCAAAAACAAAGGGCAAAAGGTCAGGAATATCAAGATCAGGAAGAAAAAGAGGCTCAAGAATTTACGCAAACAATGCAGGGCAAAAAAAAGGATGAATTTTTGCAGGCTTTAAAAGGGTTTAAAGCGAATCAATACGAAAAAAACACCGCTTTTCGCGAGAAATTGTTTCAGGAAGGAAAAGAATTCGTGAATAATCTGCCGCAACTCAGCGGGGAAATGGGTGCAAAGAGAAAGGAAAAAATACTCGCCAGGATGGAGAAAGATTTTTCCGAGATGAAGCCTTTTTTCTTAAAAAAGCATGAAGAAAATATGGCTTTCATTGATAAGTGCACTCTAGACTCGAAGCTGGAAGGGCCCGCGTTGTATAAAGCTCTTGAAGAATTCATGAAAGCTCAGAAGGCTTCGGCTCAAGAATTTATGGAAAAACACCGACAAGAAGCACAGAAAAACTCTCAGTCGCCGGCTCAATAAATTATTGTAACCGACTCGTATCGGCTCTTGTCATGCCGACCAAATAGGCTTTCCGTCAAGCATTGTAAAAAGCACTTCGGTTTTCGCGATTTCTTCCGGCCGCAAATCGAAAAGATTATTGGAAACTATTATCAAGTCGGCTTTTTTTCCGACATCCAAAGAGCCCGTATCCAAATCCCTGAATTCGGCATAAGCGGAACCAATCGTGTAAGCGTCAAGCATTCCTTTTAGATCGATTCGTTGATCGGAACCAAGAAGCGTTTCATCGAGCAAATTCAACGCTTTTCGCGTCAATCCGATTTGTATCGCCTCCAGAGGATTAAATGTGATGTAATCTCCGCCAAACGGCCAATCACTTGAGAAAGCTATTTTTCCTCCGCTTTCTACGACATCTTTAACCGCGTATAAACCATTCGCCCGCTTTGATCCGAGTTGCGGCAAGGAAATTTCGATGAAATTACGATCTTTGTAGAACCATGCAGGCTGAAAATTGGCGATCGCTTTCAGTTCGGCAAAGCGCGCGATATCCGTTGCGGCGATAAGATCCGCGTGGGCTATTTGATGGCGTCGATCTTGTCTGTCGCCGGTCGTTACGGCCGATTCAATTGCATCCAGAGCGAGTCGCACTGCTCCATCTCCGACGGCATGAAAATGCATTTGCCAACCTTTTTCATGAGCTTCCCGCGCGACGCGAATTAAGTGCGCGGGATCCCAAATGGGTGAACCTCGGTCGTTCGGACGATCAGCGTAAGGCTCGTTCAAAAAGGCCGTGTGACCTTCCATGACACCGTCAAGAAAGATCTTGACCGATTTAAACTCAAACGGCGCGCGAGCGTATTTCTTCCTTGTAATCTCAAGTTCTTGTATTTGTTCAACACCCGATTTTGGATCACAAAAAAGTGAGATACTCAATCGTGTTTGGAGTTCATCCAAGCCGGCCAATTCACTATAAACATCCATGAATCGCTCTTTTCCTCGCGCATCATGAATCGAGGTAATGCCGTATCGCGCCGCTTGGCGAAAAAAATGCCTCGCGCCTTCGACAAGTTCGCTTTTGCTCGTCTTTGGTATAAGTCCAAAAACGAGATTCATCGCGGGCCATTCTCTCAAGACGCCGGTGGCTTCTCCGGTTAGCGGGTTACGCTCGATTCTTCCACCGTCGGGGTCTGAAGTGCCGTTCGTGATACCGGCCATTTCCAAAGCTTTGGAGTTTACCCAAGCGGAATGACCATCGAAGGCTTTCAAAAAAATCGGCCGATTTTTCTCGACTGCGTCAAGAATGTTTTTATTCGGACCTTCCGGCGGAAAAAGCCCGTAAATCCATCCGCTGCCTGATATGAACGATTTGTCGGCATGCCGACATGAATAATCCTTGATATGAGCAATATAATCCTCTATGGAATTCAATCCCGTTAAGGAACAACTTATCAAATCCTCCGCGCCTATCAACGGGTGAATATGTGAATCCTGAAATCCCGGAAGGATCAGACGATCTTTGCAGTTAACAACCTCAGTGCCGGGTTTAACGAAAGGCCTTGCATTATCCGCTGATCCTGCGAAAACAATCTTCCCCTCATCAACAACGATGGTCAATAATAAGGGCTTTGTAAACCCCGGGGAATATACGAAACCATCGGTAAAAGCAAATGAACCGGTTTTATTACTCATTTTGAACCAAGAGTACAATCATTTGCAGATAAGGCCTTGTTAATAAATAACTGTAACAAATTTCATTCACCGACCGGCCATAAGAGCCTGTAAGAAAACAGCTATTTGTAATGGTCATTTTCTAACAGGCTCTAACCGGAAGAGTTACGGTCGGAGTAAAAACGACCAATTCATCCATTTTATACATTCTTTTACACGTTTTTCGAGATCTTACAATCAACTTCTTTATCCTGTCTACATTATTTTGTGGAACACCTTTGGAAATCGTGATATGCGGTTTGAAATTGGGACCATCCGCATGGGGAAATGCATCGATAGCACTTCCAAGAGAAGACATTACATCGGCATGAAATCTCTCAAGCTCGGGATTAGGTAAAACTTTCAGGTAAACCAGATAGAAAACGCGCTCTTCGGCCTCATTGTGACAAAATATATCGATACCTCTTATGTAAATTTTCAACGGAATATATTTTTTCGATATATCTGAAATCTTTGGAAGAAGGTTGAAAACATCATCTTCAGTAAACGAAGGAGAGGAATATCCCAGGTATTTGACAGTTAAATGAGCGGATTCTATCGGATCGAACCTTTCGCATAAACCGTTCAATTTTCTATGGTAACAAGAAATCAATTTAAGCGCTTCGGAGGGAAGCCGAAAAGCCAGAGTGAACGGCAATTTGCTTTGTATCGTGTCCATTTGAAAACAAGGCATTGCCAACTGACAACTCAATGCCTTGTTTATTCCTATATTGATTTAGAGGGTTTTCAAAACCCCGGATTTCGCGTTGAAATCATCGATCAACTTGTCCCATTCGGTTGCTTGAGATGCGGCTTCTTCCCACAATTCGGGATCCCACAGTTCATTCAATTCCTCAACGCTTTTACCCTGCTGTTCGACCCAAGTGAAATACTTGAGGTTGTGCAGTCGTTTGCGTTCATGATAAGTAAGCTCAACCATGTTCTGGGTTCCCTCTCCTAATAAATAGCGCTCCCAATCCACTTTTCCCGAGGAGGCTTCATATTTGCCGAGCTGCTGTCGAAGTTCTTCTACGCGAGACTGGTACATTTCAGCGGAATCCGTTAGGGGGGTAAAAACAACATCGTTTTCATCGTATTCAAAGAATTTCGCCGTTTTAACCGCCGACAAGACGTTGCTGATTGAACTTATCCCGAGCAGAGGCAGAGATTTGATCAACTTTTCGGGAATTCCCTCCGCCTGCATGGTTTTATGTCCTTGAGGTTCGTTGAATAATCGCAATATTCTCATGCAATTTTCATCGTCAATGGCGACGACTGCGTCGGTATTTCTGACATTATGGATCCACGGAACATGCTTATCACCTATGCCTTCAATGCGATGGCCCCCAAAACCGCACCGAAGAAGCGTAGGACATTGGAGAGCCTCGGAAGCGACTATTCGGCAGCTCGAATGAACTTTCTTCAAATAATCGCCGGCCGCGATTGTGCCGCCCGAACCCGTCGCCGAAACCCACCCACTAAGACGGCTTCCAGGCTGCCTAACAGCGTTAAAGACCTCCTCAACGGCTGCTCCGGTAACATGATAATGCCAGTTGTAATTGCCGAATTCCGCGAATTGATTGAATATTACGATATCATCGCCGCGATCCTTAATCAGCTCCCAACATTTATCGTAAATTTCCTTAACATTCGATTCGCATCCGGGAGTCGCGAAAACCTCACTTGTGCCGATTTCCTTCAACCATTCGAATCTTTCCTTGCTCATTTCCTCAGGAAGGATGGCGATGGCGGGAGAAGCCAAAAGCGCGCAATCATAAGCGCCGCCTCGACAATAGTTTCCGGTGCTCGGCCAAACGGCTTTTTGGGCGGAGGGATCGAATTCGCCGCTTACAAGGCGCGGAGCAAGACAGCCGAACGCCGCACCAACTTTGTGCGCCCCCGTAGGAAAGAATTTCCCGACCAAGCCGATGATTCGTGCTTTAACGCCCGTAAGTTCCTTCGGAAACTCAATGTAATTTACAGGTCCGTACAAGCCGGTTTTTACGTCATTATGCCAATTGATACGAAACAGATTTATTGGATCAACATCCCACAAACCCAGCGGCTTCAGCTTGTCTTTGACCTTCTGGGGAATCAGGCCGGGATTCTTCATTTGCGCGAAAGTCGGAATTAAAATTCCCTTCTCTTTACACCTTTCAATTGTTTTATTGACTACTTCTTTTCTGGATTTCAATTCAAATCGCTTGGAATACTTTGACATGCTCCACTCCTTAATATTATGAATGTACATGAGTTCCGGCCAGACCCTTCACGGCTCTCGCCAGATTCTCGGGATTTGTGATTATCGCGTGTTTTCCGCCCTCTCTAAGATAGTTAAGTACGGCTTTGCATTTGGGAAGCATCGAACCGGCTTTGAAATGACCTTCGGAAACATATTTTGCCAACTCGGCGGCGGATACTTTGTCTATGGCTTTCTGATCGGGTTTTCCGAAATTCATGTAAGCCTTTTCAACAGCGGTGGATATTACAAAAACATCGGCTTTTAAACGACTCGCCAACAATGCGGAAGCATAATCCTTATCGATAATCGCTGCAATACCTTTTAAATTTCCGTTTGACTCGCGAATGACCGGAATTCCTCCGCCGCCGACCGCTATGATGACGAACCCGTTATCCGCAAGCGATTTTATCGCGCTTTCTTCAATTATTTCGACGGGAAGAGGGGAAGCCACGACTCGACGCCATCCGCGCCCCGTGCCTGCGCACGATGCGCCAATACCCGTCAAACGACCGGATGGCGCGTTCTCAGAGGGTGAGTCTTCCATGATATCCCAGCCTTCTTTCTCTTTCCGTTCCCTGGCATCGGCTTCCGAATAGAATTTTCCGATGGGTTTCGTCGGTTTTAAGAATGACGGATCGTCTTTGTCGACCAAAACTTGGGTAACCACGGTCACAACACCTTTATCAATTCCGCGATTTTTAAGCTCATTGGATAAAGCCATTTGGAAATTATATCCGATGGCACCCTGTGTATCGGCCACACAGGAATCAAGCGGAACGCCGTGAATCTGCGAACGTGAAATTTCGCTACGCAACAATATGAAACCGACTTGCGGTCCATTTCCATGCGTAACAACAACATTGTAGCCCGCCTCGATCATGTCCGCGACGTGAACCATCGTATTACAAGCCGCCTTATATTGGTCCTGAATCGATTGATGCTTTTCATCTTGAATAAGTGAATTTCCACCCAACGCAATAACCGCCAATTTATGGTTTTTAGATTGAGTCATTGATAAATTCCTTCCTTTATAAGAAGCCTTTTAAGTAATGAGCGCATTCCAGATCGCGGATTTTGATTATACCTTAGGCTCAAAAGAGCGTCAATTTAATGCCGGAACAAAATATAAACGACTCTCGTAATGATCAAAAAATTCTTGAAAAAAATTTCTTCCAATTTGTGAAAAAAAGAGTAAAGTAATATAATCTTGGAGTATTTTGGGTGATGATTTTTTTTCATTTCCCGGGTGGTTGATGTTTCATTTTTTGGCGAAAGCAAATTTCTGTCGATTTACGGAGTCCATTTAACTACTTCATATTAAGAGAGGTTGTTCAAATGAAAGCGTATTTTATCAAGGAGAAGGATTTCAATCTTTTCGTACAGAAGATGATTGAATCCAAGAAGGTTATTGGCCCGGTGGCAAAGAAGAAGAAATTCGTTTTGGCGCATCTGAAGAATGTTGCTGATTTGCGTCTCGATTTCGATGTCACTATCTTGCCACCGAAAAAAGAATTTTTTCCTACCTGCCAAACGCTGATCAAATTTGATGGAAACAAATTTGATTCGGATGTACATCCGGAAGAAAAAATTCTCTTTGGATTACATTTTTACGACATTAAAGGTATCGACATGACGGATCATCTCTTCAGTGAGAATAATTCGGATTGTAATTACCTGGCAAACCGTGAGAAAGCAACCATCGTCGGATCCAACATCCAAAATGTCGCTCCGCGCGCCTTCTGGGGAACGGTTGGAAAGGATTTGAAACCGAAGGGTCATGATGCGTTCCTCACGAAGATCAAAGGCGGTTACGTCTTCCAAACATTGACCAATAAGGGCGAAGTGCTGACCAAATTTGGGACTTTCGGCTCCGCGTCGGATGATCAAGTAAAAGAAGCCGATCGGGTTAACGATTCCGTCATGGATCAATGCCCGGAAAAACTTCAGCACAGTTCGAATGACATCGCTAAAAAGGTTCGTAGCGCCTTCAAAAAGGATGAATTCTGGAAAAGCGCCGCGAAGGATTGTTTTTCTTGCGGATCATGCAATATCGTTTGTCCCACTTGCTATTGCTTCGATATTCAGGATAAATGGAACGTCGATCAAAAGACAGGGAGCCGCGCCCGTTATTGGGATGCCTGCCTCACCAAGGAATTTGCTGAGATCTCCATGGGCGAAGGAAAAAGCGAAAATTTCCGTGAAGAACGCGGAGCGCGTTTTCGTCACCGCATCATGAGAAAAGCCGCTTACCAAAATGAAAAACTGGGCAGCCCCGCATGCGTCGGTTGTGGTCGTTGTTCGAACGCCTGTACTGCCGACATTGCCGACCCGGTTAACGTGATCAATAAAATCATGGAGGAACCCGCATGAAAAACTACGCTGAAGTCGCTCCAAAAAAGAACATTTTTCTTCCGATGGAAGCGAAGATCGTCAAAGTAAAACAAGCCACTGAAACGGAACGACACTTCACTTTGCAACTCGCCGATAAAGGAAAGATGAAATTTGACCCCGGACAGATTTTGGAAGTTTCCCTTCTCGGTTTCGGGGAAATTCCGCTTGGTTTCGCGAGTTCACCTACCCGTGAGAATACTTTTGATATCGTAGTACGCACCGTTGGCCGAGTTTCTAAAGCCCTGAATAATTTAAAGGATGGCGATTCGCTCCATGTTCGGGGTCCCCTGGGTCATGGTTTCGACCTTTCCATTCTTAGAAACAACAATATTCTGGTAGTGGCCGGCGGAATCGGCCTCTGTCCGACCAGAAGTCTCATTCAATACATAATGGATCGCCGGTCAGAGTTCAAACACTTCACTCTTTTCTACGGCGCCCGTAATCCGGC
>Ga0074199_1000928_pt1 | contig 33352 bp, 38 predicted proteins | sample EPASupsiteSAE347_FD_64528 | JGI IMG/M metagenome (GOLD analysis project Ga0074199, IMG submission 64528) | Bioremediated contaminated groundwater from EPA Superfund site, New Mexico - Sample SAE3-47 | ecosystem: Environmental > Aquatic > Deep subsurface > Groundwater > Contaminated ... | reverse complement strand
TGGAGTTTGTCGAATCTGGCGGCTATGTTGCGGTTTAATCTGCTGACCTACCGCGACTTGTGGAAATGGCTCAATGCGCCGTTTGATGTGCCTGTATTCTCGCCGCCTGACGAGCAGTTGGCGTTTGGTATATGATGTGTTGGACAGCATGGAGGCAACCTGATTTCAAAACTTATCTAAAACGTGCGTTTTTAACCGGAAATTCAAGCGGTAATACCGCTAAATCAGATTATTTTGGACAGCAGTGATTCAGACCATCTAAAATACAAGCGCCTAAAACTGATTAAAAAATGAATAAATGTAAGAATGTCAAGCTGCTGTTCGGAACCGGACGCTTGAAGATAAATGTGCCGCCGCAAGCCGATATATTAAAACTTGCCCATTGCGCGGCCCTGTCCAACCCGAAAAAAGCCATTGAGAACATCCTGCGCAATCCGATTTCATCCCTGCCCCTTGCCGAAATAGCCCGTAAGAAGGTCCAGGCAAATAAAAACACAAAGGCCGTAATCGTGGTCAGCGATAACACCCGGCCTGTGCCGTATCAGGGCAAATCCGGAATTCTGGAGCCGGTCATCAAAACCCTGCAGGAACAGAACATAAAAGACCTGGCAATTCTGGTGGCCAACGGCACGCATCGCCCCTTGGCCGAAGCCGAATTAAAAAAGTTTCTGCCGGCGCATATCTTTAAGAGCGGCATTCCGGTAATAAACCATCTCTGCCGCGAGAAACGCGAACTGCGCCTTATCGGCAGAACGCCGCGCGGATCGGAAATATGGATCAACCGGCATTATCTGGATGCCGACCTAAAGATCCTGACCGGCCTGGTCGAGCCGCATTTCATGGCCGGCTTCAGCGGCGGCCGCAAGTCCATTTGCCCGGGCCTGATCGGCGAGGAATCAACTTATATTTTCCACGGACCGCAATTTATGTCGGATGCGCGCAGCACCAGTCTGAATTTAAAACACAACCCCTGCCATGAAGAAGCCCTGGCAATGGCGCGCGCCGCAGGCGCCGATTTTATCGTAAACGTCACCTTGGACGGCGCCAACCGCTTGACCGGTGTTTTTGCGGGAGACATGGAAAAGGCGCACCTGGCGGCAATTGCAAAGGTTAAAAAAGACAATGCAATCCTCATCCGGCAGGAATATGACCTGGTGATAACCCATGCCGGCTTTGTCGGCATCAACCATTACCAGGCCGCCAAATGCGCGGTGGAAGCGGCCAAAGCCGTGAAAAAAGGCGGCACAATTGTTCTGCTTGCGAATAACACGGATAAAGACCCTGTCGGCAGTCCTAATTATAAAAAAGCGCTTCCGCTTCTGCGCCTGCTAAACCCCAAGGGGTTTACCGCCAGAATTCATTCGGCCGAATGGACTTTTATACCCGATCAGTGGGAAGTGCAAATGTGGGCGCGCGTTTTTCAAAAACTTGCCTCACAGGGAAAATTGATTTACTGTTCGCCGCAATTGACCGGCCCGGCTTTCGACACGAACGGCCTGCCAGGCACGGACGGCGGCAGCGGGGTAAAAATTTCTGGTGTTCTTCCCATGGCAAAAATGGCAAGGGCCATGGCGCAAAAGGCCGTAGATGAGTTTTGTTCTGAAAATCCGGATGGACGCATTGCCGTCTTGCTGGACGGCCCTTACGGCGTGCCGCTTTTGAAAACGAATTATTGACGAGGCAGTGTTCAAATGGTAAATCTTTTCCGCATTCGGTGGGATACCGAAGTGGCCAACCGGGGCAGACTGTTCCGCCGCAGGCGGATCCGCCTCTGGCGGAAAATCTGCTGACATTGCCTTAAAAGATGAATTTTTGCGAATTATTTTGGTGGGGTACCGAAGTGGCCAACCGGGGCAGACTGTAAATCTGTTGGCTAACGCCTTCGATGGTTCGAATCCATCCCCCACCATTCCCTCTGTTATATATTGATAATTAACGTGTTATCAATGGAATAACGCCTGTTTTCCCTCTTTGGGAATTTCGTTTTGCACCCTGTAGCTACCCAGAAAGCAACCCAGAAATGGGGGAAATTTTGGAGGAAACTTTTTAATGGCATTTTGTGGATGCTCTGACCTTGTGGGTACAAATAAAACCGTAAAGGTGGGCAATATCAAACAGCGATTGAAATTCATTCGTCATATTCATTTGATAAGTCGGGCCATGTCGTTTTTTTTCGACTTTTCCGGTGTTTATTTCTTTCCCCAGCCTGCCGGAAGGCATTATCCAACACCTCTGCCAAAAGTTCGTTCTCCAGGTCCATTTCAATCCCTTGAATATCCCAATCGTCTGTATTGCCGGCGCTCATCAGACCTGTCTCGGTTTCTGACCAGATTTTCCGCTTGTCGGCCTCTCTGAGACCAGCAATATATTTTCTGATTTCATGCTCCACCGGATCGACATATTTCTGGTCAATAGTACCGTTCTTGCAGTGCTTCACCAGTTGGCACCATACATGCCCACCTGAACCAAAGGGACATATTGCCAGGATATCCTCGATATCCCATAGCGCACCAGGCAAATCCTTTGAGGGTTCACTCGTCATGTTTTACTTCTTCCTGGAAAGTTTTGCGCCGGCCATGTCTATCCCAAACAATTTGGATATATCCTCGTCTTTTGCTTTGATGATTCGCTTGCTTTTAGCTTGGGCCTTTTTAAGCATGTTTTCGCTTGCGCGTTTGACCATCTTGCCGACAAAATCGTCTACCTTGATGCCGCGCAGGATGAAAAAAAGCTCCGGTTTCTCGTCGAGTCTGGCCGCGGTTCCATACAGCGTGGCGGCCACATGTTTGCACATTGCCGCCCAATCCGGACAAGAGCACGAAAATGCAATCTCTCTGGGCGATGGAAACAAGCCGATACCTTTTTCCAAGAAAGATTCCTTCAATTCGGCCGGAAACTCGCCCGAAAGCAACGCCTGCATGGAATCGAGTGAAGAACGGCTCTTTTCCATCAATGCCTGCCTGAATTTATTGTTGAGGGGTTTTATGGTAATGGAAATCTCGTATGGTTTCGGCCGGCTGCCGGCAACCAGGGAGGTAATCTTATTGGCGGTAATTTTAAGATCCAGCACCGCCCCATTGCGCACATAGGACCTTCCGCGCGGCAGGCGATTGCTGTAGTCGGCATAGCGCTCAAGGTTCTCGTTCCACGCTCTTCCCCACCATGTTCGGGCGATTTCCCGGCCATTGATTACAACCGGCTCAACAGCCACTCCTTTTTTTCTCAATGCAACTGCCGCCTTCTCAGCATGGCGTATTTTTTCAGCCATGGAAACATATCGGGGGAAGTAATTTCCGTATCTCCAACTCATAACGATATTCTTTTTTCTTGAATTCCGATCATTCATTTGTAGAAGTCAGCGTTAAACGGAACAGGTCGCGTATCTGGCTGTCGTTCATTTCCGTGATCCAGTTCTCCGCCGCTGAAGGAATAATCTCTGCGGCCAGATTCTTTTTATCCTCGATCAAGGCGTCTATCTTTTCCTCGATCGTTCCCTTGCAGATGAACTTGTGCACCATCACGTTCCGTTTCTGGCCGATACGGAACGCCCGGTCGGTGGCTTGGTTTTCCACCGCCGGATTCCACCACCGGTCAAAATGAACGACGTGGTTCGCCGCAGTCAGATTCAATCCTATTCCGCCAGCTTTGAGCGAAAGGATAAAGAACGGCAGATATTCATTGCCCTGGAACCGGTCAACGGCTTCCTTTCGCTGTTTGACCGAGGTCGAGCCGTGCAGAATCAATCCCGGCACGCCAAAAACATTCTCCAGGTACGCGGCCAGCGGAGCAATGATTTCCTTGAATTGCGTAAAGACCAACACTTTTTCCCGCTTCTCGCGGATAGTCTCGCATAGTTCGGCCAGACGCTGAAATTTCCCGCTTTCCTCCGCGTTAAACACGCCGGATCCGCTGTAATGATCCGGATGATTACAGACCTGCTTACATTTCAGCAGGTAGGCGAGCACAACGCCTTTGCGCCGGATTCCATCTCTTTCTATTTCATTCAAGTCCTTATCCAGCCGACGAACGAGGTCCTGATAAATAATCGTTTGCGCCCTTGAGAGCGGACAAAACGTTTTCATCTCAACCTTGTCGGGCAGATCGTTGATAATGGCCTTTTCCGTTTTACTACGCCGCAGAATATAGGGATGCACCACCCGGCGCAAGCGGCCGTATCCTTCAGGATGATCAGCCAGGCCTTTGGCGTAGCTCTTGAATTCGCCAAAGGACCCAAGCAGGCCGGGATTGATGAAGTCGAAAAGCGACCAGAGGTCGGCAAGCCGGTTTTCGACCGGTGTGCCCGTCATCACAGCGCGATGGGCGCACTTAAGCGCCTTGACCGCTTTCGCCTGTTTGGTCATGGGGTTTTTAATAGTCTGCGCCTCGTCGCAAACCACGTAGAACCATTTATGTCCGGTGAGCCACGAATACCGCCCCAACATGCCGTAAGTTGTAATGGCAATATCGTATGAGCCGATCTGACTTTTGATATCTTCGGCAGGTGTATCTTTCAAGACCTGCGGATGGATAATGACGGTCCGCAGGTCGGAAGTAAATTGCTCGATTTCGCGCCGCCAATTTTCCATCAATGAAGCTGGCACAACGATCAGGCTGGTTCGTCCTTTTTCTTTCAGTTTTTGCAGATGCGCAAGTATCTGGATTGTCTTGCCCAAGCCCATGTCATCCGCCAGGCAGATGCCGAATCCCAGCGTATGCAGAAAATTAAGCCAATTCAAGCCCTGTTGCTGATACGGGCGCAGTTCTGCCTTGAGCACCGTGGAAGGGGCGGTCTCACGGACCAGCGCGGGGTTAGTCATTTTTTCCAGCATTGATTTGAGCCAGTCGCCGCAGGTAATTTCAACATGGCTGGACGGCAGGCCGGCCACCCCCACCTCCTTCACGCCCATGAGCAGGCGCATGGCATCGGCAAAAGAGATTTGTTGCGAATCGGCAAGTTGCCGGGCCTCTTTCAGAGCATCCATTGTCTTTTGCAGCGAAGCAGTATCAACGGCCACCCAGCGTCCCTTGATAAAAGCCAGGCCTTCGGCGCTTTCCAGGATGCGTCGGGCTTCCTCTTCGGAAATTGCTTCGCCGTCAAGATGAAGGTTGGCATTAAAGTCAAGCAAGGCGTCATAGCCGAGCCGGGATGGCACGGCGTTGCCTACCGCGAACGCAACCGTCGCCTTGCGCGTGCCTTTCCACCAGCGCGGAATGCGGCAGAGAATGCCGGCCGCCTCAAAATCCGGCACGCCGTTGAGAAACGCGAACGCATCGCGCGGCGTAAACGCAATCGGATGAAACAATTCGCCGGAATCCGTCAAGGCGGCGATCAATGAATTCTTCTTGGCAACCTTATTGACCGTTGCCAGCAGTTCCAGGAGTTTGTCTTTCCGGTTGCCGTACTCCTCGATGGCGTGCTTGAGCGGCAAATGACGCATACGGCCTTGTTCGTCCACATGCGTGGTGTAAGTGGCCATGAACGCAAATGGGTGTTCTTCGTCATTGCGGTGTTCGACCAGATGAAAATGAATGCGATCAATATGGCGCGGCCGGGGAGAAGTCTTCTGAAAATAGTCTTCGACCGAACCATTGAAATCGTGGATATCCCTGGCAAATACAGTCTGGATTGACCGCCAGATATTCTGAATAAAGGCCGTGCCGGCATAATCAATTCCGATCATGGCCGGCATGCGTTGCCGGAAGGCATCGGCCTCATCGTCGGTCAGTTTAACTTCCAACATGGCGCGCTTTTTTTCAATATCGGGTGTTGTGCGTGCCTGATGAAACCAACCGGCCGAAAGCTCGCGCCAAAAGGCAAGGGATGAAGAAAGCGGAATCGCGGTGTCGGACAAGCCAAGCACAAGCAACCATTTGCCCGGCTCGCCGGTGCGGCCGGTTTTAGAAACATCCATCAGCAGTTTTTCCAGCCGGTGGCGATCATGATTGTCCGCAAACGCGCCTTCCTCCCATTCGAGCGTCAATGAGCCGTCAAAAAGTATTGAAGTGACAAGATGTCTTGGCATAGCACAGCATACGATAATATCTTAAATGTCGCAGGGAAAATTGCCATCTTCATGTCTTTTACTTAGCGGTTATTCTCCAGTATCCGCCTTTTCGGGATCCAACATGACGGATTAGTCCATCGGTTCTTAACCGGCTCAGATGCCATTCAATCCCCTTTATAGTCAGACCAGTTGCCGTAGCCAATTCCGAGGCCGTGATAGCCGGATTCTTTTTCAACAGGGATAATATTTTTACCCTAGTTTCTACCCTAGTTTTTACCCTAGTTTCTACCCTAGTTTTCTCCGGCCTTTCTTCGGCCTTGCCTTTAAAGAAAGTGACGGATAAACCGCCGAATTCCTCCCGAAACTCCGGTTCCGGCAAGCCGGCTTTTTTACAGGCTTCAACTATCTTTGTCGTCCCCCGTCCCCATGCTTCTATCATGCCAGCCTTGAAAAATACGTCCGCGAGAAACTCATTCCTCGGTTTGGATGTATGGAGCTTTTTTAAGTCTTCGATCCGTATGCTGGCTGGCAAACCGCCGTCATTCCAGAGATGTAAGGTATCAGGATAAATCTTTAACTGGGTATGCGCTCCAATATAGCTCCGGTGAATCACGGCATTGATCAGAGCCTCGCGCAACGCCTCTTCAGGATATTCCAGCGTGTCTTTGCGGTATATGCCTTCATAACTGATGTTTGAAACAAGATATTTTATCCTCAAAACGTCCATTGCTCTTTCTATCTGCTGAAACAGATTGCCTTCAATGTTATCCGTGTTGATGACATCAGTATCGTTGAGAAACTTGCCTATTTTAATATAGGCAGATATGTAAAATCGTTTCGGATCCTTGCCAAAAAGCACAATGGCCGCGCGTTTTAAGTGTCCGTTTTCAATAAGATTCAACTTTTTAAGAATAGCCGTGGCGTTTTTCTCGCCCTGTATAGATGGGATTCTTTTAGCGGCAAGTCTTTTGAACGTCCTGATCGTAGATAGATCTATGTCTTTCAGCGCAGCGCCTTCCTCGGAAAAGCCATCCCACGACTTGCTTGATTTTGCCATTAAAAATTCTGAAAGCTCATGGCCCTTAAGTTCGGATGTTGTACTTCCGCTCCTTGTGTAAAATCGGCCATGGTATGAAATTGGAGCCGCTGAATAATCAACCTTGATTTTGACAATCGTTTTCCCGTTACGTTTTTTGAAAGATACGTCTGGCGTGATTCCCAAAATGTCCCGCACCTGGCCGGGTATATCCACAAGCATTTTTACGGGGTCTTTAATTCCCAGTATCTTTCCGTTGTCACCAATACCAAGATATAATTTACCGCCCTTGGAATTTGCATAAGCACAAATTGTTTTCAGGCAATTTTCATTCCAAGACTGTTTATACTCGATATTTTGGCTCTCATTTATTTTCATGGCAATCTCTTGTTGAATATATGCAAAGCGTAATAAGGCATCAACAAAATAATCCTGCTTCTATCGAAATTTCATTTCTGGCCGACTTTTCGATGTTCTAATGCCCTGACTTTGTGGGAACGAATAAAACAGTCGAGGTCGGCAATATCAAATAGTATTCGGGTTCCTATTCTGACACACGGCAATTTGCCAGATTCCACAGCCCGTTGAATTGTCCATCGCGATATTCCGCCAAGATACAGACAAGCCTGCTTGAGGTCAATAAGGGCTGACCGAGAAGCGACAGTTGCCTGTCCTATTAAAGCAGGAAGAGCAGTATCAATCCGTGCTTGGGCTATACCTAGACCTTTCAGAATATTTTCCAATGTGTGCTTGTCCACCATGACAACCTTCTTATTTCTCGGCGCCGTGAATTCTTATCCTTTGAATAATCAATACACCATCAAGACCACTCTTTCGTATAGCGGCAACATTCCTTTTCCCATAAGCCACCAGGCAGGATGGCGCGCCGGCATGTCCGCCCCCAGTTCCATCCACATGGAAGAAAGCCAACCTGCCACGAAGGAACAATATCCCATCGGCGTGATTCCAAATGCAGTCAAAAAACATTTTGGTTTCCGTGCGAGCAAAAACCAGGGCTATGCCATTTCCATGCGCTTTCAGTTTTTTGAGCCAAATTCCAGTCTCACGTCCATAAGGCGGATTCATCCAGACACGGCCAAACCAAGACTTCTTCAGGCCATCATCCAGTACCGTGTAATGATGGGCGGCCGTGTCCCACGGCCTACGAACAGGTGCACAGGGATCCAGGTCGAACTCGCCCAATGCTCGGATAAGATTGGGCGGGGTAAGCCACTCGTCCTTCTGCCTGGAAATCCAAGTATCATGAAGAAAACCGACCATTCGCGCTTATTCCTTTCCACAAATATTCTTTTCCTTCAAGAAAGGCTCCAACCGCCTCTTGGACATCTCGATATATTCAGGATTTAAGTCTATGCCTATGGCCCTTCGCCCCAATCTCAGAGTCACTTCTGCCGTCGTTCCTGAACCAGAGAACGGATCAAGTACTATGCCATTTTCAGGACATCCAGCGCGTATTGGTGTTTCAATGAGTTCTGGAGGGTAGACGGCGAAATGAGCTTCCTTGAAGGGTTTAGTCGTGATTGTCCAGACACATCTTTTGTTTCGCCCTTTAAGCGGATTACCGACAACCTTGCTCTCAGGCAGTGCCAATCCTTTTGGCGCATGCAGCCATTTCCCTTGATAGCTCTTATGACCATGGATTGCTCTGTCTCGGTCACTTTTCTTTGTTGACCTCCAAGGTTCATACTGGGTTTCAAAGTAATACTTTCCATTCTTGCTGAAAAAGAAGATGTACTCAAAGTCGACCGTGAACCGGTCTTTTACGCTGGAAGGCACACAATTCGGCTTGTGCCAGATTATCGTGTTTCTCAAAATCCAACCTCGATTAACCATTTCGATTGCAAAACGGAACGGTATCATGAGCAGGCACTTTGGCATGACCTTCGCCGCCAATGGTCTATTTTTGCTGGTAGCGTAATAGGTCTGCCGCTTTACGTTCTGGAAGCCGGAACTCTTTTCGGTTTGTCCATAACCACAATTGCTGCCGCCATATGTATCGCCTAAATTCACCCAACAGGTCCCTTCCTTTTTCAGGACTCTTTTGACTTCATCAAAAATACGGCACAGTTTTTCTATGTATTCTTCAAACGTCGTCTCTAACCCCAGTTGCCCTTCAACCCCATAATCACGCAGAGCCCAATAAGGCGGAGAAGTGATACACATATCTATGCTTTCTGCGGGAAGCCGTCTTAGTTGCAGGATGGCATCTCCAAAGAGAAGCAAGCAATGAGCAGAGCCAACCCGGACGGTGCTGCCATCTTGCACCGTTCGATTTTCCTGTCGCTCTTCCATTGTCTTGCTTCTTTTCATTGAGATCTTTATGTCATACCGTTACGTATGGTGAATTCTTGGCCAGCGCAGCCACAGCATCGCCATTTGAAAACACGGCGCGGCGCCACAACTTCTTACACATCTCGCATAGCTCGGCATCATCCATAAAATACAACGTGTCAACATTTCGCCCGCAATGGTCGCAATACCATTTATCTTTCTTTTTCGATGCGGGTTTCATTTGATTCCTGAAATACGTTTTCCCATTTGTTTGACATTCTCCCATATCTGAACCAGCAGCATCTTCAGACTAATTGGCGCCGATGTTGTTTTAGTCAGGTACACATAAGTCGGACCAGCAATTATCAAGGGGCTTACCTCAATCAAGCCGCCAACACCTTTTGCCAGGTATGCGACGATGGGTATGGCCAGACAAATGGCCGTTGCCACATCCGTCCGTGTTATTTTCCACTGACAACGCGAGATAATTGGCGTGATCACGTAATCAACTCCGACACAGATCACGCATATCACTAAGAAATTAACAAGAAGTGCTATAATCATTATAACCTCCATCATGATTTTTTGCCCAGATACAACAAAATGATCGTTACAATCACACTCGCGATAAAGCAGGTTGCCAGCGGAATGACCAGATGGCCCTTGCCGATAGGAATATCCATGTCACCGGGCAAATGCTTCAACCATGGCACTTGCGTTCTCAGCCAGCAGATTGCGCCGAAAACGAGCAAGAACAGAAAGACAGTAAATCCATTCATTTCAACCTCCCATTTATTTGAACCATAGTGCAATTTTATGAGCAAATTGAACGCAGCCAGGAATCAAAGGGATAAGCCCAAGAATCAGGGCCAGAACCACGACGATTTTCGGAATACCGGCCGCTTGCATGAAATCCAGCCAGTTTGCAATGAAATCTTTAATCTCGATAAAAGCGGCCGGAATACTTACCACGAATTCAAAGAGACTTTTGAGCGACAACCACAGATGAACAAATATATCGCTGAATTTAACGACGGTATTCCTTACGCTGCCATTACCGTGATATCGTCGCCGTTGATACGGTGTCCCGGGATGTGATGCGCTGGTCGTATAACCGCCTTGCGACGATGTGTTGACGGGTATCGCCGCGTGTTGTTCGCCACTTTTGATCCCGAGGCAAATAGTCTTTGCCTGCTGCAGCAGTATCAGGATTTTGGTTTCTTTTTCCCGATCTTCCTTCGTCAGGGCAGAATTGAGCCTTGCCTGATGCTCCCGAGCAAGGCGGTTGAATCCCGTCTCAATCCTTGCCTTGTCCAAGGTGCCGGTCTTCGGAAGACCCAATAATTGTCGGGCTTCCTTGTCGCTCATTATGTGTCCATTGTTCATGTTATTTCACCCGCATCAGGTCCGTCGCGATAGTCTTGAAATGCTGAAGAAGATCCGTCCTGTTTCCTATGAATCGATAACGACTCATTCCGTTGATAAAGGAAGCCACCTTCCGCATTTCTTCCTCGGCCACGTCCTCAGGCGTACCTGCTATGCCGATCACGTCAATCAATACACCCGCCTCGTGCAAACGCCTTGCCGTGCGTATTGGATTTCCGCCAAATCCATCCGTCAGAAGCACAACCCGGTCTCTGCAACTCTGTCGTTCCTGTCTGAAATGATCTTCTGCCGCCACAAGGCCGGAATTGATGTCCGTCCCGCCATCAATTGGATTTTCAGCTTTCAAGCGGATCAAGACGTTAACTACCTCGTTGATGCTGGCATCTCTGCAAATAAATTCAGCATTAGTGTCGAACAACACAACGCTGATCATGTCAGGCAACCCGGTTGCTTCTCTCGCTTGGAGGAATTCAAGTCCTGCATCGAATGCCGCCAAGAGTCGGGTCGGAGGATAATCAGCCGTCGACATGCTCCCACTCCGGTCGAATATAAGGACGCAACGTTCAGGAGCGGAGGCGAAGGGTTCCTCAACCACAATCGCCCCCGTCCTTGCGTCCATCCGCTTCAGCAGTGAATCAAGAAGTCGGATGTTGCTCATTGCTATGCGCCTCCATTATTGAATCTTGGCCTGCTTGACGGCCTGTTCGCCTGTCTGCACATCCTGTTCGTTCATACCGAGGATGTGCGATATCTGGGCTGTGGCCGATCTGCCGGATAACGTATCCGTCACTTTCACATCGCAAAGCCCGCTGATCGAATAGGCGTATTCAACGACAATGCGAGGTTTGTGAGGATCGTCAACGGGAAGCCCCGTCAGATGAACGTCGTCTATATGGCGACACTCAGACAACGGTTTACCTTCTTCCCCTTGATATATGGATACCGTGACAGCCTTCTGCCCTTCATCTTTCAGGGCAAACGTCTGCGAATCCTTTGCCGGCAGTTTTGTGTTCCTCCGGATGATTGGGACGAACTCCTCATGCGTTCCGGACGCGTCGTATGCCTTACAGCCAAGGTCATGAGCCGCACAGTTCACGATCTTGCCGCCTGGCAACCTGCGCACCGGCGCGCCCTTGTAAGACAGGAGTTTTTCGCCCGAATCCTGCATCATCTTCGCGAGTGTCAGTGCCGCGCCTTTTGCCACGATCATGTCCGGATCAGCGTCCTTCTTGGGCGGTTTACCCATGGATTCCGTCATCCGGGCGGGAAACATCGGCATACGCGTTGCTCCACCAACCAGAATCGTGTCGGTGATGTCCTTGGGCGTCAGGGACTTCTTCTTGAGAGTCTCCTCCGTAATGGCAATCACTTGATCCATCAGCGGACGGGTATCCCTTTCGAATTCCTCCCGTGCATACGTGAATGACACCCGTTTCCCGCCAACGAACATGTTGAACTGGGCTTCGGTTCTCACGGACAAACTGTGCTTGAGACTTTCAGCCCGATCCTTGATGTCCTGTCGAACGGCTGGATCATCCAACACGCTCTTCTCCACGCCGGCAGCCTCGGCTTCCCTGACAATGCGTGCGATCACGCCCATGTCCCAGTCAATGCCGCCCAAGTCTGACTTTCCGCCAGTGGCGATTGCCGTCACATTGCCTTGTTCATCAACCGTGACAATGGTGATGTCGTACGTTCCGCCGCCAAGGTCCGTCACCGCATATTTCCCGGGCGATTTCGACAGTCCGTACGCGAAAGAAGCTGCCGTAGGTTCATCCATGAGTTTTATCTGTTTGAAACCGGCTATCTTCCCTGCGTTGATGACGAATTCTCTTTGCGCCTGATCGAAACACGCCGGCACCGTCACCAGAACGGTGTCGAATTCGCTGCCCGACATGGCCTCGGCATCCTTCTTCACTTTTGCCAGAACCAGTCCCGTGATTTCTTCGCCGGTCCAGTTCTTTCCTGCGCGATCCACGTGTCTGATTGCCGGCCGGCCATCAGGGTCTGTTTTACCGGCTTGACGCTTCACTTCACAAACCACGTCATCCGGATATGCGGCCCTCATGTTCTTCGCTTCTTTGCCAATGATGATTTCACCATCGGGGCCGAAGTACACCACAGTCGGCAAAAGGTATTCGCCGTCTGCGAACTTGATGGGAACGGGTTCGCCCGCCTCGCCAAGTGTGCACGCGCATGTATTGCTCGTGCCAAAGTCAATTCCTAATACTTTCATCGTACACCTCCTCCTTGCGTTGTTTTTGCTACTACTACTTCCTCGGGTCTCTCAACCCGATTGTTTCGAACAAAACCAGGCCTGACTACTGAAACGACCTCGCCGTCACGTATTTGCCGGGGCATCTGCGTCCCGACCACACGCTGTTTGGCAGGATTCAGAATCGTCGTTGTATCCTGAATCATGACCGTCTCATGGCGGTTGAGCATGGCAAGAATTTCGCCCTCAAGCGCACCGAGACAATTGACAATCCATTCGTCAATATTGCCTGGCCGTTCCTTCGCCCAATCGCGGCGCGCTTTCCAGACAGTGTCGAATATCTGAATCAGGTCCGCCACAACCGGTCCCAGGATGGCCTCAGATATTTGACATTCCTCGGCCTGCCGCAACCGCGCCGTCAGGTCTCGAATGGTTGTTTCTTGTTCTTCCAGCACACGATGGTTGTCCGGTGACGTTTCGATTGCATCTTCGATCTTTTTCAGGCTGTTACCGCACGCTTCCAGTCGCTGGAGCACACTCCCGATCTGTTCCTTCAGCCACGGATCGCTCACTGCCGGAACAACCGCTTTTGTTTCTACCGGAGGCGCTTCCACCTTGGGCAGAGGAGCTGGAATATTTTGAGGCACGGGCACTTCGCAATTTGGCGCAGCTGGTTCCGGTATCTCGTTGATGACCAGGGGAACACGCGCATTATCCTTCTCCTGCCGGTCAAATTCCCCGACAGCCATGCCTTCGACAGGACGATGTTCCACTTCACGCGTATCGTCAGCCGCTCCTGTCAGAAGTCCGATGAGTTCTGACATCCAATTGTTCGGTGTGTTTTTCATGTTTTACCTTCCTTCCATTACGTTTTTCACAAAATCGGGCGTGAAATTATCGGCCGCCACTACAACCGTTTTCTTCCTGACGCTATCAGGCAGTGAACTCACAATTTTCCGTACTTTTACCGCCACGTCCTCCGATTCAGTCACGAATACAATTCCGCAGGCGCCATTCCTCTCGTTGCGCATCGCATTACGGCGAATCCAATAAGCGTTGCCGCGCAACTCGCTCTCAACCGCCCAAACGCCGCAATGTCCCGGCAGGAATGCCGCGATATCGGCGTGTAATTCTTCGAAACGCGGCACCCATCCGCATGCAACCAATACGTTCTTGTTCCGTGCATTCATCATCTCGTGATTTTTGCTCTGATTACTTTTTGTCATTTGATTTCAAGGCCTCCAAACTCACGATTCCTTTCCGGGTGACCAGTAAACGCTCGGCTGGTCTTCCGGACGTGTTTTGCTTCGTTGCCGTAATAAGACCTGCCTCCGTCAGTTCCTTCTTGACCCTGGCGGTTTTATACATACCCCACTTGAGATTCTTGCCGTGCTGGGTACTTGCCGCAGAGGGGGTTGCGAGAACTTCATTCAGAAACTCAACCCAATCCGCAAGCAGAGTGGCCGGTATCACCCGTTCAGGCTCAACCGAAGATTCGTTTGAGGCTTCTTTAGTGGGCTGAGTAAAATTGGCAATCACCTCAGCCGCTTCTTTGTCAACACCACATCCATTCTGATGAACCGTGTCATACGTAGAATTCCCGGCAACCCATTTCAATTCGTCCGCCATGGCAAGCGCGATGTCTTCGTCTGACGGGAAGTTTCCGAGTTCAACCAGTTCCACCCTGATCTGAACTGTATGAAGACCGGGAACCTTGATGAATGCGTGCCCGTCAGGTAGATTCTGGATTACGGGAATGAACTCATCGGACAGTCCCAAGTGCCGGACCGCGAGCCGGGCTTCCGCTGGATCAGCGAGCCGGAGGACGATAAGAATTCGCGTATTGGAGAGAACGGTTTCTGCCAACTGGCTTAAATACTGTCCCAGAATGATGCGGCCAAAGTTGAATGTTCTGCCCTGACTGCAGAACATTTCTTGAAAACGGACTCGGCCGGAGCCGGCGACGGTATTGAAACTCTTGGAGTAGGTCTCGATACTTTCGTCGTAGCATACAATTACGTCGACGCCCTTGGCAAAACCACGGCTTAACCTGGTTTGCATCAATTGATAAAGGAACATGTTTTCAATAGCGTGACGGACCTGGATGGATACGCCTGAAAAATCGATTCCCAAAGCCGAATACCGGCTCAAAACAGGAGCTCCCTTTTGCATGTTGGCGTTCTTTCCGAGCGCCCGCGCCGCTACCGAAAGACGATCGGCAAACGTGTTGTACTTTTCCTTCCCGGTTTTTCCGGCAAGATCTCGGAAAAGCTGAATCGCCTGATTCATCGAGATCATTGGTTCATCTTTGCCCAGAGATTCCCGGACTTTTGCCAGAACGTTTGCTGCGTCGGGCCATGTTTGCCCGTCACTCATCAGAACGGATGCGATTTTTTCGATCAGTCCGCCGTAATAGGTGGACGCATCCTTGATGGGGCATTCCAGCAGGTTGAAAGGCAAATCATGGGGGCGCACATACAGAAACTTGCGGTTGAGCGCCCTGAAGATTCTCCAAATATCGCGCTTGGTGTCGGGAGCATACAAAAAGACCGAATCTGGAACACCCATCAGTAAGCGTGCCTCGGTCACACTCTTTCCTGCGCCCGACATTGCGGCAATGGTCACCCCTTCACAGGTTGCCGTTTGCAGGAACCACACGGGTTTCCCGGTTTCAACCTCAAGCCCGGCAATGATGAATGGCTGATCGACCGGCAGTGGGGGAATATTATCCACATTCGCCGGCGGATTCAGTTGCTTCGCGACGACGGAATGGACGCATCGCGTGTACGCGCGGTTAAGGGCTTTCTCGGAATAACTCAGCCCAGACCCGGCTACCTCGACATCCATCAGCAGGGCAGCGTCATTTTCCAGACCGGCCATCTCCGCCATCTTGGCGATTTGGTCCATCTTCTGGATTCGCTCAAGGTATTTATCCAATTTGTCGCTCATTGTTCTTCTCCCCGTTGCCTGGTTTCTTTCCTGACCGAAAAAGGCGGCTTAAGCTGTCCGCGCCAGGTATCCCATTCACCGTAAAACCGGCAACAACAGAATGGGCACAGATGAAGGATTTCCCGGGTGTCGGGGATTTCCACGCAAAGCATGTCGGGAACACAGAGGGGCATCGAACATAGGTCGCAGTACCTCTTTTCCTCGCTGGGCAAACCGCAAACCCCGCATATCAACACAATGTCTTTTGGATTCACTATGGTGCCGTTCGCGGTTGGAACACGGGTTTCCGTAATATCCACCGATAATGTTCCATCCTGTTTTTTGACTTCCTCGACCCGTGTGACGACCTTTCCGTTCACAATCGGTTGCACATGGTAAGTGTGCGTTTCCCGTTGCTGCGGCCCTTGCGCGGATGGACTTTGTCCACCGCCGCCTGCCGGCACAGTCTGACCGCCGGCGGGCGGTTGAGACCTGGCTGGCCTCAGCCCGTTCACCAGGTTCTGGAGAATAGAAATGATATTCTTGATCATAGGAACGTCTCCCGTAAGATTTGCCATGCGCTTAAGGCAAGGATCACAACGTACAGGTTTCTGATCGTGTTCTTTTGAGCGTTCGCATCGGGGACTATGAGGTAGCCAAGCAACGCCGGACCAAAACTCCCAATGAGCAGACAAAAGGTAACAATCCACAACCTGGCGGCGGGTTCGTCAATCTCCAGCTTGTTCACGGGAAGGCAAATACCAGCCAGCAGGCCTATGATAAACATGCTGATTTGCACACCGCGATTAGGTCTGGGCGCGCTCTGTGTTTTTACATTCATAAGGTACCAAACACTACATAGTGCCGTTGGCACTATCACGAGGACTGCCACCTGGATCACGAAATGCAGACCGGCCGGGCTCATTGCCCCCACGAGTTTCAAGAGCCATTCGTGAATAGAATCGATAACCGTTATATTCATACTATCGCCTTCCTTTATTTCCATTCTGATTGACTTATTGACCGGGTTGTAACATTCTTTCCCATATAGCCTTTTTTGCTGAAATTTCTTTATCTGCAGCTATCCTAGGAAACAACGCGTAAAAATGCAATTTATAACTCATTGCGGAGGAACGATTTACGAAACAGAAGCGAAACGGTAGCGGAACAGAACTGGAACAGGCTGGAAAAAGCCAATCGGCGCCGGCTACTTCCGATGGCAGCAGTGCTCTGCTGCGCGACCGTTTGTTTTATATTCAGGAATTGATTCCCCGGCTTGAAGCTTTTGAGGCCAGATTTGTTCCCTATCATCGACAGGGGATCAAGGCGAAACGAAGCAAGGAGAGGGGACGCTCGTCAGAACCGAAAGAATCGAGGCTCAATCAGAAAATAATCCTGCAGGCGCTTATCAACCTTCTTAAGCGTAAACTGCAACCTTCGCCCATTCAGTCCCAGTTGCCGGGCAACGTGTCGGCCGGAGATGCTATGATCCGTTATGACGACTTGCTCAATTACTTGTCTGCGATCAACGCTGATGATGGGAAACCGCTTATAAGACAACGGAACGAATCGCCGAGCCTTTATCGGCAGGCGATCATGCCCACCATCAAACCGCTTGTTCACCGGCTCAACAACGCGCTTCGCGCGGCAATGGGCATTGAACTAAAAGGCGTGGGAGGGGTTTATTATGCGCTATCTCCATGCACCACGGACGCGCCGCTTCCGAAACCTTCGAAGGTCCTGGAATTCGCGAAAATATTCTGCTCGGCCCTGACGGAGAAATGCCGCGGTTCCCATTCTATAAAGATGAGCGCGGCCGGCCAGTCCTTGCGCACTAACGAAAAACTCCGTATTCGAATGAAGTCGTCGTTGTCAGGATGGCTTTCGCTTGTGGTTATTGCGCCTGATGACAGCGAGTATCTTATTCCGTCAACCACCAGCATGAAGTTTCACGTCGAAGCGAACAAACTCTACGATCTTCCCTTTGCGGCCGATCCGCTGATCGACTGGAATCTGCAAGGTCAGCCGGGATTGCACATTGTGATGGCTTTTGTATCTCCGTCTCACGAGAGGCTTCTTATGCCGCCGGAACTGCATGTCCGCATCCGGCATGACAGGGGAATCGGCTTTCAGGTTCGTGACGTCCGGCAAATATCGCCGGACGAATTTGCCTTCTCTTGTCTGGAGTTCATTGTCAAATCCAGGAGAAACGATCCTCGGGGCGGTTCCCGCTGCTGAGGATACGGCCGGGACGCGGCAATCATGTGTAAAGCACGGGGGCGAGCCAACTGCCATCCGCCCACGCTCTTTCAATTCCCACGGCGTTTCTGGTCTGGCGCATGGCTTCTTCCGGCCCGAGATGGGGCTGTTCGAACAGTTTTCTGTAAAACATCGATCCGATCTGGATGGCTGCCTGATCTTCTATGCTCCACAACATTCCGATAACCGCCTGGACTCCTGCTTCTCTGAGGGTCTTGCACATGCTGAGATGCTTGCCGGTGACCCGGTCTTCGCCGAACGATGCGCTGTGACATGAATTCATGAACAAAAGATCGGTGCCCTTTCCGAGTTTCGTCAGTTCAAAGAGATGTATACGGCTGTTGTCCATCAGCTCCAGGGAACTTTGGTACGGATGGGTCGTATTGAAGATCGAATGACCGGAGAAATGAATTATGTTGAAACTGCCGGTCGCCATGGCCTTGATCACTTCATTCCGGTTTGCGCGTTGCCCTGCGATGACCTCGACTTTTGACATTCCCGCGCCTTCCAAGATCTTACCGATACTGCAAACCTCCGTCTCTGTTCCCGGCAAATCACCCCGGGAATCCGCTCCTACGATAAGTATGCCCGGATTGCCCCATTTCTCCTCGTCCTGTTGACGGTCCCGAAGAGTCGTGATGGACCGGCTGAATCTCACGTTCAAACACAGGAAATCATCGCCATCGTGAAGAGTTTCCCATGGCAGCGCCTCTACCTGGCCGTCAATCGTCAGCCGGATGTCTGATGATACCCCATTCTTTACCATGACAGGCAGAACGCTCGTCAAACGGCCGGAACATATTTTTTTGTAAAAGCCGTGCCCGAATTCAAACGCGGCCTGTCTGAAATCCCGGTTCTCAACAACGCTCGGCCGTACCCCCCGAACCGAGAAGGCGCTGTTATTGATGGCCGCAAGCCTTTCCGTTCCCGATAGCAATGAAGTCAGATCATTGCCGTTCATGGAAACCTGTTCGGAAGCCGAGAGAATGCGCCGGTCGGGCATCTTCGCTTCCGCCGTCACCAGTATCATGTCCTGCGTCATGGCAATCCGCAGTGCCCCGGAAAGAGTCGGCAGGTGTTCCGTGGGTTCAGGCCTGATCGTTCGACGGAAGGCTTCAACCCGCTGTTTCTGTTCATCTGACAACAACGTTTCATATTCACCGGTCCTGGATTCGAGCCTGCGGGCAGAAGATTCTATGTCGAGGCAGAGTTTGTTCAGGTAACCATCGATCTGATCGACTTTCGATCCGGCGTACAACGCCATAAGCAGCGTCAGGTCAATGGAGATGTTGAGGTCTATTGACGTGGTTTGCTTGTCGATTGCCGCATAGTTGTATTTAACCACGGTATATGTCCGTCCAAGATGAGCGGGCAATTGAATGTCGGCGAGAATATGCTGAAGGCCTTTTTTGGCCGTCTTCTCGTGTTTAACCACGGTCATTGTCAGGGCAACCCCAAATATGCGGCCAGTGAACTTGTCTTCGGACACGCGTTTTGTTTGGAGCGGGGCGCGACTGAGTGCCATCAGAATATCCGTATTGGAAATGACGAAGTCCACCCAGCAAAAATTGGCTTGGACATTCTTGCCTAGTTGGCGTTCCAGCTTTTTCATCGGTTTTCCTGTCAGAACGTATTTTATAAGAACACGAATCGCAATCTACACGGGATTGTAATATCGTCCTCTCCATGATATGGACCTGCCCGCACTACTGCATGCTACGGCATACATAATGGCAACGGCCATCACAATCATGCCCAACGGATAAAACAACAACCACGTGCTATGTCCATCATGATAGCGCTTGGTTTCGCAGGCACAAGAAAAACCGAGCAAATAAGTAAAGATCGTTAATGCGATAAATCCCGACGTTTCGATACGCAACCCAGGTGGCTGTGGAAACAGGCACATTGCGCACGGCAGCCCTGTAGCCAGTCCCACAATCAGAAAGGCCAGGGCTTTCCAAAAAGAAGCCGCTTTCCTCATTCTCAAATAAGGCAATGCCGCCCGATAGATCACCCGGAAGAATCCCGATATCCCCATGAATAGCCTGACGGCAATTGCATCGGCCAGGAATACATAGCTGGTCTTGCCCCCGCATGTTTTCAGGTGGCCGGCCAATTCCACGTCATCGATAACCGATGCCTTGATCCTGTCATGCTCGCCGCATTGACGATAAAACTTCGAGCGCACCATGTTGAAGGCTCCTGTTGCCGATCCTTTCTCAGGTGCGGCTGAGAAAAGCGCTATCGTTGAACTTGCCGCAAAGGCCGGCGCGCAGATTTGTTCAAAAATAGTTCCGCATTTGAGGAAGAACTGCCCGCTCAGATGGTCCAACTGCCGTTGCTCCATTTCTTTCCAGGCTGCCGCGATAATTCCCGGTTTCATATTCACGTCAGCGTCAGTGAACAAAATGTACTTTGACGCCGCGTGACGGGACCCGGCCTGCATGGCATGACTTTTGCCGGTCCAGCCGGCCGGGAGGTCGGGGGCCGAAAATACAGCCACTTGAGGATGCGTTGAGGCAAGTTTTTCCGCAACCTGTAATGTTCGGTCCGTGGAATGATCGTCAACGATGATTACCTTCTGAACAGAGTCTTGGTTTACGATTGATTTCACGCATTGCGCCAGGTTGTCGGCTTCGTTTCGCGCGGCTACGACCACCGTCACGTCATTTGATGAGCATGGTCTGGCATTCACATTCAGATTCAAAGAAGGAGCCTTTCTCAGGGCGCGAAGTTGCCTGAAAACCCAGAGGTAGAAACACCCGGCGAACAATTCGACAAGAATTAACGTCAGCAACACGTTTGTATTCATCGTTATTCAACAATTTATCAGGTATTCATCACGGAATCCATCGCAAATTGCCGGCTCTATTTCAAATCTGCACGGGCGTAATCTGCCATTTTTCCGCTTTTGTAAGCCGGTATTTGTTATTTCCGGGCTTATTTCCGGCCTATTTTCCGGTGCGCCTGTAATGGTCAGTGGTGTCCAAAAGGCACACTCCGGCCATGTAGCCGTTCGTTTCAGAAACAACAAAAAATGATAATAGAAGATATTAAATGAGCGTTTAGTGGTACTTTCTTTTTGGCTGCACTCGATCATGCGTGTCCTAAAAGACCTCGAAACTCGTGGCAAATGCTGTAGCTTGATTTCCGGAAGGCTTTCATGCATAGGCGCACAGAATTATAGGACTTCTGATGCCTATAGATAGATTAGGTATCTCATTTTGCCGGTGGGATTAGACCTCCAATAACGGCGCCAAGCAATAGCGGCCCAATACCAACAAGGCTGAGAACTAAACCGCCTGCTCCTGCCAAAGAACCGATCAGAGGAAGGCCAGTGAGCACTGTCCCAAAGCTGAAAAATAAAATCGCACAGATGATCGCCGGGAGAAAGACAGCAAGCATTGCAGGACCAAGGCCACCAGCTTTTCTACCTCCGACAAGACCCGCAATCAAGGGCCCAATGATAGGCAACCAGAAGAGAAGAATAGAGATCAAAAACATCAAAATTATGGCCGCGCCGATATGGTGAGTTGGCTTCTTATTCTCCTGGGGCTTTAGAGTCGTTATGTTGGCATGAGCAAGAAATTCATTTCGGTTATTCAGAACGGATGTTTTATTCTGAATAGCCGTATTTATTGGCTTCTGCCATGCAAAACCCATAAAGGAAAAGAACAGAGCAAATCCCAACAGCCAGTTCCCCAACATGGAATATTTATGCGCCTCTTGCTCATAGAACTTGTTTATTTTCGCGTAGCTGAATATGTTCGATGCTTCTGGCTTCATCCTGTTATGGTTTCTTTCATACACAGCCATACAATGTATGAAAATTCCAAACACAAGCAAACAAATAGCGGCCGAGAATGCCGTTTTCCTCCTCTTTCTGCAATTGGATATTACCTTATCTTGCTCTTGAAGATAAGCATTCTTCACGCATTGCATGCAAAACAACTTACTTTCAACTCGTTGGAGGCAGTCATTACAAACGGCAGAACCGCAGTTGGTACAAACTCCTACTGCTTCTATCGAACTATGTATGTAACATTTCGTTTTTTATTTCTCTGTTGTTTCGGACAGCCTAAACACATTGTTTCCCACACAGTTTGGCATATTTTCCTTCGTAGTAAACGGCGGCCGATTTTCAGAGCTTCCCCATTTTTCCTATTAGTCACTACTGGGTACTTAATAGTTCCCATGTTGACTTTTTCGCTTCTTATTTAAGCGCAAATGTTCCGGGAGACGGTCTTTTTAAGTTTTTATCACCATAAAGCCGGGTGCTCAATTGACGCATAGGATTTTTGGATGCCGTCTTATAGCCGATTTTTTTCAGTCCCTTGTAGATTTCATTTATGCGAAGCGGTTTGCCTGCTTTCTCAAGCACTTTGGCCACCAGTTTTTTCAGGCTGCCGCGTTTGCTTTTTAGATGCCCAACTTTCGGCTGTGCTTTAATCTTTCTGCGGACAGCAACCTTGGGTTTAACGGCTGCTCCGCCCAAGACTTCCTGTAACTGCTTCTGGAGCCTGCTGATTTGGGCTTCCAGCCTGTCAATTCTGGTGCGGATACTGAGGGCTTTTTTTAATTGAACGGCTGATAATTCTGAAGGCATGGCTCTCCTTATTATTTTGATTTATGATGAACTTATTATGATGCCGACTAACCAAGCGAAGTAAAATATATCAGAATCCTGCGGAATGCACAGAGGAAAGACAAAAAGGTTACTTGAGATTATTCTGTCCCACAGCCATTGAAAGTCAGGGCATAAGGAATTGTCATTTACAAGACGAAGTAGACGATCATCATCGTATACATTAAGGCCTGATGTCTGCGGTCAAATCTTGATCGTGCTGATGTCGCTGACACCCTTTCCGCACCAACAAACGGGCTGCATCATACCGGCAATTCTGTTCCGCCCAAATGAGCGGCGTATAACCGTGGTTGTCGCGTGCGTTAATGTCAGCACCGCCTTCAAGCAAAGCATTGATCGCCTCAGTATCGCCCCAGAAAGCTGCCCAATGCAAAGGGGTCAAACCGCGGTAATTGGTTTTGGCGTTGATATCGGCGCCGGAACTGAGCAGGAACTTGATTATTTTTGCATGACCGTATTGAGAGGCTTGGTGAAGTGGCGTCAGCCCCTGGCAGTCATAAGCGTTGACATCAGCCTTGTTGCTCAGGAGCATCACAACCATGTCATAATGGTCGCAAAGCGCCGCATAATGCAGGGGCGTCATCCCATAATTGTTGCGTGCATTTGTGTCTGCGCCATGTTCAATCAGGTATTTAGCCGCTTCGTTACGGTTAAAGTGCGCGGCCCAGTGCAGTGGCGAACAACCCTGATTAATTTCGGCAACATTGATATCCACACCATCGTTCAACAGTTTGGCGATCACATTCGTATTGTTTTCGGCAGCAGCCACGTGGATTGGATCATATGCCTGGGCGGTGAAGCCGAGTAGTATAGAAGTTAAAAGGACAAAATACCTGAGAGAATTGTTCATTTTTCAGTTCTTCTCACATGAGTTTTGTCATCAGCCGGGATTTCTCATATGAGCCCGACCGTCAAGACCCGTTTCAGTTGAATTGCCTATCACGTTACCACATCCAGCCTGCTTGACAAGCCTGTTCTGTCGTACACAAATTTATTTTAATAATGGAAATTTTTATGTTGACAAATTTTAGTAATGAACATATGCTCATAATTAGTTTTTTTTACGGAGAGTACTCCAATGCCGAGACCATATTGTTTGCGCCAAATTGGATTTAGGCCGGATGCTGATTATTTCAAACCGGCGGGTATTCCGGTGTATGCCCTTGAGCAAGTGACGCTGACTCTTGACGAGGTTGAAGCCTTGCGTTTAGCCGACCTGAATAAACTATATCAGGAAGAGGCGGCAAAGCAGATGAAGATTTCCCGTCCAACTTTCTCCAGAATTGTGGAGGAAGCTCGGCGGAAAACGGCGGATGCCCTTATTCACGGCAAGGCACTCCGTCTGGAAGGTGGAACCGTTGTAATGAACGAAACGCATGCGGCAAGAGGCCGTGATAGGAAAAGAGGCGGTCGCAACAGAGGCAATTGCAGAAAGCATTTCCGATAGCCGAGTGCAAGGAGGACGAGCAATGGAGCCGAAGAGATCGTTGATTCACGAAGACCCTCGTGTCCCGTTGGCCGCGGAGCGCACGTTCTTGGCTTGGATTCGTACCGGGCTTGCGTTGATGGGATTTGGATTTGTGGTAGCACGCTTCGGGTTGTTTCTACGGGAATGGTTAGCGGCACAGAATGTCGAGCATCATTCAGGGCACGGAGTTTCTTTATGGCTGGGAATCTCACTGGTGGGACTAGGGGTGTTCCTGAATCTGGCTGCACTGGCGCGATATCGCCGCTATCTTCGGCAACTCGCTCAAGGAATCTTGCCAGAAGCAAAACCGCGTCTTGAAACAGCTGTTGCCGTGACGCTGGCGCTCATAGGCGCAGCAGCCGTCCTTTACTTGATTCTCGCAGCATGCTAAAAGGAATTCCGATCATTTCTGAAAATAAAAGATGACAACGCGTAATAAAAAAGAGATTGCAACTGAAAAAGATTTCGCCGGAACAGCGGCAATCCTGGAAAGCATTTCCGACGGGGTTTTTACGGTTGACGACAAGTGGCGAATATCATCATTCAATCGGGCGGCGGAGGAAATCACCGGCATTGCGCGCAAAGAGGCCATCGGACGCCATTGCGCGGAAGTATTCAAGGCAAGCATGTGTGAAACCGATTGCGCTCTGCGAAAAACGATAGAGACGGGCGCTCCGATCATTAACAAATCTGCTTTCATTGTGGATGCTGACGGCCGCCGCATTCCGATCAGTGTTTCCACGGCAATTTTGAAGAATGATAAAGGAAAAATTATCGGCGGCGCGGAAACGTTCCGGGACTTGAGTCTGGTTGAAGAACTCCGCAAAGAAATTGAGGGACATTACCAGATCGGCGATTTGATCAGCCGTAACGCGGGCATGCGCCGGATTTTCGACGTGTTGCCTCAAATTGCCTCCAGTGAAAGCACGGTGCTGATTCAGGGTGAAACCGGCACCGGCAAAGAATTGCTGGCCCGTGCTGTTCATTCGCTCAGTTCCAGATCCAATGGGCCGTTCATAGCGGTCAATTGCGGCGCGCTTCCCGATACACTATTGGAATCGGAACTTTTCGGTTATAAAGCAGGAGCATTCACGGGAGCAGAGAAAGATAAACCGGGACGGTTTGCCCTGGCCGAGAACGGCACGCTTTTTCTGGATGAAATCGGAAATATAACCCCCGCTCTTCAAGTCCGCCTCTTGCGCGTTCTTCAGGAAAAGACTTATGAACCGCTTGGTGGAACGAAATCAGTTGCGGCTAACATCCGGATAATCGCCGCCGCAAACCACGACCTTGCCGCTTTAGTTAAAAAGGGCGTTTTCAGGCAGGACCTTTTTTATCGCATCAACGTCGTAAAAATTGAATTGCCTCCGCTTCGCAAGCGCAAGGAGGATATTCCTCTTCTCGTTGACCATTTTATCCACCGGTTCAACCGCATCCAGGGGAAAAACATGAAAGGCATAAGCGCAGAAGCAATGGCATTGCTTATGGCTCATGACTTTCCCGGCAATGTCAGGGAACTGGAAAACATCATTGAACACGCCTTTGTGCTTTGCGATAAGGGACAGATTGAACCGCGCCATCTGCCGGAGGAATTTATTGCCCGCGCCCCAGCTATAAAAACATCCAGGAACATTCATAGCATAATTCAGGTCACGGAAGCGCAGGCTATTCGCGCCGCATTGGAGAAAAACAAATTCAATCGCCTGGCCGCGGCAAAGGAATTGGGAATTCATAAAAGCACTTTTTTCCGCAAAATCAAGTCCCTCGGCATTATGCTCCCAAAACAAGACGGGCGTTTTGAGCATAAGCCAAATTCAGGCCGCTCCAGTCATTCCCCAAAAGACAGCCAATAGAGTCGCGTATCTGCGCCTCGTTTTGCGTATCACGGTAGCATTGCTGCATCTCTATCGGTTAAGTTGCCAATATTATTTATTCACGCAACTTAATTATTGATAATAGGATACGATTATTTAAGACCGCTTGCCATCAAATTTGGCATGGTTACTGCTTTACATTCATGCAGACAATATTTTTTATGAAGATAGCAATTACATCATGGAACGGAAGAATCGCACCAGTATTCGATGTTTCCAGACAAGTAGTGGTTATGGAGACAAAGAGTGGAAAAATAATCAACCGGCAGGAGCACGACCTTGAATCAAGTGAACCATCCGCGAAAGTCATCAGGCTGACCGAGCTTGGTATTGATACTCTCATTTGCGGCGCTGTGTCACGCCCGCTGGCGGATATGATAGTTGCGCGGGGAATAAAATTAGTTCCATTTGTGGCCGGCGAAACCGACCAGGTCGCGGAGGCGTATCTGACAGGGAATCTGCAAAACACGGCGTTTGCCATGCCGGGATGCTGCGGCCGCCAAAGAAGGTTCGGATGGTGGAACGGACGAGGTACGGCGAGACATTTTAGTGGAAGACAAATACCAATATGATTGAGAAAAATTATGCCCAATAAAAATGGAACAGGTCCGGCAGGAATGGGTCCGATGACCGGACGTGGCGCTGGATTCTGCGGCCGAGGCAGCCAACGTTCAGGACAAAGCAGCAATTCGGATTGGCTGGTGAGTCTGGTCGGAACCGCAGTGCTGGCTCTTGGATCAATCGTTTTCCGGGCACTGACGAGAAAATTGAAATCTAAAGCCGCTGAAACCAAAAATGAGGAAAAGATATCTAAGCCGGAAGACGGCGACGCGACGAACGCGCGCCCTACCAAGAATTTTGAAATTACTTAGCCTTAAATCAGCCTACGGCAAGAAAGGCATACGCTTGGTTAGTTAATTTTCAAGGAGGAACAAAAATCATGAGCGGCGAAAAGATACTGGTAACCGGTTCATCCGGCTTTATCGGCGGCTATCTGGTGGAAGAACTCCTTCAAAACGACTGGAAAGTGGTCGGACTGGACAACTTTTCCAAATACGGCCGCGCCACAAAGTCATATGACCGCCATCCCCATTACCAGTTCCGGGAAGGCGATGCCAAAGACCCGCAACTGCTGCGGGAACTGCTGGCAGACTGCGATCATTTCCTAGCAAGCGCGGCCATGATCGGCGGCATCACCTATTTTCACGAGTTTGCCTATGACCTGCTGGCTGAAAACGAACGCATTATGGCCTCCTCCTTTGACGCCGCCATCCATGCTTTCAAAAATCACAAGCTGAAAAAAATCACCGTTTTAAGCTCCAGCATGGTTTTTGAATCCACAAGCATTTATCCAACGCCGGAGGGCGCGGAATTGAAATCGCCGCCGCCAAAAAGCACCTATGGTTTCCAGAAACTTGCGTGCGAGTATTTTGCCCGCGGCGCGCGGCTGCAATACCGCCTGCCCTATACCATTGTGCGGCCGTTCAATTGCGCCGGCATCGGCGAAAAGCGCGCTTTGACCGACCATGAAGCGCTTTCCGGAAATATCCGCCTGGCCATGAGCCATGTGATTCCGGATCTTGTTCAAAAAACGCTCAAGGGGCAAGATCCGCTGCATATTCTCGGCAACGGAAACCAAATCCGGCATTACACTTATGGCGGCGACCTGGCGCGCGGCATTCGGCTGGCGATTGAGCATCCCGCGGCGATCAACAATGATTTCAACCTCTCCACGGCGCAGTCCACAACCGTGCTGGAACTGGCGCAGCTTATCTGGGAAAAGATCAATCTTGGCAAGCCGTTCCGCTATGTTTCCGACAAGCCATTTGAACACGACGTGCAGAAACGCGTGCCGGATATCAGCAAAGCCCGCGCCCTGCTCTGCTTTGAAGCAAAAACGCCTTTAACTGCCATTCTTGATGAAGTTATCCCGTGGATTCGGGAAGAGATTAAAAAGGGAACAATTTAATTAGGCCAGAGGCCGGGAAAAGACGGCACGCCGCAAGCGGCGGCTCTACATAAGAACATCGAAATTCCTATGCTTTAAATTAGCAACCAAGATGCACAAAACCAACAAATATACGGGAGCATTATGAAAATACTGGTGACGGCCAAAGGCAAAGAGATGAGCGATAAAGTGGACCCGCGTTTTGGACGGGCGAAGTTTTTTATTCTGGTGGATACCGACACGAATGAGGCAACCGTCCACGACAATTCGCAGAACCTGAATGCGGCGCAGGGTGCCGGCATTCAGGCGGCGCAAAACGTCGCGCGGCTTGGCACGGAAGCGGTTATCAGCGGCAACGTCGGTCCCAACGCTTTTCAAACGCTGAATGCCGGCGGTATTAAAGTTTATCTGTGCTCGCAAACAACGGTTGCCGAGGCTGTTAATAAATTCAAGGCGGGCGAATTAAAGGAAGTCGCATCGGCCAATGTCCAAGGACATTGGGCTTGAAGCAGAAAGGAGGTTAAGAACTATGCCGCAACATGATGGAACCGGCCCGCGCGGACAGGGGCCCATGACCGGAAGAGGAATGGGTTTTTGTGTCATGCGGGTCAATAAAGACGGATTGAAGAATCTTGAAGGATTTGTCGGTATTCAAGGCAAAATAATCTCTAAGAAATCAAACAGCCGAAAGGAGGTGAGCAAGATGCCAGCAGGAGATGGAACAGGACCACTTGGAATGGGGCCGATGACAGGACGCGCCGCAGGATTCTGCGCCGGTTACGGAACGCCCGGATACATGAATGGCGCGTGGCGCGCCATAAATCCGATTCCCGGCCGCGGGTTCGGAATGGGATTCGGACGTGGACGCGGATTCTGGGGCCGGGGCGGAGGCCGCGGTTGGCGGAACCGGTTTTACGCAACCGGTATTCCCGGTTGGGCGGCGGGCGGCATGCCATACGGAGCGCCGTATGCAGCGCCTTACGCTGCTGCGCCGACCAGGGAGCAGGAACTGGGGATGCTGAAGGACCAAGCGGAGCAGTTTGAAAGTGCGCTTGGCGATATCCGGAAGCGTCTGCAGGAACTGGAAACCGAAAAGGTGGCGAAATAATGACGCATGCACAACATGCGCATAGACAGTCCCCGGCATTCGCGCGGATGCCGGGTGAACTGTTAAATTTTACGAATTAAAATTTGAAGAATGGAGGTGTTTATGCCTAGAGGAGATGGAACCGGACCGATGGGAGCAGGGACTGGCACAGGACGAGGAATGGGCAGAGGACAAGGCCGCGGCCGCATGGGCGGATTTGACATGGGGCCTGGCGGCAATTGCGTGTGTCTAAGCTGCGGGAAAACCGCGCCGCATCAACAGGGCGTTCCCTGCACACAGTTGAAATGCCCCGCGTGCGGCGCGCCAATGACCCGCGAACGTTAAATGAACGATCGAATCAACAGGAAGAAGGGAGAATAAAATGCCAAATTTTGGATCGCCCTTTTCAGGGCTGGCCAGCGACAGAAAACTCACGGATGCTGAGCTCATCCGGGCAATTCGTTTCATGGTGGCAGCGGAGTACGAGGCGATTCAGTTGTACATGCAACTCGCTGAGTCAACGGACAACAAGCTCGCAATTGATGTTCTCAAGGAGGTTGCCGACGAGGAGCGTGTTCACGCCGGCGAGTTCCTCCGACTCCTCCGTGAACTTGCCCCGGATGAAGAGAAGTTCTATGCAAAAGGGTCACAGGAAGTCGAAGACAGCCAAATAAGATAGGACATTTGAAAGGCCTCTTAGCAACCGTATAGCGAGTCTATTCAATAACCAACGCGCGACGCGGGTCAATAGGCCTTTCAATATTGTATCAAATGAAAATAATGACAAGCATACTGGCGACAATTTGCCGGGTGTGTCCGCTCTGCATCTGTGCGCGGCGATGGCCGAACAGCAGGTTTGCAAAAGCGATGATGAGAATTGAACGATTCTGTCCAGCATGCAAAGCCTACGCAAAACTAAACAAGACGGAGAGATTAACGAAAAATGGAGGTTAAAAATGGCCGTTCAAATAGATCAAGAGAAATGCAACGGATGCAAATTGTGCGTGGATGTCTGTCCATTGGAGGCAATCAGCATGGAAGATGAAAAAGCGAAGGTTGACCAAGACGCCTGCACCGAGTGCGGACAATGTGTTGATGAATGTCCGAATAAAGCTATCAGCGTTCCGTAGCAGAAAAATGAAACAAGACGGTTAATATGCAACGATTGATGCTGAAATCAAAAATTCACGGGGCAACGATAACAGACAAACAGCTGCACTATAAGGGCAGTATTACGCTGGATAAGAACCTGCTCAAAGCGGCTGATATTCTGCCCAGCGAGCAGGTGCATGTGTTGAATTTAAATACCGGCGCCCGGTTCATTACCTATGCGATCTCCGCCCGCGCCGGATCGGGGGCCGTAGTGCTTAACGGACCGGCGGCGTTCCTCGGCGAGATAGGAGAAAAAATAATCGTGCTGTCCTATTGCCAGTGTGAAAATGATGAAGCAAGAAAAATAAAGCCGAACATTGTCCACTTAAACGATAAAAACCGATTGCGGCCTGGCGCCGTGGTCTTCAAACAAAAGCGCAAATAAGAAACATATGCCATACCGCGTTAGTAATATAATGCTTTACAAACCCATCGGCGTTATTCACAGCAAGCATATTGTTGCAGATCAAACGCCCATTCAACCGGTCTATGCCAAAGGCTGTAAAGGAAGGGCTGAAATCCTGCCGGAATTCGCGGAAGGCTTACGCGACCTGGAAGGATTTTCACACATTTACCTTATCTATCATTTTCACCGGACGGGACCAGCAAAACTGACGGTTAAACCGTTCCTGCAGGATGTTGAACGAGGGCTTTTCGCAACGCGTGCGCCTTGCCGACCAAACGCAATCGGCTTGAGCGTGGTGCGCCTCGTGAAAATCGAAGGAACGATATTACACCTGGAAGACGTGGATATTTTAGACGGCACTCCGCTTCTTGACATCAAACCGTATACGGCCAAGTTTGACTGTATCGCGACCACGCGCAACGGCTGGCAGGATGCGGTGGATGTAGAAACAGCGCAAAAGCGCGGGGCACGCGGATATCGCTCCGCAGCCGACGCCGGGGAGAAAAAGTGATATCATCACGTGGAATATCCATTACAGTCGCTTCCGGCAAGGGCGGCACCGGTAAAACGACGTTTGCCGTAAATCTGGCTTATTGTCTGGCGGGGCGCGACGCGACAGTGCGTCTGCTGGACTGTGACGTTGAGGAACCGAACGACCATTTGTTTGTAAAACTGCAATCCATAGAAAGCCGGGACGTGACGGTTTTGAAACCGGTTCTGGATGCAGACAAATGCAACGGCTGCGGCAAATGCTCTGAGGAATGCAATTACAATGCGATCGCGGTCGTAAAAGGCAAAGTATTGATCTTTAATGAGCTGTGTCATTCATGCGGCGTTTGTTCCTATGTCTGCCCGCAAAAAGCGCTGACCGAGCGGCAAACACCGATCGGCAAAATTATTGCTTCACCACAACATAAACCTTTTTATTTTGCGTATGGCATCCTGAATATCGGCGAAGCATTGGCGCCAAACGTAGTCAGCGCCGTAAAACGCCATATTGATCCGAACGTAATCAATATTCTGGATGCTTCGCCGGGAACGGCCTGTCCGGTTGTCAAGGCGCTGGAAGGCGCTGACGTGGCGGTTCTGGTTACCGAGCCGACTCCTTTCGGTCTCAACGACCTGAAGCTGGCGGCGGCGATGACGATTGAAATGGGAATTCCAACCGGTATTATTGTAAATCGTTCCGACGGAAAGGATGAAATTATCGCTAAATATGCTTCCGCCGTCGGCATTCCGATTCTCGGTCGAATCCCATTCAAACGCGAGTATGCCGAAACTTACTCGGCCGGGCTTATTCTGGTTGAACGGCACAAGGAACTTGCCGAAAATCTGCTTCAGATTTACGGCAACATCAAAAATTTGAAAGGCGCCCGGCTTCCGCCACCGCCGCCGCTTGACGAATTTTCCGTCAGCGCTGAAAAAGCCGTTCCGTTTGTATCCGGCGCCGCCGCCGGATATAAGGAAATCACCATCATCAGCGGTAAGGGCGGGACCGGCAAAACGACCGTGACCGCCTCTTTTGCCGTTCTGGCCAAAAACAGCGTGCTGGCGGATAATGACGTGGATGCGGCGGACCTGCATCTGCTGCTTACGCCCCAGGTAAGAGAAGCCCATCCGTTTACCGGCGGCAAAAAGGCGGAAATTGAGGCAAGCAAATGTATTGGCTGCGGCAAATGCGCGAAGGCCTGTCATTTCGATGCTATCCGTTTCGACGGGCCGGCCAACGACATTGTCGGCCTGACTTATCGCATTGATCCATTTGCCTGCGAGGGATGTGGGTTCTGCCGGATCGTGTGCCCGGTGGACGCGATTCAGTCCGAACCTTCCGTTACGGGACAATGGTTTGTTTCGGCGACAAAACATGGTCCCATGGTCCACGCGCGCCTCGGTATTGCCGAGGAAAACTCCGGACGTCTTGTAACCCAGGTGCGGAACCGGGCCGCGCAAATGGCCGACGAATTACATCTGGAAAAAATAATTGGCGACGGGCCGCCGGGAACCGGTTGTCCCGTCATTGCGTCGGTTTCGGGAGCCGATCTGGCGCTTATTGTGACCGAGCCCACTGTTTCCGGGGTGCACGACATGGAACGCGTGCTGAAACTGGCGGCGCATTTCCGGGTGCCCGCTTTTGTTATCATCAACAAGGCCGATCTTAACCCGGAACAGGCGGAGCGCATTGTTCAGATTGCGGAACAATATAAATCGCGCGTGATCGGAAGGATACCGTTTGACCGGAGCGTAAATGATGCTTTAATGGCCGGGGAAACAGTCATTGAGTACGGGGCCAGCGCCGCCGCGGAAGCGATTCGCGGCATTTGGAAAGAAGTGGAACGAATGTTGAAATAGAAACTATCAGGAGAAATGAAAATGAGTATTCCGGTGGAAGATGTTTTTTTCGGCCGCATGAATGATCCGACCGGCTCCGGGACGATCAGCGGGCCGTGCGGCGACGCCATGGAATTTTACATTTACGTCCGCAACGGCGTGATTGAAGACGTAAAATATTATACTGAGGGATGCGGCAACACGCGCGCCTGCGGACTGGCCGTTGCTCGCCGCGCCAAGGGCAGAAAGGTAACCGATGCACTCTCAATCAGCGCCGGTGAAATCATCCGCTCCGGCGAATGCGAGCCGGAAGCAGGCCG
>Ga0074199_1000927_pt1 | contig 33375 bp, 33 predicted proteins | sample EPASupsiteSAE347_FD_64528 | JGI IMG/M metagenome (GOLD analysis project Ga0074199, IMG submission 64528) | Bioremediated contaminated groundwater from EPA Superfund site, New Mexico - Sample SAE3-47 | ecosystem: Environmental > Aquatic > Deep subsurface > Groundwater > Contaminated ... | reverse complement strand
TGATAGGGTAACAGGTTGCAGACACAGGCGTAAAACCCGAAACAAGATGTGTCATGTCAAAGTTAAACAAAGATTGTTGTATAGGGCGGGGCACGCCCGAATCTACGCTTGCAGAAATCAAAACCTCTGCTGTGTTCTCAAACATAATAAGTTTTGGTCGATGAGTCAAGAATCTCCCGGCTTTAGCCGCGGAGAGTGTCAATATAATCTGAGCACCTGACTACAGAACCTCTTCTAATGGCCGCCTTGGCGTGTGCTCTTTCTCTGGTTCGGCGTATCCCATCCGGAAAAAGTGCTGGGGAAATGCATCAAACGAAGGGATAAGCTTCTTTAGCTCAGATTTTAGCGACTGGACTTCCACGATCTGGCTCATGGGCTGTACACGGACCCCAAGTGCTGTAGCCATCAGGCAGATCCTCTCAAAAACCTGCCCTACCCTGACCAAGGATACCTTATCGTTGACTTTAGAACCGAGAAGAACCAGAACTGGCGCGCTCATGAGCATTTCAGAATCTTCTCTAGCCTGCTTTTTACCACTATTAATATACGTCATTATCAATTGCCCAAGCTTGGATACCAGCCACGATTCACCAAAAACGCCTTTTCCTATCCAGTAGCCAAGTTCCTTGCGGTAGGAAGGATCAGAATACTGAATCATATCTGCACGAATGATCAGCTCGTTAACTTTCCGTTTGGTCTCCAGGTCTTTGATCATATAGAGCAGGATGCTCTCTTCCACGCAGCAATTCTGCAAACGTTTAAGGTCTGTATCTGCAATAGGCCGTTCTTCATAGATATTATGGTTTGTGTGCCGAAGAGTAATTGTGCCGAATAATGCCGGATCCCTGAAGGGTGACGGCTGACGCCGGAGGATGAATTTGATTGTTGCGACCAGCTCCTCTTTATCAGGTTCGGGGAAATAAGCTACCTGATGGCCGTACCCAAAATGTTCAGCAGCGATAAGTAAATTCTCAAGCGCACAGCCTGCGCTGATAAACAGCTCCCGCTTGTCCGGGTCGGTCACTCTCATCCAGCGGCTCATGTCAGCGAATAGACGGATCTCATTCTCGCCAATAGCGAATCTCCAGGGCTGTGTGTTATAGCTGGATGGGGCCAGGATCGCATATCTGAGCAGGAATTTAAGCTTTTCAGCTGAGCTTCCTTTGCCTGGAAACCCCTGCTCATTGATTTGCCAGGGTGTAACCTTTGGATCGTACTTCGCCATCTTTTATCCTTCTTTGAGTATTATATTCTATTTGCACTTCCCTGATAACCTGCTCCATGACTACGTTACATCTATTGCATATTGTCTTATTGTTTGTACCGCAGTCGATATTTCCCCCGCTTTAACAGCCCGTGCCCCCTATTTTTAGTTCATAATTATGTTGGCTCATGATACTCTGATGATGCACAGACTCCCTATCGTATGCGGTGAATCTGGGGCATCAGGGTTCAGCGGACTCCGAACCTAGCGAACCCTGCGTGGAGTTCGTGCACGGTCACGGTCCCGTTCCCTAACATCTGAGCCTTCTTTCGCATCTGCTCCAGCAGATCGTCACTCAGCTTGCCATAGATATCGATCGTTAACAGCTTGACAAACTCCGCGAACCTGGAGAATGCGGGGCCCGCCACCTTCATGTGGAACTCCAACGAAGCGGGGTCAGGATGAACATGGATAACGGTCATCCGGGTGCCGTTCTCCGTGAAGTACACGTTGTAGGCGATTAGCCTGGACTCGTTAGCCTCGACCAACTCGACCAGCTCCTTCATGGCCGTCTTGAGTTCCTCGAGCTTTCCCTCGCGTACCTCAGAGCGGTCAATATAGACGATTGATTTTGATTCGGATATACTCTCTCCTGATTGAATTGTTTATTATAGTTTTTGGATTTAATTTCAGCCCATAACTTTTCGTTGTGGAAAGAATTTGGATGAAGCGAAACGTAATCGTTTATCCTCGTATTCTGAAAAAAAAATTGCTTCTGCAGATTATCATTTAACGATCACTTAGAAAGGACTTGAAAATGGAAAACGGATGATGCGGATTTTCACGGGTATTGCCGATCCGTGGGCATCCGCGTCATCCGTACAATGCAAGATACTTCTGGTACTATTCCGGTACTGCTCCGGGTCTTCTTGCCGGTCTCGGAGCAGCCCCTGGCTCAGGCTGGGCTCGCCGCTCCATTGCCTCCAATCTTTGTTTTGTCCCCTCAGCACTTAGACCTTCCAGCATTTTTGGTACTTTGTCCTTCAGGCCGATGCCGAACGCTATTCCCAGACCTATGCCTGCACCTATTGCAATACCCCATGCCAGAGCAGTTGCGAATACGTAGATGATACTGGTATTGATCCTCAACTGGTCAAGTGCGATTATTACCACAATAAAGTACATGAATATCTGGATCGCTGTTGAGAAAATGCCCATATACGGCATCCCGGATTCAGTTCCGGTCCGTCTGATAAAATCACCGGCGAAATCGGCAAGTATGAACCCGACTACCAATACGATAAGAGCTGCTATGAGGTTCGGGATATACATTACTACGCTCTGTGTGAAAGAGGTCAGCATAGTTATCCCGAGGACATTAACGGCAGCCATGATACCTATAATGTATATGAACCACCTCACTATCAGGTCGAACAGATGAGGTATGGAGGTCCCGGATGACTCTATGGACTTCCCTACAACCGTTCTCCTCAATGCGTCATCTACTCCGATCCTATCAAGTAAGCGGCTCACTACTGTACCAAGTGCCCTTCCCACTATCCATGCGATAATCAGTATAATTATTGCACTGATCAAATTGGGCAGAAATCCTACTACACTGCCAACTGCAGCATCAAGTGATTCAACTACTCCCATAATAACACCCCATGTTAATTATTGCTATACAGCATATTAAACCTTACCGAACAGGCACTATCTAAATAAATTTATATAAATACCATAAAACGGAACAACTTAATAATTTATCGATTTTTCAAATAAAAATTAAAACCAACAAGCGCTGAAGCAATAAGGTATATATGCTATGAGAACCATAAGAGTGCAAGATATTTAGTAAGTCGAAGGCTCTGAGCAGGATTTTGAACCAAACAATTGTATAGGATAAATAAAATTTATATAAATTTTATTTTTAAATCAGCCATCAATAAGGATAAGGAAAATCGATATGGAGGATGCGAATAGACAATACGGCGCAGAACAGATTCAGGTACTTGAAGGTCTTGAACCTGTACGCAAGCGCCCCGGAATGTATATCGGAAGCACGGATTCGAGAGGACTTCACCATCTTGTATATGAGGTTGTAGATAACAGCATAGACGAAGCGCTCGCTGGTTACTGTACCAGCATTGAGGTGTACCTCAGGTCTGACAGCAGCGTGAGAGTAGTGGATAACGGGCGCGGCATACCGGTTGATGTTCTCCCAAAATATAATAAATCCGCGCTTGAAGTTGTTATGACAAAGCTCCATGCCGGCGGAAAGTTCGACAACAACGCCTATAAGGTCTCAGGAGGCCTGCATGGCGTCGGTGTATCGGTAGTAAATGCACTATCTGAATGGCTTGAAGTGGAAGTGAAGCGCGGCGGGAAGTTATATAAACAGAGATACGAGCAGGGAAAACCCGCAACTGATGTAGTCCTTATCGGGAATGCCGAGGGAGCCGGTACGACCGTAACCTTCAAACCTGATAAAACTATTTTCGAAACACTGCAGTTCGATATCGATACAATAGCAGGCAGGCTCAGGGAGCTTGCATTCCTGAACAAAGGATTGAAGATCGCGATCAAGGATGAGTTCTCCCAGAAAGAACAGGTATTCCAGTACGAAGGCGGCATAGTATCGTTCGTTGAGTTCCTTAATAAGAACAAGAACGTACTGCACGAGAAGCCCATCTATTTCCAGAAGCAAAAAGATACCACCATTGTTGAGATTTCAATGCAGTACAACGACAGCTACATTGAGAACATCTATGCGTTCGCCAATAACATCAATACCCATGAGGGCGGGACGCATCTTATAGGCTTCAAGGCTGCCCTCACCAGGGTGACGAACGATTATGCAAAAGCTAAAGCCATGCTGAAAGGTGACGACAAGCTCTCAGGCGAGGATGTGAGGGAGGGGCTTACTGCAATAATCAATGTCAAGCTCACGAACCCGCAGTTTGAGGGGCAGACAAAAACGAAGCTCGGCAACAGCGATATCAAGGGAATAGTAGAAACGCTCGTCTCGGAGGGCTTATCCGAGTTCCTTGAGGAAAACCCGGCCTCCGCAAAGAACATACTCTCTAAGGCGCTTGAGGCTGCTGAGGCAAGGGAAGCGGCCCGGAAGGCGCGGGAGCTCACGCGGCGCAAGAACGCGCTTGAAGTAAGCTCGCTGCCGGGGAAACTTGCGGACTGCTCTGAGAAGGACCCTGCGCTTAGCGAAATATATATCGTGGAAGGCGATTCTGCAGGCGGCTGTTTTTCCGGTGATACACGCGTTGCTCTGGCAGATGGTCGCGAACTCAGTTTTAAGGAGATTGTGGCTGAGCACAAGATTGGAAAAGAAAACTTTTGCTACACGATTCGCAGTGACGGTACAATCGGAATGGAGCGCATCGTAGATCCACGTATGACGAGGACCAAAGCTGAAGTTATCAAAGTTACCTTAGACACAGGTGAACATATCATCTGTACCCCTGATCACAACTTCATGTTGAGGGATGGTTGCTTTAAGAAGGCTGTAAGTCTTACCCCAGACGATTCAATTATGCCGCTATACCGTAAGCTTTCTGACGTAAGAGAAACTAGCATTATAATTAGAGGTGATGAAGCACTTGCCTGTGAAGCTATAGCTAATTTTAATCACCGCATTATCGCCATTGAGCGCCTGGAAGAATCCGTGGATGTTTACGACTTCGAGGTTCCGCATACGCATAACTTTGCCCTTGCCAGTGGCGTATTTGTACACAACAGCGCCAAGCAGGGACGCGACCGCAAGTTCCAGGCGATACTTCCCCTTCGCGGCAAGATACTGAACGTGGAAAAGGCTCGGCTTACGAAGATACTGAAGAACGAGGAGATACGCGCGCTCATCACAGCCATCGGCGCAGGCATAGGCGAAGGGGAGGAGTTCGATATCAGTAAGGCGCGGTACCACAAGATAATCATAATGACTGATGCTGATGTCGACGGGAGCCACATCAGAACGCTGCTGCTGACACTGTTCTACAGGTACATGCGCCAGCTCATCGATACAGGGTATATCTATATAGCCCAGCCTCCGCTTTTCAAGGTCAAGAAAGGCAAGACCGAGTTTTACGTGTATAACGAGGAAGAGCTTAGCAAGAGGCTGGCTGAGATGGGCAGGGATGGCATTGCGTTACAGCGCTACAAGGGCCTTGGTGAGATGAACCCCACTCAGCTCTGGGAGACCACGATGAACCCCGGGACACGCACCATGCTCAAGGTCACCCTTGAGGATGCCATCAAGGCTGATGAGATATTCACAGTGCTCATGGGCGACAGGGTGGAGCCCAGGCGCGAGTTCATCGAGAGGCATGCGAAGGATGTCAAGAACCTGGATGTATAATGACCAGGAGATTTTCAAGAAGTTAGGGGACTAACCGAAATGAACAAAAATACCGAAAAATGGCTGAATGAAGGAAAGTCTCTTCAAAATTCAGGAAGATACGAAGATGCTATGGGATGTTTCGATAAGGTAATCAAGATCGATGCAAAGCACTCCGAAGCATGGATGTGGAAAGGGTATGCTCTTCGAGGTCTGAATAGGTATGATGAAGCAATAGAATGCTTTGATAAGGCAATCGAGAACGACCTGCACGGCAGTTTTACAGGGAACCTCTGGTACAGCAAGGGGCTTATATTCCATATCCTGGAAAGGCATGAAGAAGCGCTTGAATGCTTTGATAAGGCAGCAGGCATAGAACCAAAAAATGCCCAGGTATGGCTGTGGAAAGGACAGACCCTTAATATCTTGATGAAATACCAGGAGGCATTGAGGTGTTTTGATAAGGTCATCGGTTTTGAGCCTGAAAATTGCAGGGCATGGCTCTGGAAAGGGTATTCCCTTCTCAGCCTGGAAAGATACAGGGGAGCAATAAAATGCTTTGATAAAGTGATCGGGATCGAGCCTGGCAATACTGAGGCATGGCTCATGAAGGGCTCAGCCCTTCACGGTCTAAAGAGTTACGAAGAGATGATATTTTGTTATGGCAGGGCAGCCGAGAGCGACCCGGAAAATGCTGACATATGGAACAGCAGGGGACTGGCTCTGAATATTTTAGAGCGATATGAAGAGGCAGCAGAATGCTTTGACAGGGCGATCAACAGTGAGCCGGGGAATGGAAATGGCTGGTACGGCAAAGGGCTTGCGCTTCATTGTCTGGGAAGATACGATGAAGCGGTCAGATGTTATGACGAGGCAATCGGAAGGTATCCGCAGCACGTTGATGCATTGTATTCTAAAGGGCTTGCCCTGCATGGTTTGGAACAATATAATGAAGCCATGAGATGCTATGATAAGGTGATTGAGACCGACCCCGGGAACATCTATGTATGGTACGGCAAAGGGGCCATTCTTCATAATTTACAAAAATACGAAGAGGCTATAGAATGTTATGACCGGGCGATTGAGATATATCCTGGACATATCGATGCCTGGTATGGCAGGGGATTTGCCCATAGATGTTCGCAGGAATTAAAAAATAAGATGAGTTTATGCAACCGGTAACCGAAGAAATAATTCAAGAGATCAAAAGCCGTATCGTTAGAGGAGTCCATCCAGAGAAGATAATTCTTTTCGGCTCATATGCATATGGAACTCCGACAAAAGACAGTGACTTGGACTTATTAGTTATTCTCCCAACAGAAGAGCCGATGCATAAGAGAGTAACGAGAATAAGAAAATTGCTCCGTGATATCAAGATACCAAAAGATATTATCGTTTATACCCCGCAGGAAGTTGAGACGTGGAAAAATGCCTCATCCGCGTTCATAACATCCATTATGAAAAAAGGAAAGGTCATTTATGGATAATAAAGATGTTGCGAAACGCTGGTTTAATAAAGGAAATAATGATTTAATAGCGGGGGATTACATTCTTACTATGCTAGACCCCGAGATTGATCCTGAATTTTCCAAGTTATCCGATATCGCTTCAGAATTATCAGGTTATGCAGTTGAGGTAAGATATCCTTTGGAAGTAGATTACGAGATAACTATTGAAGAGGCACAACATGCTATGAATAATGCAAAAAAAATCAAAGAATTCATTTTAAATAAATTAAAATTGAGCTGATACCATGCCGGAACAACAACCCAAAGACCTACAGCAAAAACTCGTAGTTGAAAAAATCTCACAGGTCAATATCGAAGACGAAATGAGGCGCTCCTACATCGATTACGCCATGAGCGTCATCGTAGGGCGCGCGCTGCCCGACGTGAGGGACGGATTGAAGCCAGTCCACAGGCGCATCCTATATGCGATGAACGAGCAGGGGATGACTTCGGACAAGCCCTATAAGAAATCTGCAAGGATAGTGGGAGACGTTCTCGGTAAGTACCATCCCCACGGCGATATGGCTGTCTATGACAGCATTGTCAGGATGGTGCAGAATTTCTCGCTTCGCTACCCCCTGATAGACGGGCAGGGGAACTTCGGCTGTTTCACTGGCGATACTAAAATTAAGCTTCTGGATGGTACTGAGAAATCGTTTAAGGAACTCGCCAGGTTGGAGCCGGATGAGATTTTCTATGTTTACTCTGTTGATGAGCACGGCAATATTGTTGTGGGTGAAGGCCGAAATGCCCGAATTACCCGCCGCAATGCAAAACTTATCGAGCTAACACTTGATAATGGCGAGACGCTTCGCTGTACGCCTGATCATAAATTCATGTTACGCAATGGCACCTACAAAGAAGCTCAAGATTTGACTCATGATGATAGCCTCATGCCAGGATACTTCGATACCGCCCCTGTCAAGGATGAGTTGAATGACTACTTAAGGGTGTTCCAGCCTTCCACTGGTGAATACGAGTTCGTCCACCATCTTGCTGATGAGTTCAATGCCCAAACAGGATTGGCACCAGAAATGCATATGCCATTCGTTCGCCATCACAAGAACTTCAACCGCTTTGACAATCGCCCGCCCAATATCTTGCGTATGGCATTTCTCGAACACCTTCACTTACATGCAGAATATATTGAGGAAGTACGGGAAGAGCGCAGATGCAGATTCATAAGCCAGAATCAAGAAGAGGCGTTTCGCAAGGAAAATACACATCGAACGTCTATTGGAATGAAGAAATATTTTAAAGATTTTGATAATCTACTGGATTCAGCCCAGAACTACAACCACAGAATTATCTCCAAGCGATTCTTGGACGAACCCGCTGATACATACGACATCACGGTTGATAGATACCACAATTTCTTGCTTTCATCTGGTGTGTTTGTTCACAACTCTATCGACGGCGATAGTGCAGCAGCAATGCGATATACTGAAGTACGGCTTGCAAAGATAGCAGAGGAAATCCTGGTGGATATCGACAAAGAGACCGTGGATTTCGTACCGAACTACGACGAATCCTTAAAAGAGCCTACAGTTCTCCCATGCAAGCTCCCGAACCTGCTCATCAACGGTTCCACAGGTATAGCCGTTGGCATGGCGACCAACATGCCGCCGCATAATCTTGGCGAGGTGATCGATGGCATAACCATGGTTATTGACAGGCCTGATACCGGATTGGATGAGCTTATGGCAGTTGTAAAGGGTCCTGATTTCCCCACCGCAGGCATTATCTACGGACGGCAGGGGATCAGGGATGCGTTTTTCACTGGCAGGGGCTCTGTCAAGATGCGCGCCCGCGCCACGATAGAGGAGATAAAGAACAAGGAGCAGATCATCATTACAGAACTTCCCTACCAGGTTAACAAGGCAAAATTGGTTGAGGCGATTGCTGGCCTTGTCAGGGATAAAAAGATAGCGGGCATCACCGACCTGAGGGATGAGTCAGATAAAGATGGCATACGCATCGTCATAGAGGTATCAAGACAGGCTCAAGCGAACATTATACTGAACCAGTTATATTCTCATACGCAATTAGAAGACACCTTCGGTGTGATCAACCTTGCACTTGTTGACGGGCAGCCCAAACTTCTCCCATTAAAAGATCTCATCGTCCATTATATAAACCACCGGAAGCTCATAGTTATACGGCGAAGCGAATTCGAGCTTAGGAAAGCGCAGCAGCGTGCGCATATCCTCGAAGGTCTTCGCATCGCGCTCTCGCAGATTGATGAGGTCATAAAACTTATAAAGGCTTCAAAAACGCCTGATGAGGCGCGTGTCGGTCTTGTATCCCGGTTCAGCCTGAGCGAAGAACAGGCAAAGGCTATCCTGGATATGAGGCTCCAGCGCCTGACAGGGCTTGAACGCGAGAAGATAGATGCTGAATACAATGAACTCTTAAAGACCATAGCATGGCTCAAGGAACTTCTCGCCAGTGAGGGTAAGATACTCGATGTTATAAAGACGGAGCTTTCTGAGCTTAAGGCGCGCTTTGCAGACAAGAGGCGGACCGAGATCATCGAGAGCACAGGAGATCTTGTGACAGAGGATCTGATCCCGAAGGAAGATGATGTAATCACGATCACGAACAGCGGGTACATCAAGCGCATAGCCGTTGATGCGTATAAGCAGCAGCGCCGCGGCGGGAAGGGCGTGATGGGCATGGAGACCAAAGAGGAGGATTTCGTGAGCGACCTCTTCATCGGCAACACGCATGATTATATGCTGTTTTTCACAGATAAAGGTAAGGTCTACTGGCTAAAGGTATACGGGATTCCCACAGCAGGCAGGCAGGCGCGCGGGACTGCGATTGTGAATCTGCTCCAGCTCGAGCAGGGCGAGAAGATAAGCGCTTACATTCCCATCAGCAAGTTTGATGAGAAACACTACCTGCTTATGGTAACAAAGAAAGGCACAGCCAAAAAGACTGCACTTTCTGAGTTCTCAAACCCCAGAAAAACAGGGATAATCGCCATCTCTCTTGATGATGGGGATAAGCTTGTATCCGTGAAGCTCACCGACGGCACAAAAGATGTCGTTATTGGCACAAAACACGGAAAAGCAATTCGCTTTAACGAGAACGACGTCCGCGATATGGGGCGCGGCGCGTACGGCGTCCGAGGCATGAGACTTGTGGGAGAAGATGAAGTTGTAAGCATGGCAGTTGTGGAAGAAGGCGCCACGCTCCTTACTGTGACCGAGAACGGCTTCGGGAAGCGCACCGGTTTTGAGGAATACCGCACCAGCAACCGGGGCGGGCAGGGCGTGATCACCATTGACGTGAACGTGAGGAACGGCAATGTGGTGGATATACGGACTGTGCATGAGGACGATGAGATAATGGTGACGACATCGAAAGGCATCATAATTCGCGTGCCCGTGAAAGGCATCCGCGTACAGGGCAGGAACACGCAGGGCGTCAAGATCATGAACGTCGAAGGAGGCGACCGCGTTGTCGGCCTGGCGGCGCTGGCGAAGGAAGAGGAGAATGGGGAGAATGGAAAGGGGGAGCAGGTGAAGCTGGAAGAGGTACCCCCTTCTCAGGAGAATAAACCAAAAATCTAATACGCCACCATCCTCCTGTCGGTGCACCTCTCCGAATCGATGACAGGGCGGTGCCACTGACTGAAAACTATGGATGAACACAACATCTCAACGAGTTTTCAATTTGTTCATAAAAGGTCACTGCTAATATGAAAAATGCGACTGTGAGAATTACAACACAATAGGAAAAGATATTATCATAGAAGGTAATAACCATATTATATTACGAGGTACAATAAAATGGAAGCCCTGTCTGCTGATCTTGAAAGAAAAGTAAAGGCATTAGTTAGCGGCGGCTATTATTCAAGTGAGATCGAAGTAATAAAAGACGCCGTAAAAAGTCTGTTCCGAGAGAACGCGGAATTGAATATTAACGCTGCGATAGAGCTTTACAAAAAAGGACAGGTATCATTGAGCAAAGCAGCAGAGATTGCTGGAATGACCACTATCGAATTTAAAGACGTCTTAAGTAAAAGGGGAATTGTAAGAGAGATAGAAGCAAGACCGGCTGCGGAAATGGACAAAAGGCTCAAAAACCTGTGTATATTTCGACAATCCGATTGTGGCTTAGAATGGAGTGCTATCTGCTAATAAATTTTTAATCTATTTCTTCACCTTCAGACCATCATCCTCTCCTCACAACCTGTAGTATGTCTTCAGTTCCCAGGTCTGGCGAGAGCCTTATGCCGCCCAGGAACAAAGTATCGAATTTGCCTTTAAAATTCGTGTTCAAAGTTAGCGTTTGATCTTGATTCAATCCGATTATCCGGGCAAAACCGGATACATCACCTCCTGAGCCCAATCCTGCGAACATTCCCTCCAAGCTGCTCCGGTTGAAAGTAGTAAATCTGCCAGATACCTCTACTACATCCTCTATATTTGATCTGAATACTATTACCCTGTCATCTGCTCCCTTTGCAAATAAGTTCGATGGGTTGTGCTCCATGTCAGGCGATGAGAGACCGCTCTCCCTTAATTCAACATCAGACAGGTTGTGCTCGTAAACTATCCCCATAAAATCCAGCCTTATCTTTTTTAGATCAACGCTCATGTCCTTTCCGTCTCTTAAGAACCGAAAGTACTGGCTCAGCCTTCTCTCATTTCTCTCAGAAGCGCTCTTAACAATGCCCTCTGACCTATCTACAGAGATCATGGAAGGAGGGTTATCAAAATCTTTGAGATTTTCGAATAATTCCTCATCGGGCCCTCTGAAGCAAATAACAGTATCCGGTTTAAGCTCACGAACCATATCAAGCTTATAGCCCATGCCCTCGCCGGAAACGTAGCCATCGGTATTTATTATGCATAAATCGTACCCCCTTTCTTCCAGATAAGAAATTATCCTCTTCATTCTTTTTACTATAAGGTCCCTGACATATCTGGAGAATGGAGAGGTAAAGCCTACAAAGCCCATGATATCCGCATGCAAGTCCCTTAGGTCATATACCCTTTCTTTTACGACCGCTGCCCCTATACAGCCAGGAGGTATCAGGTCGCCCTGACCTATATCCCCGTCTATGACAGCAGTTCTCAGATTTCTCACTAAAGCTATGTTGACTAAATATGATGTCAGGGTGGATTTTCCTGAATCAGTCTCCCCTATTATCATTAATTTATTCCTGCCCGGCTTAAGATTCAGGTTCTCTAAACCTTTCCATATCCTCACCCCGACCATGTCCCTAGTGATCCAGCTCTCACCTCTTTCGCCCAGGACAACCTGTATTAAAGTCCCATCGCTCTTAGTCTCAAAAGGCAGGACTTTGTTCTTTCTCACAACTAACTTTTCGCTAGCCTCAATGCTGATACCTAAAACTGAGCAGCCTCTTCTCTTGGCCCTGACTGCCGCAGGACCTCTTACAAGTAAAACTTCGTCCTTATTCAGCTTGTATGATCTGGTTTCCAGAATAGTTTCTTCCTACAAAAAGATAGAATGATTTGCTTTATTTATCAATTTTGTTTTGTATGAAGTTATTTTCTTAGTTTAGCAGTGATTTTCGCCAGTTCTTTAGTATCAATTACAGGAATGGACATTCCCTCGGCAATATCGGTCCAGTAATGACCGGCTATTAGCATAGACTCAGGGTCATCACACTCGTACAGAACAAAAATCCGGTTCCCTGTAATATCAAGCCACTCACCGATTAACTTTATCTCCTCAGGATACTTGAATTCACTCCATCTTTTTTCGATCTCATCCCTTCTCTCAGGCGACCACGTCCATATGTCCATAAATAACATTGTTCCGACCTCCAGATATGATATTAATATTCTACTGTAATAAGTCTTTTCAACCTACCGGACAAAACGCATAATTACCATAAAAACAGTAGTAACGGAATAAAGATGATAGACCCTGTTAATAATTTTCAGATACCGGAAGAATGGGTGAAACGTACAAAACTACCCATCAAAGAACTTAACGAACTTATCTCCACCGGTCGTTACGTCCTCCTCTCGGACGGCTCACTGCTGCGCCGCGGTTATACAACGGGGACGACCGCGGCTGCGGCTGCAAAAGCATCCGTGCTGTCGTTGAAAAAAGAGGTCACGGAGGTATCTGTACCGACGCCGGCCGGTATCCGTGCTACTCTGCCCGTCGCTGCAAGGAATGGAAGAGCCTCAGCAGTAAAGGATTCTGGCGACCATGGCTCTGACGTAACCCGCGGCATGGAGATCATCGCAGAAGCTAAAGAACACGATGCCACAGTAATAGCAGCAGGTGCAGGCATAGGCTCAAAAAGAGGCATGCCCGCGATAAATCCAGCCCCCATGCGCCAGATAGAATATGCTGTAAAAGAAGCTCTTGCAGAGGCCGGGCTAAAAGGGGCACATGTTACTATTTATATCCCGGAGGGCGAAAAAATAGCTCAACGAACGCTCAATAGTAAGCTCGGAATAACCGGAGGAGTATCCATCCTAGGCACGACCGGATTCGTTGAGCCCTGGAACGAGCACCTGGGTGAGATGAAAGAAGAGCTCATCAGGAGCGCGGATAAGCTCGTCCTTACCACAGGGCGGCTGGGCATGCGGTTCTCACACATGCTTTTCCCGGGTTACGAGGTCGTTCTCATCGGAAGTGACATCTCAAGAGGGCTAAAAGCCGCAAAGGGAGACGTAATAATCTGCGGGCTTCCTGGGTTGATACTGAAATGGGCGTCACCTGATATATTAAAGGGCAGCGGCTACCTTACAGTGCAGGAGATGATAGAAGCAGATCCTGAAAACCCTCTTATAGACATGGCTCTTGGAAGGGCGGTAAGGCTGTCAGGGAAAAGAATCGTGCTCTTGAACAGGGACGGAGCTATACTTCGCGACAGCGGTGAGAGAGAATGAAGATAGTCGGCGTGGGCGCAGGACCGAACCTCCTGACGCAGGAGGCGATATCAGCTATCGAGAACGCGATCGTGATATTCGGCTCAGGTAGAGCCATAGAACTGGCAAAAGAGCATATACGATGTGAAGCGCACGAGATCGCGGATTATACGCTTAGCTCGCTGCCGGAAGATGCGGTTATCCTCTCAACCGGCGACCCGATGCTCTCAGGGCTCGGGAAGTTCGCAAAAAAGGGCGATGAGATAATCCCGGGCATATCCTCACTGCAGCTTGTCTGCTCCCGCCTCTGCCTCGATATGGAGTCACTTTCCGTAATAACAGCCCATTCGCGCGACATAGGGCAGGTGAAAAACCGGCTCACGGCTGAGTTAAAGGATGGGAAAAACATTTTCCTGCTTCCTGATCCATCTTTTGGGGTAGAGGAGATCGCTGTCTTCCTGAGATCCCGGGGCATATCCAGAAAGCTATCTATCTGCGAGAAGCTTGCCTATCCTGACGAGCGCATCCTGACAGGTACGACTGAAAAGCCGCCCGTTGCGGGATCGAACCTGTACTGCATTGTGATATGCAGTGTATGAGCCATTATTTGTCTTCCTTTGGGATTATCACTTTTTTAATATCATGCCAGGTGATGAAGAGCGGGGCTGAATTATCCGACGGCTCAAAGAAAACACCGATCGAATCGGCATGTCTTAAAATGCCCGTGTATATTGTTCCTGAACCGATCTGCACCTGCACTCTCCTGTTGATAAAAACGCCAAGATATACTGCAGATGGCTTTCCTTTCGAAGCGCCGGTCTGTTTATCCATGTCTTTGTAGCACACGTTCGGAAGAACAAGGTCAGGAAGGACAGGTATCAACCTTGCAAAGTTCTCGAAAAGCTCTTGCGAACTATCCAGGACGAGCACATCAGAATAAAGGAGCATGCTTTTCATTTTGCTCCGGAATGATCCATAATCCTGTACAAGAGGCACTAAAGCGCAGAACTCGCAGTTCTTATCCTGCGCCCCTGCCGCCCGGGATAATATTTTCTCCACAGCGCCGGGGTTGATCTCTTTCGGTTTACCTTCAAAATCAATACCTATCCTGCTCATTTCCGTTAATGTCGATCTGAGTTTTAAAATATCAGTTGCTCTGATAATCGCAATGGATCTCATCAATTGTTCCCAGGCCTGTTGGCTCAGTCTTATTATAAAACAATAATTTAATACGTGTTCACTGGCTAATCCCGTTTTTCTCGTATTTGCGCTATCCCGTTTTTCAGTTTCTAATCAATTTGATCATTCCTATGCCCGTCCAGGCAGTTTATTATAACCACTATATAAGCTGTGCGTTTGCGTTTTAATGCCGCAAGGTATATACGTTAGGAAATGAAACAACTTATATAGGCAGGATAAAAATCACTGATCTACTGAACGAAGTTCCCTATCTGCAAGGATCGGGATAGCTTCGTCCGATACTGCCTCGAAACCGCTATTTTGCATAAAACGGGGAAAACGCAAAATGATATAAAAGAGGCCATATTTTGAATTTCGGAATAGTTTAACCGGGGACAGGAAACCAGGACAGGAGAATATGATTGTTACACGGCATATCTCACTTGATAATGACTGCATCAGCAAGATGGAACCATATGTAGTGAGACATAAGGGAAACTTCAGCGCAGCCATAAGGGATATAATCGACCATGCGGGAAAATCCGCCTTCCCCAGGAACACCTGCGCAATGGACGCTTCATTGTTTAAATGGGTATTGAACGAGATCGATGAGATACTTGTGCCCGATGATGTCCTGGATGAGATGATCGACCCCGTGATGATAAACTCGATGAGAAGGCTTGAGAGCTACCTTAATCACAGGTTCGGTGAGCTTGAATGGGATATTAACTTTACATTAAAAAGCGATAACGACATCTCTCCCTCAGCCATAGTGGTAGAGATAAGAGGTCCCTCCCAGAAAATAAAATTCGTCGCCTGCATACTTTCCCAGTATCTGGTAAAGAACTCGATAAAACAGGTGCCTCTTGAGATTAAGTCCGTTGTTAACTTCAGTGACTGTATAAAAATCGAATTATCAAGGTCAGGTAAAAAGGAGGCGGTTTGCAGCCTTATCACTTTTTTCGGGGGGATGGACGATGTAATAAAAACAGTAAAAGGCCGTCCTGCCTTCTGGAAATCCATAATCAGCAGGCATCTTTTAAGTAACTATAACATGGTCACTGTCCACAGGAACTATTTTGAGGATCTGCTGTGCGACAATATACCGCTGGGGGAGATAACGATCGAGACCCTGGCGAAAAAACCGCTCCAGGACATACCGCTTACTGAGATGGTCAACCTCATAAAGGAAGTTTACGAAACATCCAGGGTAGTAGAGAGGGTGGAAATAGACAGGGATAACCTGATATTGTTCCATAATTACAGGAATAAAGACGCAACGGACAAGCTCAAACGAATACTCATCACCCTTCTGGAAGCAAACGGTCATTTATACGATGCGAAATCCACAGCGAACATGATAGTGCTGACGCACAGACCTGACGTGGGTATAAAGATAAACGAAATCGTGGACAATCTAAAGGCAAGCAACAATAAAATGGACCAGGAATTATTGATGTTCCTGACTTTTCTTAAGGGGCTCAAGGACATCCCCGACATACCCCTGTCACTGACAGCCTTGGGGAGGAAGATCGGCAGGTCCCTGATGCAGGAGTACGAGAAGGAGAACAATATCAGGAACTGGAGCCTTGAAACGTTCAAAAACGCCTTCGAAATAATAAATGCCAAGCTCCACGCGGAAAGCGAATGGAAACTGGAGGGGAAAAACCTGCTGTATACGGTCAGAAAATGCTATATCGCCACTGATGGGAACAAATTCGATACGTACATCTGCCACACTGCAAGGGAGACCTTCAAGGGCGCGCTTAATTATGTGTTCGGGAACAGGGCAGAGCTTGACGTTAAGAAGCTGCTGTCCCACGGGGACAGGTTCTGCGAGGTGGTTATAAGGATACCATAGGTCGGCTTATTTTAGAAATTACGGATGGTTTATGAACATATTGATTACCAGCAGCCATTGCTACTCCACAGCAGGCTCTTTCATGGCGAAAGTGAGACAATGAGGAGAGAAAATGGCGTTCTAAATCCATTTGATCCTGAACGTGGCCCGATTTAATTTATAAATTACAACATATTATATTTTCTGGTTGCTCAATTCCACGATGCGTATGACATGTCTGAAAAGGACATTTTCCGTACAAATTATTCTCAAATGAATTTTTAATATTGTCATTATATATCTTGGGATTGAGGAGTTGATACCCATGGAAAATAGAATAAAGTATATTGTGGCTGCCCTTGCGGCGGCAGTTTTTATGGCAGCGGCATACTATCTGCCCGCGGAAACTTTCCTCGCGGTCTTTGCTGCAGGATTGTTCCTTATCCCGACATCGTTCTTTGTATATATGCTCCAGTCTGTATCCAGGGACTGAACATATGAACATCTCAAGGCATATATCCTCTACAGGATCAGGAAATGCAATATCGTGAGAGAGGGGAATGCGTTCGATACCTATGTCTGTCATACAGCAAGGGAGACCTTCAAGGGCGCCCTGGAGTATGCGTTCGGGAAAAGGGCTGAATTGAATATCCAGCATTTACTGACCCACGGAGATAGTTTTTGCGAGGTGGTGATCCGGATAGCATAATCTATTTTTGGCATTTATTGAGATTTTATGCCATTTATTGGCATAGTATGCTGTTCATTGTCATAATATGCCGTCCGCTGGCTTTTCCTGCTAAATTTTTGTCAAATATTCTTTTAGACTTGACATTAGATAGCTTTGACTAAAGAGGTGATCAAATATGAGATCTTGGATCAAGTATGTTGCGGCGGTTGCCGGAGGAACTGCCATTGGAACAGCGTATTTTGTCCCTTCCGGGGCATTTATGGCTTTTCTGACATTCTGGCTGTTACTTATCCCGGCAGTCTCTGCTGTATTCCTGGTCTACGGGCTCAGGAAATACATGGAAGACAGGAAGAACAGTATTACAGTCTCTGTTAAACCCGGCGAAGCCATGAGGGCGCTGGCCCGAAGGGAAGCGGAGCTGCAGAAGGAAAAGGAACTGCTGTTAAACGAACTCTATAACGGGGTAAAACGGAGCTGATGGGGAACTTATGATCGTTACAAGGCATATCTCTCTTGATAACGACTGCATTGAGAAGATGGATCCGTACGTCAAGAAACATAACGGCAACTTCAGTGCTGCGGTAAGGGAGATAATCGACAGGGCAGGGAAATACAGCTCGCCACGGAACTTGTCGACTATAGACAATACGCTTTTCAAATGGATGCTGACCGAGGTTGACGAGATGCTGGTCCCTGACAGGGTTCTGGATGATCTTATCGATCCCGCGCTGATAAGTTCTATGCAAAAGCTGGAAGAGCACCTGAAACGGCGGTTTGGCGAGCTTGAATGGGATGTTGATCTTGGCCTCAAATACGATGATGATATGTTCCCCTCGGATATATTGATGGAAATAAAAGGTGCGCCCCAGAAAACCAGGTTCGTTGCCCGTGTGCTTTCACAGTATCTTGTGAAGAACTCACCTGAGCACGCACCTCTTGAGGTACGTTCTGTTTTCAATTCTGACGGCGGCATAAAGGTAGAGCTGGCAAGGTCTAACAGAAAGGATGCATTTGACAGCCTGATTACCTTTTTCGGAGGGATGAACGGCACTATAAAAGCCATAAAAAGCCGCCCAGCCTTCTGGAAAGCCGTGATCTCAGGGCATCTCCTGAGCAACTACAACATGGTCACGGTACACAGGAATTACTTTGAGGACTTACTTTCCGGGAAAGTGCCAATGGGGGAGATCACTATCGAGACCCTGGCAAAAAAACCCATCCAGGAGATACCCCTGCGGGAGATGCTCTCCCTGATAAAAGAGGTCTACGAGACATCAAGGGTAGCCGACAGGGTGGAGATAGACGGGGAGAACATCCTTCTGTTCCACAATTACAGGAACAAGGACGTGATAGAGAAGCTGAAAAAGGGCATCACCACGCTCCTTGAAGCCAACGGTCACCTGTACGACGCCAAATCCACAGCAAACATGATCGTGCTGACGCACAGACCTGACGTGGGTATAAAGATCAACGAGATAGTGAACAACCTGAAAATAAGCAACAGCAGGGTGGACCAGGAACTGATAATGTTCATGGCTTTCCTGAAGGGGCTCAAGAACATACCCGACATACCGCTGTCCCTGACTCTCCTGGGCAGGAGGATCGGAAGGTCGCTGATGCAGGAGTACGAGAAGGAGAACAGCATCAAGACATGGGAACTTTCGAATTTCCAGAGGGCTCTGGAAATAATCGATTCCAAGCTGCACAGGGAGAGCGAATGGAAGATGGAAGGTAAAAGCCTTCAGTACACGGTCAAGAGATGCAATATCGTCACAGAAGGAAGCACGTTCGATACTTACATCTGCCACACGATACGGGAGACCTTCAAAGGAGCATTGAGCTACGCGTTCGGGAACAGGGCTGAACTGGATATTAAGAAATTGCTATCACATGGAGATAATTTTTGCGAGGTGTTAATACGAATACAGTAAGGATACAAAATAGAGGGAGATGATAAGATGAAAACTTTGCTTGAGTATATAACGTTCATCAAGGGAGTGGAGTATCTGATAGTCGTAGCGTTCGGTTTCGGATTCATTGCCTTCTGGCTGCTGGTGCACAACAGGCAGATAGAATCGAAAAAGATCGTTTCAATCGCTATCCCGCTTTCGCTTATCTTCAGCGGAGCTGCTGTGGTGCTTGCCACGAACGGCAGCCCTGCCACGGTCACACCACATAATCCTGATAAGTGGCTTAACGTCAATAACTCTGAGTATCTTGCTATTACCTACGGACCTGCTTCAGAATTCCACCAGGTGATGAGCAGCAAGACAAGCTGCACCACATGCCACCACAATAGCGGAGGCGATATCCGTGCCTGCAAGGACTGCCACAGTACGCCTTTCAATCCAGAGAATTCAAGCAAACCTGGACTTAAGGCTGCATATCACCAGAGGTGCTTGGACTGCCACAGCAAGGCATTCAGCGGTCCTGAGAGCTGCACGTTCTGCCACAACGGCAGGACTGATGCATCTAATGCATCGTCAGCGGTCTCTGCCCCTGCCCGCCCGCACGAGCTGACATGGGAGAACTGCGCCAGATGCCACGGGGAGGGTATCCCTAACGGGGGGCAGCAGATGAAGGTAGTTTACCATGATAACTGCATCAAGTGCCACACAAAAGGTGTTGAGGGGGCGGCGAAGATCCCTGCTGACCACGCAGAGCGCGAAGGCAACACATGCCAGGGCTGCCATAAACCAGGGGGAGGATGAGATATGGTAACAAGAAGAGATCTCCTGAAGATCGGAGGCTCGCTCCTTGCCTGGAGCGCCATTGGAACAAATGCAAAAGCGGCTGAGGATTTTGAGGGCAACCCGGAGCGTTTCGGGATGCTCTCAGACCTGACCAGGTGCATAGGCTGCCGCCGCTGTGAAGCTGCCTGCAATAAAGCCAATAACCTGCCTGAGCCGAAAACATCGTTTGAGGATACGTCTGTCTTTGAGGAAAAAAGAAAACCATACGTTGCTGACGTGCAGTCCTATACAGCGGTCAACCGCTACGAGGTGGACGGGAAAACAGTGTACCGCAAAGTGCAGTGCATGCACTGCGATGAGCCGGCATGTGTTTCAGCCTGCCCTGTCGGTGCCCTTAAAAAGAGCACTGAGGGGCCTGTGGTCTGGAACGATAAGGTATGCATCGGATGCAGGTACTGCATCATAGCCTGCCCGTTCTACGTTCCAGCCTTTGAGTATTCAAGCGCATTTGACCCGAAGATACAGAAGTGCTTCATGTGCTACCACAGGATCTCAAAAGGCACAATCCCGGCATGTGCAGAGGCGTGCCCTGTGGAGGCACTCACGTTCGGCAAGAGGAGCAAACTCATCAAACTCGCAAAGCTGCGGGTATGGAATGAGCCGGACAAGTACATCGACCATGTCTACGGCGAAGATGAGGCTGGGGGAACAGGCTGGCTGTACATCTCAGGCGTTCCTTTCTCGAAGCTTGATTTCCAGATGGATATAGGGACGACCTCGTTCCCGAAGCTTACCAAGGATTTCCTGTCCATGGTCAACCTGACACTCGTAGCGTGGCCTGCGCTGCTGGGCGGGTTCTACCTTGCATCGAACCGCAAGACATCTGAACATGACAAACAACCGGAAGAGGAGGGTGATAAACAATGAGCGGATACATTGAGAAACAATACATTGAGAAAAAGGCATATTCCGATAAAGATGAGACAGGTGCTGAGATAGTCAGCAACTGGCTGAGCGATAAGTTCTTCATGGGACTTACCCTGAGGGAATACCTGAAGACTCTGATGACGCCTTTGAACGCGATCGCGGGAGTTTTCGTTGCCATCGGGCTTTTCCTCATACTCCAGAGGTTCTTGTTCGGTCTTGAGATGGTAACAGAGGCTTCGAACGAACAGCCCTGGGGTCTCTTCCTGAGCTGGGGACTCTTCTCAGGAGTGCCCTTCTCAGCCTCTGGATTCGTCATAGGGACTGCGGTGTACATCTTCGGGCTCAAGAAATACCAGCCCGTCGTCAAGAACGCCATCCTGCTGGGATTCCTGGGCTATTTGTTCGCAGTTATCTTCCTTATGATAGACCTGGGAAGACCCTGGAGGATATACTACCCCATGTTCATCTCGTTCGGCACAGCGTCCGTCATGTTCCTTGTGGCGTGGCACGTGGCGCTATACCTCTCGGTTCAGTTCTTTGAGTTCTCCCCTTCAACGCTGGCATGGCTTGGATGGCGCAGACTCAGGAAGATAGCAGTGAGCGTGACCCTGGGGCTTACCATATTCGGTGTGATGCTCTCAACGCTCCACCAGTCAGCCCTGAGCGCGATGTTCCTGCTCGCACCCGGAAAGCTCCATCCCCTCTGGTACACGTCGTACCTGCCATGGCTGGCGTTCATCTCTTCCATCGGCGGCGCGCTGGCTCTTGTCATTGTGGTGACCAGGCTCACGCAGGTCTTCCTGAAGGACAGGGCTGATTCAAACTATCTGTCAAACCTCGACAGCATCACAGTAGGGCTTGGGAGGGCGGCGGCTTTTGTCCTGTTCACGTACGTGGGGCTGCGCCTCATAAGCGTAACGCACGAAGGGGCGTGGAAATACCTGAACTCGCCGTTCGGCTACTGGTTCCTCGTGGAGATAACGCTCCTTGGCATTATTCCCTTCCTCTACCTGTACGGAGTGCAGAAGAAGAAGCTGGGCATAATCCAGATCTCGGCAGCATTGACCATGGTCGGGATTATCATGAACCGCTTCAATATCTCGCTGATCGCCTTCAACTGGAAACTCCCTCACAGGGAACTCTTCTACTGGAAGGAGGTTCTGGTGGTCATCGCGGTCGTTATCATCGAGGTACTGGTCTACCGCTGGGTCGTGAACAGGATGCCGGTGCTCAGGCAGCATCCGGATTACATCGGGGACGACCATTAAGGTCAGCCGCATGAAAGGAGACATACAACAATAGCCATACAACAGGGCAACGCAAAGTCCGCAAAGTCGGCTACGAGTTCGTTGTTTATATCCAGATTTTTCCATACCAGAACGCAAAGGGCAGCTAAAAAGCTCTTTGCGGACTTTGCATACTGTTATAAAAAGAGACTACAGCGACATGAGACACGGATGAAACGGATTGAACGGATACTGCTAATCCGTGCGCATCCGTATCGTCCGTGCAATCCATGTTCTATTGCCTTTCTCCTGCCAGATATGTATAGGTTCTTATGTTGTCTATTTGCTTGGTCTCTTCTCTACCCATATTAGGACAGTTCACCTTTTCTCACTGGTATCGTAATCTCACGGAATACCTTAGCACCGGAGTGCTATCCAAACCTCCCCCCTATCCATTCCCCCACGTAATGCGTCGCGGCTATGACCACAAGCGCGATGAGCAGGTGCTCCATGATCACCCTCCACGGCTTCACCTTCTGCTGCTTTGCAAGGTAGAAACTTATGATACCGAGAAGCGACAGCCCCCAGACTATGCTGGCAATGATAGCTGCCGTGAGCTGGAGCAGCAGGATGGGGATTATGAACGTCATCGCAAAGATGAACTTGGCTAAAAAAGTGGAAAGCGTTGAAATCCATATCTCCTTTCCGGTATGCCTGCATTCTGACTCCTCGGAGATGTGTATGCCCAGGGCATCCGAGAACGCGTCAGCTATCGCTATGGTCAGTATGCCGCCTATGATCACAGCCTTTGAATGGGTTCCGGAGTGCAGACCCACGATCAACCCAAGCGTTGTGATTATCCCCGAAGTTATGCCGAAGCTGAACCCGGTCTTTAATGAATCTCTCATAATTTCTAATTTTCGGATATAAACCGCAGATAAACTCAGATGAACGCAGATATAAGGTTGCATCTGCGTTTATCTGCGTTCATCTGCGGCTAATTACCCTTAATTCATACAAACATTAGGACTATACCGTAGAACTATGGCAGTCCAGCCAAAAAGTCCCCGGCTCTCTCCTCACCGTGGGCCATCATCTCATGTACGAAAGAATGGCTGCGGTCAAACTTTGATGCTATGTCCAGGTCCTCGCGGTCCATCTGGATCCACCTCATCTCAATATGCTTGTACTCCCCCTCTGGAAGGTATCCTTTATCAACCCATTCGTTGACTTTTTCTATGAAAGATACTTCCTGGTAGAGCGACAGGTTGCCGGCGAGTTCGTTGTTCCTGTCCCGTATCTCAATTACTGATTTCGGCTCTTTCTCACGCTTTTCGGGATTTATCTGGATCACCCATATCTCATCCGGTTTCAAACCGGCTTCGGTACGCTCCGTAACAAAATCCCGTACAGGTGGGTTCTGAGAAAGCAAGCCGTCCCAGTACACATGTTCACCGATATGTATCTCTCTCAGGAAGATTGGCACGGCAGCCGAAGCCAGGATCGCATCGGCGCTGATCTCAGGGCCCTTAAAGACCTTGAACTTTCCCGAAAGAACTTCCACAGCCCCAACATAAAGATTCAGGCTCGCAGGGTTTGAACTCAGTATCCCCCTGATCCTGCCAAAATCAACATGTTTTTCCAGAAGCAGCCTCAGGTACTCCTGCGCCCAGGGCGGATAAAAGTACGGGCTGACCTCCGGCATTGGAATAACACCCTGATACCGGGATACAGAAACGACCCAGTAGTTGAGGAGCGCATCCAGGGGTACACTCGCAGAATTATCTTCCCAGAAAGCATCCAGCAGCCTGATAGCTTCTTCCCTGCCTCCGTCCCTGCCTTTCGTCAGCATGCCGTACCATGCCATCAGGGCACAGATGGCGCCGCCTGATGAGCCGCTGAAGCCTACTATCTCGTATCTATCATCCATCTCTTTCAGGATTTTTTTAAGCACGCCGGCAATGAAAGCCGTATGGCTCCCGCCGCCCTGGCACGCTATAGCAACGCGTATCTTTTCATCTTTAACCATAATTTCCCCTTTCTTTAACTTATAGCGCTCCCTGTTATAAAATATTCCCATGCACTACCTCAGTCTTGCTGCGCCCTGCCTTACTTTGAGCATTATCTTATCCGGCACTGCTTCAAGCATCCCGCTGTCAAGATGCACCGCCCTCACCATCGCCTGCACCGCCCTCTCGTAGCTGCCCATATTGTAGTACGCCATCCCTGAGCCGAAATACGCTTCCGGAAGTCCGTGATTGAGCCTGAGCGCCTCCTGGAATTCCCTGAGCGCATCTCCGTACCTCCCCTGCTCTGCGTACATGCTGCCGAGGTTGCTGCGGGCAAGGGCGTGGTCGGGGTTGAGCCTGAGCGCCTCCTGGAATTCCCTGATGGCTTCTTGCGTTTTTTTCTGCATGGAATAAATGTTGCCGAGATTATTGTAAGCGTCCGCATAGCCGGGATTAGATTTGAGCGCGGCTTCAAGTTCTGCGACTGCCTCCTCGTACCTCCCCGACATGGCGTAGATGTTTCCCAGGTTGCTTTGAGCCTCTGTATATCCGGGTTTAAGTTGGAGGGCGATTTTCAGATCTTTAACCGCCTCTTCGATAAGTTCCATCCTGCTGTATGTGACCGCAAGGTTGTTGTGAACCTCGATGTAACCGGGAGAGAGCCGAAGCGCCTCCTGGAACTCCGCTATCGCCTCTTCGTGCATCCCGATTTTATCGTACGCAATGCCCAGGTTGTTGTGGATGTTGTGGCTCAAGCCTATGCCTGAGGTCGCATGGAAAAAAGAGTAATACTCGTTAAGAAGACTGGATGTTTCCTCATCCAGCCCTGATACCGGGGTTCTCAGGGAATGATAATTTTCCTTCTGGCCGTATTGCAGGATATCTATTTCCCGGATGGATTCAATGCTGAAATCCACGAATATCTTTGAATCCCGGGAGAAGCCATCTATCATGATAAAGACATGAGGTCCTGAGCTTGAAGCCTTTACCTCAGGTACGAGGCTGCTTAAGAGTATATAACCAAGCTGGGTGATGGCCGCGCAGGACGCGAGGAACTCCTGCTCTTTCATTTTCTCTTCTTCAGGTATGTTCGCCCTCTCCAGGAGGGCGAAGATATCTTCTCTTCTCAGGCAGAGACCGTTAACGAGCTGCCTGATAAGCTTTGTCGGTGCGTCCGGGCGGTAGAAGCCCCTGTCCTCCAGGCGCACCATCAGGTCTTTTAAGGCATTGACCAATCCTGCCGTATCCTTTGCTTCAATGGAAGATCGTACGGTCTGCTGGATGCTTCCGAAATCTATCTCTTTTAGCAGTGTATCGAGTTCATGTGCGATGTCCTCGGCGTTCTGATAGCCCAGGCGCAGGAGCAGGTCTCTGGTATTGGGGGTTATGTCGGTCATTTTGAGTTCTGGAAGGTTTTAAGCGGCAATCGGTTTTGATTCTATCGGTTATAAACCTTACCTCCCGTATTTTGAGACGTTCAACTTAGGGGTTTATCTGTTGAAGGGCTCGGACTATACACAGCTTAAAGTTAAATAGAACATATGTCAAGTATAGATTGTGCCCGCTGAAAAGATACCTGGCTGGATAAAACAAGTATTGATGCCTGAACTCAGTGAGATAAAAGGCGAACTCAAGGCTATCAATACCCGGATAGATTCAACGAACGAGAGGATAGATAGCCTCAGAAATGACCGTAAGGCTTGATTCACTTATAAGCTATTTTTCAAATCCGTAATGCAAGCGAGTTTCCAGGATGCGATATAAAAACCGCCCTGAAACCAAATGAAAACTTAATAATCTAAAACCTTATATTAAGCGGAACATGGCAGACAAGTACGAACAGGTAATAGAGCTTGCAAAGCGCCGCGGGTTCCTGTGGGGCTCATTTGAGCTGTACGGCGGGACTGCGGGCTTCTACGATTACGGTCCCCTCGGCGCCATGCTCAAGCGCCGGGTCGAGAACACCTGGAGGGACATATTCGTGATAAACGAGGGGTATTACGAGATAGAGGCGCCCACAATCGGTATAGAGGATATATTCATCGCATCGGGACATGTCGGCGGGTTCTCCGACCCCCTGACCGAGTGCCAGAAGTGCCACGAGGCGTTCAGGGCAGATCACCTTGTGAAGGATGTTGTGGAGAACCCCGACACGCTGAGCGCTGACGAGCTTACCGGGATCATAAATAAGAACAATATCCGTTGCCCTGAATGCGGCGGAAAGCTCGGGGCGGTCTATGAATTCAACCTCATGTTCAAGACTACGATAGGTCCCGGCGGAAAGCGGGCAGGGTACCTCCGCCCTGAGACAGCGCAGGGCATGTTCGTGGATTTCCCGCGCCTTCTGAAATTCTACCGCGACCGCCTGCCCTTCGGGGCCACACAGATAGGGAAAGCGTACCGAAACGAGATATCACCGCGGCAGGGTGTGATACGCCTGCGCGAGTTCACACAGGCTGAGGCCGAGATATTCATCGACCCCAGGAATAAGACACATCCTAAATTCAGGGAGGTTGCAGGTATTTTTCTAAATCTTTACTCCCAGGCAGGGCAGGTCGAAGGAGAGATGCAGAAGATGTCCATAGGCGAGGCTGTAGAGAGAGGGATAATCGCGCACGAGTTCCTGGGATATTGCCTGGCGATCACATACCGGTTCCTTATGCGCGCCGGCATATCGGCTGAGAAGCTGCGCTTCAGGCAGCACATGAAGGATGAGATGGCGCACTACGCGGCTGACTGCTGGGACGCAGAGATACTGAGCGATAGGTTCGGCTGGGTCGAGGTCGTGGGCATAGCCGATAGGACGGACTACGACCTGAAAGCACATGCAAAGCAGAGCGGGACGGAATTATCCGTGTACGTACCTTACGATAAGCCAAAGAAAGTTGAGCGCTTCGTTGTTAAGCCGAACATGGGCATACTCGGACCCAGGTTCAAGGGTAAAGCAGGGAAGATAGCAAATGCGCTAAAAGCGCTGAAGCCTGAAGAGCTAAAAGGAGACTACATAGAACTGACCGTAGACGGCGAGCACATTAAGCTTGAAAAAGATGCAGTGGCCTTCGAGACCGTCACCGAGGAAGTGCACGGCGAAACGGTCATACCGCATGTGATAGAGCCTTCCTTCGGTATCGACAGGATAACCTATTCGCTGCTTGAACATTCATACTCCGAGGAAGAGGCTGCCGGTCTGGAAGAAGATGAAGGAGAAAAGGAAGAGAAACGGATAGTATTGCACCTTCCGCCCGGGGTCGCGCCCGTACAGGTCGCTGTGCTGCCGCTCCTCACGCGCGAGGAACTCATAAAACCCGCGAATGAGATAGTCTTAATGCTACGCAGTGCCGGGATACTCGTTACCTATGATGATTCGGGGACGATAGGCAGGCGCTACAGGAGGAACGATGAGATCGGCACGCCGTACTCAATAACCGTGGATTACCAGACGCTGGAAGATGGCACTGTCACGATCAGGGACAGGGATTCGATGAAGCAGGTGCGCGCGGGTATGAGCGGTATCGCGGACAATATATGCGGTCTGATATACGGCGGCAAACCCTTCGAAGAGGCTGGAATTAAAGTGTAGGTCTGTATGTTTGACCTGTTCTCCCATGAGCTCCAGAGGAAGGCGATCCATTTAGCAGGTTCACTGATACCCATCGTTTATTATTTCCTTGACAGGAGAACGGCAATCTTAGGACTTCTGATCATTAATACGATCCTTATATCTATTGAATGGCTGCGCCTTAGAGGGAGAATAGAATTCCCCGGCATACTGCTGCGCCCGCATGAAAAAAAACAGGTCGCAGCATACGTCTATTTCCAGATGGCTGCCCTGCTCTCGCTCATAATATTCGATAAAACGATCGCCATAGCAGCGCTGTTGATGCTGGCTATCGGGGATACCGCGTCCGGGCTTGCAGGCGCGATACTAAAAGGCGGAGATATCCGCAACGACAACTCAAATAAGATGGCGGTCAAGCCCCTGCCGATAATGGCTGTGATGTTCGCTGTATGTGTTCTTATCGGGCTGGTGCTCATAAGATTGCCGCCGGCAGCGGATATGGTAAATTTATCATTTCCTGTATACATTGCGGGTGCAATTGGGGCCACTCTGGGAGATGCGATACCGCTGAGGGTTCGGGGAAGACCGGTAGATGATAACCTGATCATACCGCTTCTTTCGGGAGCGTTTATGAGCGTAGTTAGAGTTATTTAAAGCTTTTTAAGCCTTTTGCAAAGTTCCTGCCGAATTCAACGCACTCCTCAAGCTCTTCCTTTGTGGGCTGCCACTTGAACTTGATGCCTTCCTGCAGTTTCCTTACCTTTGCCTTCTCAAGGTTCTCCTCTATGAGCTTTATGTTCTCCCCGCTCCAGCCGTAGGAGCCAAACGCAGCGCCCACTTTGTTCTTGAACTTCAATCCTTTCAGGTCCTCAAGTATGGGCTTGATGGTCGGCAGAAGACCGTTATTCAGCGTGGGTGAGCCGATAAGCATCGCTTTAGCTTTGAAGACCTCTGTCAGAACGTCGTTCCGGTCGCTTACAGCCATGTTGAACAACTTGAAGGTTACCCCTTCCTTCTCCAGCCCCTCGGCTATCGCCTTTGCCATTTTATCGGTTGCGTTCCACATGGTATCATAGATTATCACGACAGAGCAGTCTGTCTTCCCGGATGCCCACTCGTAGTATTTTTCCACTATCTGCAGCGGGTCTTTCCTCCATATGATGCCGTGGCTCGGGGCGATGATGTCAACAGGTATGTTCAGGGCCTTGAACTCGTCTATTTTCCTGGAAACAAGGTCGCTGAAAGGGGTAAGTATATTCGCATAATATTTTACGGCTTCCTGGTACACCTCTGTCATATCTGCCTCGTCGTTGAAGCGCACCGAGGAGGCATAGTGCTGACCGAAGGCATCGTTGGGCATCAGGACGTTTTTACCAGTGAGGTAAGTGAACATGCTGTCTGGCCAGTGGAGCATGGGGGCGCTCACGAAAACAAGACTGTTCTGCCCGAGGCTGATGCTGTCGCCGGTCTTCACCACCTTGAAATTCCAGCGCCTATGGAAATGTTTGAAGACGCTGTCCTTCCCTTTTTCAGAGACAACGACCGTGGCATCAGGGATATATTTCATCACCTCAGGCAGTGAACCTGAATGGTCAACCTCTGCATGGTTAGCCACCACGTAATCGATCTTCTTTATGTCGGTCACTTCTTCGATATTATCGATCAGTTCCTGTGAATACGGACCCCAGACAGTATCTACAAGAGCGGTTTTCTCATCATCGATGATCAGGTAAGAGTTATATGTCGTGCCCCTGTGGGTCGTATATTCGTGCCCGTGAAAATGCTTTATGTTCCAGTCCACGACTCCAACCCAGTATACACCGTCTTTTATTTCAACAACCATTTTATCACACTCCTTTTTTACTCCGGAATTCTGTGTTACTGTTTTTATTTTTAATATACTTAATACTACGCTTAAAAAATACGGGCAGGCAATGCCCGCCTACACTTCTTTTGCAGCTTTGAGCAGCTCTTCCTTTGATGTCTCCCACTTGTGCATATTCCTGTTATGCTGCTGCACCACCGAAACAAGCTCGTCATCGTTCTCGCTCCGGATCATAAAACTGCACCTCCTGCAGTTAATTTCTTTTGTCAAAGGCATTCACCTCCCTATATAGTGTTTTAGTCAGGGGGATAATAGATTTTTGCATTAGCGATGATTTTATCTAATATGCAGGCAGAATATTCAATGATGTAGCTGGTCCGATCTCCGGGTAGTTCTCAAGGGGGTAGATTCACTGAGATCCAATAGTTCAGGGTGAGATCAGCTCGATGCAATAATCAACATGATCAGTATACGGAGGGTAGAGCAATGGCTCCTCAAAGGGTAATTTATGTGACCGAAAGATTTGAACCTGGCGGTCCGCAGAGGGTGGACCTTTACTCGTACCTGCTGGACAAGAGGAAAATATTTCTTACAGGCTCGATCAACAACGAGAAGGCAGAGAGTATCATAGCCCAGCTCCTTTACCTGGAGTCGCAGGACTCAAAAGATGATGTATTCCTGTACATAAACAGCCCGGGAGGGTTGATCACAGACGGTCTTGCTATCTATGATACCATGCGGTGTATCTCGTGCAGCGTCTCGACCGTGTGTTTTGGACAGGCTGCTTCTATGGCAGCGGTGCTGCTTGCGTCGGGAGCTAAAGGGAAAAGGCTGACTCTCCCGAATGCCCGCATGATGCTGCACCAGCCCCTCGGAGGCACGCAGGGGCAGGCGTCGGACATAGAGATCCAGGCAAGAGAGATGATAATGCTCAAGCAGCGCCTGAACGATATCCTGGCATCCCATACCGGGCAGCCTATAGAGGTGATCGAGAGGGATACTGACCGGGACTTTTTCCTTACGGCAAAGAGCGCGGTGGAGTACGGGCTGGTAGACAGGGTGATCACGGCAGGAGAAGGAATAGTGAAGCGGGTGAGAATGGAATAAGTCCTGTATTACTCTTTTTACTTTTTTATCCTGCATGCCAGCAGCGAGCCCGTCCGCCTGCACAGCTCAAGCTCCTCATCGCCCGGCATTCTCTTTATGTTGAGGTCAGCAACCATTTCCGCGCCGCGGGACGAAAGTATTTTGTTGATCTCCTGTGTGGCTTCAAGGCTCCAGCCGTATGAGCCGAACGCAAGCCCGGTTTTTCCTGACAGATCTATTTCGGCAAGCCCGTTCAGGAATTTTCTCACCGTGGGCATCATGGCATGGTTGTAGTTTGGCGAGCCGACCGCCACTGCATCCGCATCCCTGAGCTCGTCAGCGTTCGCGTCGTTAACGTTCTTCAGCACTGTCTCTATCCCTTCTGCCTTTGCACCTTCTTCTATTGCCGCTGCCATGCGCTCTGTGTTGTGCGAGCCTGTTCCGTAGATGATCACAAGCTTTGACATTTTTGATACGCTCCCGAATTGTAATTATTTTTCATGCTATTTCTACTTTCTCCCAAATGCTCAGCAGATGCACAACCCGGAGCATCGATCTTCATAACAACTATCAAAATCTATCACTATTAATTATGATAAGCTTTAAATACAATGAATAATCATTATAGATAGGTGATTTGATATGGAGTCAAGAGTTCAACCTGAACTTGCATTGAAGAGAATGGTCTGCGAATCGTGCGGCGAGGGCACCTTTGAATTCATCCCTGAGGCGGTGGTTAAACAGGAATATATCTGCAGCAGTTGCTCGACCTGAACATGGCATGCTTTTAATTTTTTATTTTAAATTTCTTTTTTGTTATTAGATTGCATGTAGGGTTCAGTTATCAACCACAAATCCTTTTTACTTAGATTACAATTAATACAAATGTTGATATGTTGCATCGTATCCCGGAATTAATGGATAAAGGCAAGCCTGTAAGAATAATATTTACTGATGAGACAGGCGAGGACTCCTCCCTGTTGTTCTGCGAGCTTGTCCAGAGAGCCAGGTTCGGGAAATCCTTCCTGATACAGAGCCAGACATGCAGGGTGGGAGCGTTCGTACTCGGGGATACGGATTCAAGCCCCGATGATTACTATTACTCCTCAAAAAGGTACAACAGCAGGGATGCAGCAAGAACGGCTGTCTTAAGTCTCAGCAGGCTAACAAATAAAGGAGGCTCCATAAAGATAACACCGTACTCAGGCGGGGTCTTCGATGTACTGCTCCTTTTCCTTAAGCCTGAGAGGGCGATGCGCCTTGTCCAGGCATATACCTACAGGAGCGGAAATCCTGCTGAGATCAAAACCGGAGGCATAGCCTCAGTATGCAGCGACTGCACGGCTTATCCCATGAAAGGGGAGTTGGGTATATCTCCAGGCTGCAAGGGGTCAAGGAAGCACAGCAGGTACTCCGAGGACGAACTTGTGGTAGGGATACCGTTCCAGCTGGCAGAGGAAATCGATGAAGCGCTCGGGAAGGTCCCGGGTACCTTTGATTGACCCTTCCTATAATTTATTCAAATAGTATTTATTTTAGAACGAACAATAAGATATCCAGATGTCTCTTATTAACAGAATTTCAAAATTCTTCAAAAAAAATAGCCAGGATACTGCCCCGCCAAAAGAAGATAATCTCAAGCCTCTGGATTATATAGGTAAATTCGTCCAGCAGAACGGTACAAGGATCGGCGAAAGCGTAGCCGTTGAAAAGGACAGGCTTGTTGTAAAAAGCTCGGATGTATTCATATCCATCCCAATTGAGAAAATCGTAATGAACACCGAGAACATCACGGTCGGGGATTTCAACAGGGAGGAATCCATCACGCTCGGGAAAGAATGGTTTGAGAGAAAAGATACCCTGAAATTCGATAAGAACGGGATGATGATCTTAAGCGTCCCGGAATCTCAGTAATTCTATATTTTTGTATATGGCTGAGTATAAACAGTGTATCGTGGTGCGGGATGACCTGAAGCTGTCAAAAGGCAAGCTTGCCGTACAGGTGGCACACGCTGCTGTTTCCGCTTATGATTTCGCAGGCAGGGAAGTCCGGGAAGCCTGGAAGGCCGGGGGGCAGAAGAAAGTCGTACTGAGAGTCCCGACGCTCCGGGACCTGTTCGAACTGAAAGAGACGGCAAGAAGACAGGGTCTGCCAACAGCGCTGATAGAGGATGCAGGACTGACAGAAGTGCCGCCGGGGACTATCACGGTGCTGGGGATAGGTCCTGCTGAGGTAGGAGAACTGGATAAGATAACGGGTCATTTGAAGCTGCTATAGATGATTTAACAATTTTTTAATGGTATTGCAATCTATAGAACAGGGTTCTGTTAAGTTCTTGTGGGATGGGAAGTGGTGTTAACCATCGTGGGATAAGAAGATTGCTTAAATCGGTTGCTGTTAACTTAAGATG
>Ga0074199_1000924_pt1 | contig 33471 bp, 24 predicted proteins | sample EPASupsiteSAE347_FD_64528 | JGI IMG/M metagenome (GOLD analysis project Ga0074199, IMG submission 64528) | Bioremediated contaminated groundwater from EPA Superfund site, New Mexico - Sample SAE3-47 | ecosystem: Environmental > Aquatic > Deep subsurface > Groundwater > Contaminated ... | reverse complement strand
TTCTTCCCGAATACAAAATATTTTTAATAAATCGGAGCCGGCCCAAAAAAGGAGGGTGCGTCTTTTCCCGCGGGTGCTCCCCCCCCCCGCCATAAACGAGCCAGGACTTGGTCTGACGCTGGCGTGTCAACTTCAACCAGTGGTCAATGCCTTTGAAATAGTCGCTGTTAAGTGTCTGTCCAGACTTAACTTCAACGGGAATCAGCCCATTCGCTTTTTCGATGATGACATCCACTTCATTGCCGGCGCGATCCCGCCAGAAGTAAAGATTTGAGGTCAACCCCCTGTTAAACCGCGCCTTGACCATTTCGCCGATTACCCAATTCTCAAACAAGGCTCCGCGCTGGGGATGGGTCATGATCTGATCCGCTTTCTGAATAGCTAAAAGCCAGCAGACGAGGCCGGTATCATAGAAATAAAGTTTTGGGGTTTTTATAATCCGTTTGTTAAAATTACGGTGATGCGGCTGCAATAAAAACACAATGTAACTGGCTTCCAGGATGGAAATCCATGCGCGAGCAGTGTTATGGGCAACTCCGGCATCGACAGCCAGTTGCGACAAATTTATCAACTGCCCAACGCGACCAGCGCATAATCTGATAAATCGTTGAAATGTGTTTAGATCGCGGACATTTATCATTTTCCGCACATCCCGTTCGATGTAGGTTTGAATATAATTTGCGTACCATAGGGTTGGATCAAGGCTGCGATCATGCACAGGCGGATAGAATCCGCGAAACATGGCTTCCTGCAAAGCAGGTGGTTTACTACCATAAATTTCGGCGCAGGCAAATGGAAGCAGTTGAATCATAGCAATGCGACCAGCCAACGATTGAGTGATTCCTGAAAACAACCCAAACTGCTGAGACCCGGTTAAAATAAAGCGCCCCATTTTGCGAGAAGAATCCATTATCTCCTGCAGGTAGGAAAAAAGCGCAGGACAATTCTGAATCTCGTCCAAGACTGCTCCCTCGCAATATTTCTCAAGAAATCCACGCGGATCGTACTGGGCGAGTTCACGGACATCTGGATTTTCCAGAGAGACATATGGTTTATTCGGAAAAGCATGTTTAGCCAACGTCGTTTTACCGGACTGTCGAGGACCGGTAATCGCCAAGGCAGGATACCCGCAAGCGAGGTCCTTCATAATTGGTTCAATCTCCCTTTTAATCATAAATATCTTTCTATCGCAGTTTATGCTAATTGTCAATTTAATTTACAATCAGCATAAATATAGAATTTGATAGTATCCGCTCGATATAATAAGTGCTTTTCAATGAAGACTGGGGAATGAATCTGTCCTGAATGGTTGTCTGCGTAGTCATGCAGAAACGGGAGCATGCGGAGGTCTGTAGATTTAATCGGTCGCGACAATTCTATTTTCTTGCCGGCCTAGTCCTTCAACGGTCAGTTCAATCTTGTCCCCGGGACGGAAGACAACCGGCCGATTGCGCAACGACCCGATGCCGGCCGGCGTGCCGGTGGAAATAACATCGCCTGGCAGCAAAGTTATCGTTGCGCTTATAAAAGAAATCAAACAAGGAATCTTAAAGATCATGTTCGCCGTGGAATCATCCTGCAGGACAACGCCGTTATGAACAAATTTAAGTTTGAGATCATGGGGATCAGCGATCTCGTCCTTCGTCACCAGCCATGGTCCGAGCGGGCAGAAACTATCGGCGCTCTTCCCGCGAAACCACTGTTGATCGGCCCGCTGGGCTTCGCGGTCGGTTATGTCATCAAGGATCGTATAACCGGCAACATAGTCAAAAGCATTTTCCTCGCTCACTTTCTGCGCCTGTTTTCCAATCACGACCGCCAGCTCCACCTCGCCGTCTACCTGCCCGCAATGCTGCGCATAGCGTTGCAGGCGGGTTGTCCGGCCTTGCGGCGGCAGAACCACCGAATCATTCGGCCCGACCATGGCGGTTGTGGCCTTGGAGAAAAGAATCGGCGATGAAGGAACCTTGGCGTCAAATTCTTTGGCGTGTTCGGCGTAATTTTTTCCAAGGCAGATGATTTTGCCCGGCCGGGCAATGGGCGCGCCCAATCTCAGGCCTTCAGCCGGGATCATTTTGCGATTGCGCTCTTTCAGCAGATTTTCAAGACGCTTTAACCCATAATGGGAAAAGAAATGCTCGTTGTAGTCCTCAATATCAAAAGCAACCGCCCGGACATCAAGAATCATTGCCCGGCCGGATTCTTCAATCAAAACGCCGGGACGTTCTTCGCCAAATTTTCCAAACCGAACCAGTTTCATGGCACCCCCGTTTTAAATCAGAGATCAGAACCCCAGAAGTCAGAGGTCAGTTTTCTGATCTCTGATGCCCCGACCTCTGACTACTGACCTCTTCTTCAGACCACGCCCTGATCCAGCATGGCGTTCGCCACCTTGCGGAATCCGGCGATGTTGGCCCCCTTGACATAATTTATAAAATCGCCGTCCCGGCCATAGCGCACGCAGTTCTCGTGAATGGCCTTCATAATCTGCCGCAGGCGCTGGTCAACTTCCTCGCGCGGCCAGGAGAGATGCATGGCATTTTGGGACATTTCCAGGCCGGAAGTGGCCACGCCGCCGGCATTGGCCGCCTTGCCTGGCCCGTACAAAATTTTTGCCTTGAGAAAAACATCCACGCCTTCCGGCTCGGTCGGCATATTCGCCCCTTCACTGACGCATTGGCATCCATTTTTGACCAAGACCTGCGCGTCGGCCGCGGTAATTTCATTCTGCGTGGCGCACGGGAAGGCCAGGTCACAGGGAATATTCCATGGCCGTTTGCCAGGCATGAATTCAGCTTTTGGAAACTTGGTGGAATATTCTGAAATGCGGCCGCGGTGTTTATTTTTCAAATCCATAACCCAGTTCAATTTTTCGGCGTCAATGCCGTCGGGATCATAAATTGTCCCGTCGGAATCGGAAAGCGTCAAAGCTTTGGCGCCCAGCTGCATAAGTTTTTCAACGGTGTGCTGGGCCACATTGCCGGAGCCGGATACGGTCGCCTTTTTGCCGGCCATGTTTTCGCCGCGCGTGGCCAGCATTTCCTCGGCAAAATAAACGCATCCAAACCCGGTGGCCTCCTTGCGGATCAGCGAACCGCCCCACTCCAGCCCTTTGCCGGTCAACACGCCGGAAAAATCGCGTGTAAGTTTCTTGTATTGCCCGAACAGAAAACCGATTTCACGTGCTCCCACCCCGATATCGCCCGCCGGCACGTCAATATTCGGACCGATAAACCGGAAAAGCTCGTTCATAAACGACTGGCAAAACCGCATGACTTCCGCGTCGCTTTTCCCGCGCGGGTCAAAATCCGATCCGCCCTTGCCGCCGCCCATCGGCAGGCTCGTCAAGGAATTTTTAAACACCTGCTCAAACGCCAGGAATTTGAGGATGCTGAGATTGACGGAGGCATGGAAGCGCAGGCCGCCCTTGTAAGGGCCGATGGCGGAATTCATCTCCACCCGGAATCCGCGATTGATCTGAACCTCGCCGCGGTCATCAACCCAGGGCACGCGGAACATCACCACCCGCTCCGGCTCAACCAGGCGTTCCAATATTTTTCCGTGACGATAGGCCGGCGTGGACTCGATCACCGGCATAACGCTTTCCGCCACCTCGCGCACGGCCTGATGGAATTCCGTCTCGCCCGGATTTTTACCGGCAACATTTTCCATGAACCGCTCTATAGATTTTTCCATTTTACCTCTCCATAAATTAGGCCACCAATGGCGGCAACTTTAAGATTGATTATTTAGCCACAAAAAGGCACAAGCAGAGCACAAAAAATATTAATTTGTGAATTTTGTGCATCTTTGTGGCAAAATTGAAATTCCTATGCTTTAAATTATTGTTGAAACAACCGCTCCCGTTCATTTTGCTTTTTTATTTCCACGAGCACTCTTCTGCTTGGGCTTGGTTTCCGGGAAAAGGCAGTCAAAGAAAGGGCCGACGACGCGATGGCCCTCGGGAGGCGAAATCGCCAGGTCCGGACTGGTCTCTATAATCCAATGCTTGTTTAACTTCGTGTTAACGAGGAAATCTATCCCCATGACAGGGATGGCGAAAAGTTTGACCACTTTTAATCCCTGGCGGACAAGATCCTGATTAACCGATTCGGTTATATCCTCAACCGTGCCGCCGGTATGATAATTTGAAGTGCGCCGGACCTGAACCACCTGCTCCTTGCGCGGAACGCTGTTGTAATTCAGGCCGAACGACATCAAAGTCCGGCGGGTTTCATTGTCCAGGGGAATTATATTGCCGGCATCGGCTTTATGATTTCTGGCATTCTGCTGTTGAATCAGCCGGCGGATATTCTTTTTCCCGTCACCGGTAACGCCGGCCGGCACGCGCCTGATGGCCGCCACAAAGGAACCATTGACGAAGATCAAGCGGTTGTCCTCGCCTTCAACGCATTCCTCCAGGACAAGATCCTCGCCAAACCTCCGCGCCCGCAAAACCGCCTGGCGAAGTTCGCTGATCGTTCTGACCGCCACCGCCACCCCGCGCCCCCCCCATTCGCGGCACGGTTTAACCACGATTGATTTGCATTTCTGGAGGAATTCCTGGGCCTTCTCAAAACCGGAATATTTAATTTGCTTCGGCACCGGAAAACCATAACGCCCCAGGAAGCGATTCGCCAGATGCTTGTCATCGGCCAATTGAAAAGAAACCACGCCAACCTTGTCGGTCAGGGCATTATAACACTTTACAGCAAGATCACCGCGTTTTAAAACAAAAATCGGCGTCTCACGATCAATAACATCAACGCTTATGCCGCGTCTTTTTGCCTCATCCGTTATTGTTTTTGTGTAAATGGTATTCACCTTGCGAATACTTGCTTATTGAAAAAAAAATGTCAAGCGCCGATAAAACAATCTTGTCATTATCCGCCTGTTGATTTACAATAACAGACGTGAAATCTGATCGTAAAATTACAATCGTTCAAACAACGGTCTCTTCCGAATCAGAGGCAAAATCTCTGGCCGCGCTTATTATTGAGAATCGCCTCGGAGCATGCGTTCAAACAGCTTCCGTCAAAAGCGTTTATCGCTGGCGCGGAAAAAATGAAGCGGCGAATGAACTGCTGGTCTCGGTTAAAACCCGGCCAAGCGCCGCCGCCAGGCTGACGGCGTTTATCAAAAAAAACCATCCTTACGAACTGCCCGAAATCATTACCCTGAACGCAAAAGCGGACCATGAGTATGCCGGTTGGGTTGCCAGGGAAACAAAACGCTTTTAACCCACAGATTTCATGAGCGGATTACCGCTTACGAAATATGTGCTTTGGCTACAAAAATTGCAGCCAAAGTTTTGGCGCGGCGGAGCGCAGGCAAATATTATCCAATGCGATTTGTCGGCTCATTGTACTCCTTAAAAAAACATCAGTTTCGTGTCGCTCAGTTTCTTCCTATCATGTAAATTTTTCCGATGTTTCCAATGCAATTTTTGCCCATTCCCAAAGGCGTTGGGGTTCATAACGGACAGTGCTTATATCCTTCATAATAATTTCCACCGGGCATCCCCGCGTTATATCCAGTTTTGTCTCCAGTTCTTTGCGCGCCAATTCCGGACGCCAGGCGTCTTCGGCGAGACAAGCCGGATTGGGCTTGAGCGAAAAGACATATTTGCCACCGGCTTCCATGACCGCCTTCTTCGCATCCATCCAGGCGCTGACCGATATTTTCCGCAAACGCGGCACGCGCTTGAGGATTTCCAGCTTGTTGTGCAATGGCTCGCAACAGCCGTAATAATTCATGCCAAACCTCTTCAGCCAGCGCATTTCATATTGAAGCGCAAATTCCCAGTGCATTTCCGGAGAGACATCCGAAAATATCTGGGCCGTTGCGCATCCCCAGAGATCGGCTGTCCTGACCAATGCCGCATTAAACCCCTTTTGAGGAAGTTCATCACTGTAACCATACGCGCCGGAGCCTATCCGGGCATTATTATTGTTTAACGCCAGCAAGCCGAGCGCCTCATATTGATCAAGCATTTTCAGATAAGCCTCCACTAACCGGTTGATAACCGCATGAATATAGTCAGGCCGCAAAGCCATGTCAGTCAGCGCCTCCTCAACTCCGGTCCAGCGAATCAATTCATCCCATGGCGCAAACCAGAAACCACGTGCTCCTGATTTGCGGACAGGAATGACTCCGTCAAAAATTCCGCTCAAAATCTGGCATCTTTCCTCTGAAAGCTTTGCGTCATGAGTAACAACCGGATCTTTTATTTTAACGATGTCCTTCTCATCACGCATCTGGATTTTAAAATGCCTTGAGATTACACTGCTTTTTTGATCCAGTTTGATCGCTTCAACGTCTTCATTTATGCCGAATCCGGTGTTTGCGACTGCCAGCGGACAGTCAACCGCCGGCTCAACGACCATGTCCACCTGCATATGTTCCCATTGATACAATTCCATCCGCAACTGCCATTCAAGACCCTGACAAAACTTATCGGAAGTCTGAAGGGTTAATTCATCATTCACATTCATTTCATGCCAGGGTACTTCATTCAGCCACACCAACGGTCTGACTCTTTCAAGCCGGTTCAAGCGGGACCACATATCCTTGCGTTGTTTTTGAATAGGCAAATCGGCAATTTTCGCCTTGCGCTCCGCAAGCCGCCGTAAAATATCTCTATCGCGCGCGTTGATATTAATTTGTTCTGACATAATTACGTTTCCGATTAATTACAACAACTCTTCTTTGTCCGCCTTATCTGTTCCATCAATTCGTCAACTATGTGTTGATTTTTTCATGAATAATTCGACCACCGGCACCGTCACGGGCGGTTTTTGCACCGGCAGATTGAGAACCAGGGTTTGCCGGTCGGTAGCATTGATAACCATATGACCTTCGCCGGCCGGTATTTCATTAAACATGATTTCCGAGCCGTCGTGCAGTAACTGGGCGTAATCAACTTTGCCTTTAAATCCATCCAGGCACAAATGCTTGAAAGGCCAGGCAAAGATATGCGCATATATCCGGTTTGTCTTCGGATTATATGTCAACCGGCAATCCTGAGGCGTGATAAATTCAACCGGCGCCTGCGTGCAACCGTAAATGGAACGATTATGCCGCTTCATCCATTCACCGATGGCGGTTAACCTGTCCAAGACGCGTTGATCGAACTCACCGCGCGCAGTCGGCCCCACGTTCAACAACAGATTGCCGCCCCTGCTGACCGTGTCAATCAGCATCTGCACCAGTTGTTCCACGCTCTTCCAACCGGACTCGTCGCGATGATAACCCCATGATCCGGAAAATGTCTGACAGGCCTCCCAGACCACCGGTTGGCCGTTTATTTTCAACCATTCGCGCGGCTGATACTGTTCCGGCGTCTTGATGTCCCAGCCATAAGGTAAATCCAACCGGTCGTTCATTATGATTTTCGGCGCCAATTTGCGCACCAGCTTGATCAATTTTTCACTCTGCCAGTCCTTATGGCCCTTGCCGGTGCCGTCCAGCTTGGGGTAACTGAAATCCAGCCAGAGAATATCCACGGGCTTAAAACGCGTTAATAATTCGCGCACCTGACCATGTAAATAAGCGGCATATTTGGTCTGATCCCGGCCTTTGTTCATCTTTTCGCGGTCGGGATGGTTGCTATACGGTCCTATATGCGGATCGAGGATATATTGCGGATGATGCCAGTCAATCAGGGAGTGATAAAGTCCCACCCGTAAATTCTGTTTGCGAAAAGCGTCCACCATGGGCTTGATCAAATCCCGGCCGGCACGCGTATTGGCGGCCTTGTAATCGGTCAATTTTGTGTCCCACAGGCAGAATCCCTCGTGATGTTTCGTGGTAATCACAAAATATTTCATGCCGGCCTTGGCCGCGGTCTGCGCCCAAAAGTCCGGGTTATACAAGTCCGGATCGAAATGGCGGAAATATTTACCGTACTGTTCGCGCGGAATCTTTTCGTTATGCTGAACCCATTCATGGCGCGCGGCTATGGCATAGAGCCCCCAGTGAATGAACATGCCGAAACGATCGTTCACAAACCAGGTTGTGTCGCCCTGTATTGGTTTTGGTTTTAACATAGCGCCTCCTTAAATTAATCAACATAGTATTTTGTTTCGCGTCAATCGCAATGGACAAGAACAACACGTTTGTGTATATTTGCGACACTGGCGCATTACAAATGCCGGTTTAAGGTTCAACATCGCTCGGCTGATACCGAGCAAGTGACCACTTGGCCCGTTGCGGGCCGACGTGGCAGGATTAAAAGTTAATAGAAAATATCACAGGAAACAAAGAATCATGATTCAATCTTTCTTCGATCCCGGTTTATGGCCGTTGGCATACGATTATGTCGCGCTGAACGACATGCAAAAGCGCTGGAATTATTCCTCTTTGGCGGCGCCATTCTGGCGCGTGTATTGGAACAACACCGAGGGCGCGGCCATTCGGATTGGGATTGACAAACGAATTTTGCCCCTCCGTCCCGACCATTTGTATGTCATTCCGCCTGATGTTGACTTTGGCTCGATTAACCACGGCCGTTGCCGGCAGTTATATATTCATTTTCAACTCCGGCATCCTTATACGCTCCGCGGGCCGCCGGTTATAACACTGCCATTGACAAAACAAAGACTGGATTTTGTGCGCCGGATTATCGCCGGGCATGGCGGCGCGGAAAAAATTCAGCGCCGGGCTACCATGCTGATCCGCGCTCTGCTGGAAACATTGATTGTTGACTTGATGGATGAATATCTGGTCTTTCGACAAATTGACAAGCGGCTCTTGAACGCGCTGAATTATCTGGAACAACATCTTGACCAGCCGATTGACAATGCCAAATTGGCGGCCTCAATGCATATTCATCAGCAAACCATGTTGCGATTGTTCAAGGCTGAACTGGGGCGGCCGCCGCAGGAATATCTGCGGCAAATGCGCGCGGACAAGGCCAGTTGGTTTTTGAGGTTTTCAGATGAACCCATCAAGGCAATCGCCGAAAAGACCGGTTTCTGCGACCGCTATCATTTCACAAAGGTCTTCACCGCGCTCACGGGGCAGAGCCCAGCCCGGTTTCGGAATTATAACAGCAGGCATTGAGTCAAAATTGACTATAATCGGCATATCACCGGCGACCGGTAGAGACACACCCTCGCCATCAAGACAAAAAATTATGCCTGATTATTTACCGGCCGGTGGGACGGCCGGTTGCGCAGGACCTGTGCTCTCCGCCGCCTTCTTTTCCTCAACCTTATCCTTGCCTTTTGGCTGTTCTTTCGGAACAGCCGCCGGCTGATCAGATCCTTTGCGGATATAGACTTCCACGCGCCGGTTCTTGTCATTGCCGTTAACCGGATCATTGGCCGCCATCGGACGGGTATAGCCATAGCCGACGGGTGTCAGGCGGTTGCGCGCAATACCGAACTTTTCATTCAGATAATTGGCGACAGCCTTTGCGCGGCGTTCGGAAAGATCCATGTTATATTTGTAGGCGGATGTTTTCCGCTTGTCCGCGTGCCCCTCAATCCGGGCGGTTGACTGCGGATCGCGGGCAAGAACCTTGCCGATCTTGTTCAGGTCGGCAAAATATTGGCTCCGGATGATTGATTTATCGGTTTCAAACTCAATATGCAGGGTGAACAGCAAGAGATCATCGCTGGGATCAAGTGGATTGGTGTGGTCTTCAATGACTTCATGGCCGTCAGCCACGCCGCCGTTGTCGGTATCGCGCACCAACGGATTGGTCTTGTGGTTATACACTTCCGCGCCGTCGGTCAAGCCGTCATAATCGGTGTCGGGATTCAACGGATCGGTATGGTATTTTTTTACCTCCTCACCGTCGGTCAAGCCGTCGCCGTCCGTGTCCGGATTATGCGGATTGGTGCCAAGCTTGAGTTCCTCCGCATCGGAGAGTCCGTCGCCGTCGCTGTCAAGCGGACCGCCGGAAACGACGTATTTAGCCGGAACATGCGCCCCCCATTTCCAGTTGACGCCCAGGGAAGGCATGAAATTCCATTCAATGGAGTCGCGTTGCGAAGCAATCGCCGCCACGCCGATCAGGTCAAGACGGACCGCCCATTCCGGATTAAAGTGATACGCCACGCCGCCGCCGAAGCGCACATTGGGGTCAACCGCGGGCCATTCAACGTTTCTGACCCGCAGATACATTGCGCCGGCGCCCAAGACCAGATATGGGTCCCAATGCCGGTCATCGGTGGCAATCAGGTGATATAAAGCATCGCCGGCAAATCCCAAACCCCAGGTGGAATCGCCCTGAAGCCCATCGCGGGGGTGCGGATTATTGCCGTCAGGATCGTAATCCAAAACTTCATTTTTATAGAAGCGCGGATAAATCATGAGGGATCCTTCAAACGACCAACGCGGGGTATAATCATAGCCCAGTTTTAATTGAATGAATCCGTTGCCCTTTACGGCTTCATCGCCTTCAAATTTGATATAACCACCGCCCAGACTCAGGTACCATGGCGGGATCCCTTCTTCCTGAGATTTGTCTTCCGCAAATGACGGCATTGAGGATATCAGCCCCGCAACTAAAATTGCGCCCGCTACATGAATTTTATTCATTTCAAAACATACCTCCCGTATATATTATTTTTTCCTAAGAAAATCCGAAAACTACATTACCAGAAACCAGACAAAAAACGCAATACTATTCTTTTATTATTTTGACCGCATGTCGCTTGGGCGATTCTTCCGGCAATGAGCGGCGCCGATGAATTGACCCGCCGTCTGGCCGGTAATTTTTTTGAACACCCGCATGAAATAAAACTGGTCGGCAAAGCCCGTTTCGCCGGCGGCCTGCTTGATGGAAGCGCCGCGGACCAGCAGATCCTTGGCGCGGGAGACCCGTTCGGACAGAATAAATTCCACCGGACTCCGGCCGACATGCCGGCGAAACATTCTCCGGAAATGCGGCACGCTCCAATGCGTCATCGCCGCCAATTCGGCGGGCGGCAAGCTGGAATTCAAATTACGCCGGATATACTGCACCACGGCCTTCCAATCAGGCTCGGAATTCCCCTGGAAAGTTCTGGAGTGTTGGTTGCGAATCAGTCCGGCCAGCATGTTCAAAATTACCGCCTGCCTTTCCAATACCGCCGCCCGATCTTCAATATCCATCAGTTTGAACAAGGCGAAAAATGCCTGGCGGACGACTTCCGCGGCCTGACGAAAAACAGGATTGGCAGGATTGATGCCGGCCACATCAGCCTGTTGCCGCGCCAGGGGGCCGTTCCAGACGATCCAGCGGGTGAGCCATGTCTTGTCCGGGCCATAACGGGTCGGCTCTTCCGGAACAAGCAGGAATGCATCTCCGGATTTAACGGCATGGGCACCCCTGGTCTGCGTTATAAAAATGCCTTCGCCTGATTCCACCATCACAACCGCATACTGTCCAAGAATGCGCAGGCCCGGGGGCGAATTCTTTCCGTCATCCCGGGCACTGCCAATCCGATCCACCCAGAATCCGATCTGACGTTCATAAGGACTTGGATTGCGGAATCGCGTTTCGCGGAATACCGGCAGATTGACGATTGTTTTGTCCATATTCATGATCGCCGCGTCCATTGAATCATAATTGAATATTGGTTAGCATGTTAACCGAAATATCAAGGGAGATCAATCAAACACAAGAATTGAATTTGTTTTTTATAAGGGAGCCATAAATGAACGAACGCGAACGATATTTAAAAACGCTGTTGTTTGAAAAACCGGACCGCATTCCGCTCTGCCCTGGAAACGGACGCGAATCCACCCGCGCCAACTGGCTGCAGACCGGCCTGCCGGCCGACAAAATAGGCTGTTATAATGAATATGCCTGCCGCCTTGCGGGCGGCAAACTGCCGTGGCCGGCCGGCGGGCCAGGTTTTCCAGTCAACGAGCGCATGATTCCCCGGTTTGAGGAAAAGACATTGGAGGAAAAGGAAAATTCACAGATCGTGCAGGACTGGAAAGGCAATATCTGCGAGATTGATAAAAAATTTACCGCCGAATATCTGCGCAATGCCATTGATTTTGTGACCCGGCGCTGGATCAAATGCCCGGTTGAAAACCGTAATGACTGGGAAGAAATGAAACGACGCTACAATGCGGATGCTCCGGAGCGTTTGCCGCCAAACGCCGCGGAGCTTGGGAAAAAACTGGCTGATCGCGAATGGCCGGTGGAAATCGGTGTTTCCGGACCTTTCTGGCAGTTACGCGAATGGGTCGGCTTTGAGGGGCTCTGCATGCTGTTTTATGACGACCCCGTCCTCGCCGGCGACATGATCGCCTTTTGGGAAGACCATATCAGCCGTCTGCTTGCCAAGACCTTAAAATATGTCAAGCCGGACAGCGTGTATATATCGGAAGACATGGCCTACAAATGTTTTTCAATGATTTCACCGGCGATGGCCCGGAAATTCCTGTTGCCGACGTGGAAACGCTGGGGCGAAATCATTCGCGCCGCGGGTGTTCCGATTTATGCCTGTGATTCCGACGGATTCGTGGGCGAACTGATTCCATTATGGATTGAAGCCGGAATTAACGTCTGCGACCCGATTGAAGCGGCGGCCGGCAATGATATTAACGCGTTCCGGAAACAGTTCGGGAAGAACATGGCTTATCGCGGCGGGGTTGATAAACGCGCCATGGCAAAAGGCGGCCGCATTATTGAACAGGAAATAGAAAGATTGCGACCGGTGATTGAAGACGGCGGCTACATTCCATCATGCGATCACGGCGTTCCACCGGACGTTTCCTGGCCGGATTACGTCCATTATGTGCGTTGCCTGGCCAAGGCAACCGGATGGCTGTAATTTTTTTATCGGGCGCATATCAATTGTCGGGAGATATTTTTCCATGAAAATAAAGAAACAAAAATCTGCTGTTAATCTCAAATGGATCGAACCGGAAAACAACAGAAACGCCATTATTTACTGCGGCAAGATACTGGAAGACAGTTTTAATGCCTTCGGAACATCTCCGGGATGCAATCCCGATTATGGGTTTCGGCGTTATGACCGGAAAATGGTTGAAACGCTCGCAAAGGCAAGGGTCAATTCCGTCCTGATATCCGCATCAGGCCTTTTCATTGGATAAATCTGTGGGAACAGCGTGTCTGGAATCGCGGGCGAACAGCCCCTGGGAGGAAATACAAGCTTACCTCCCTCCGCCGCCATTCAATCTCAAAATACATTCCGACCGAAACGTTTTTTCATCCGTCTTGCATGATGCGGACGGCTTGCGCATTAATTTTCTGAACTACAACTTTATGCGCCCCGCCCGCAACACAAGGATACTTATAAAAGGCCATCCAAATTTCGTCAGCGCGGAATCGCCGGAAAACGGACGAATCAATTTTGTAACAAGACAAACAGACGGCATGACGGAAGTGATGCTTGGCAGTTTTAAAATCTTCTGCACGGTTTTCATGCAATATTCTGATTGCAAGCAAAACCATCCGGATCAGATTCTAAGATGAAAGGAGTGAGTATTCAACGAAACGTATCAGAATATAAAGACCGCAAGAATACACATGCAATGAGCAAGATAATACATGGCGTTTTTCTGTGCAGTCGAATATATTAAAAAAAGGGAAATTAAAGGAGGAAAGGAGATGCGTATTCAACGAAGCGTATTAAGCATGCAAAACATACTGTCCATCCTGGCGTTAAACGCGGCGATCATCGGCGCGGCTTATGCGCAGGATACAAACGCGAATTATGACCCGGCCCAGGCGTTGTTCAAGCTGGGCGAGAACACCAGGAATTATCCGAAAATCGGGGTTAATTTGTGTGGTGTGCGCTGGACAAACGTGGAAAATTGCATCCGGCAGGTCAAGGAAGAAAAATTGGGAAATACAGTCGCATTCTTTGGGGTTGAACGCGGCAGAAATATGGAAAACATGACCGATCAAGAAAGGTCTCAGGTTTTTAAAAACTGGGCAATACTGTGCCAAAAAGAGAAAATTTTTTATTACGGAATTTTTAACAACATGATGTTCCCACACATGGAAACGAATTTGGATATAGCTTCCGAATATTATTTTGGAGGTATGCGGGGCGAGTACGATTGTAAAGCCTATAGTATTCTTGGCGGGAAAGTTCATAATATGCAGGAAGCCAGAGACGCATATGTGGAATGGATGCGGAAAGACATCGCATTCCTGAAACGTAATAATATTCCCGTGATGTGTGAGGAAGCGGGTCCGCTGGGACATGGCGAAGGCTTGGAAGCCGGCATGGATATTATGTTTTCCGAAGCCGTAACTTTCCCCGGGTTGACCATGGCATCGGCGAGGGGCGCGGCAAAAGCTTATGAAAAGCCATTATGGGGAGCATGGCTGAATGTGGAATACTACGCGGGCGGCGGTTATGGCGGATACGGGCCGCCCAAGGACGATGCCTATACCCCCGCGCATCAACGCCGGTTGATGCTGGAATACAATCTGGCCTACATTTATGGCGCGGACCTGATCTTTCTGCAGGATTGTCTTTTTAAAATAACCATCGCCGGTTATTTTGAGCCGAATGTAAAGCCCAGATATGGCATGGACAGCGTTCAATGCCGGGGATTCCGCGAAAAGGCGAAAGCGTTTTATCAATATGCACAAAGTCATCCGCGATCGGAGCGGCCGCCGGACGTTGACATCGGATTGGTCTGGGGAAACCTGGAAGGGATGCCCACCAGACATGATTTGTTGTGGATGTGTCCCAGCAGAGATAAAATATGGAGGAATTGGAAGCCAACGATTGAAAGGGGCTGGTACAATCTTGTTGATATTGACCTGATTGCATTAAGTTGTCCTTTAATCAACGATTTTGCGCCTTATGCAAACATCAAACATAAGGGCCGATTCCCCGAATTTCGCGGCAAATATTACCGTTACACCGGCACGCCGTATGGACAGTTTGATATCGTGCCGGTCAGGGCGCCGCTGGATGTTCTGCAAAAGTACAAGACCTTAATGTTCCTGGGCTGGAACACAATGACGCCGGAGATTTATGGGAAGCTGAGGGAATACGTGAATGCCGGCGGCCACTTATTCATGAGCCTGCCGCAATTAAGCCAACAGATTGAAAGGAAACCGGAACTGGAATTGATCAACAAGGGCGATTTCAAGGATTTGTTCGGCGTATCCGTGAAGGGCAAATACGAACGCAAGGCCGGTGAAAAGCCGGAAAACGTGGTTGAATTCAAACAGGCTTCCTCGGCTGAACAATACAAGTTTCCTGCCGGCGGCACGTTTGAATGCGATACGAACTATCCGGCGCTGGAATATGCCGACCTGAAGCTTGAAGGCGCCCGGGTCCTGGCCGCGACCAAAAACGGCAACCGGCCGGTATTGCTTGAGAACAGGCTTGGAAAAGGCCTCGCCTTTCTGCTGGCGACTTATAGCTTCACGCCCGCGCCCGCCGCGGTAGTCAAGCCGGTTGTTGCCGGGACGGTAAAAGCTGGCGCGGTGGAATTGCCGGGCGAGATGGAAGTGAAAAAGGACATCAATTATGCGGTGTATCCGGGCAAGACGGAACAGGATGAGACAAAAATATTATTGGTCAATATTGACTGGACCACGGCGGACAATGTCAAGAACGTCAAACTCAGGATCAAGGACATGATCCTGCCCGTGGAAGTGAAGGAAGGCGCCATCAAGACGGTCAACGTCCTGGACGGCCTGGTCTTGACGGTTGGCAACGAATCCGCATGCCTGACGCTTGCCAAATCATCGGAAAATAAATACACGGCCAAATTATCCGGGCAAGGGGAATGCGCGATCAAAGGATATGTCAGGGGCAACGGGCCGAAAAGTATAACGCTGGACGGCAAGGAAAAGCCATTTGCCTACAACCCGGACACGCATTTGTTGGAGATTAAATGCAATTTGAACGGCGGTCATGTATTGGATATTGCCTTGGATCCGAGTCGCTGAAAATCACCCTCGCCAAGGCGAACCGAAAAGGTAGAGACGTTTCCGCCACCGGCGGACTGAGCCGGGGGCACGATAATGTCGGCTTCATTTCCCGCCGGCTATGAGATGTTCGGCAATCTGAATCGCATTGGTGGCCGCGCCCTTGCGGATATTGTCGCCGCTCACAAACAGCGCCAGCCCGTTCTTGACGCTTTCATCAAGACGGATGCGGCCGACATACACATTATCCTGGCCGGAAATTTTTATCGGCATCGGGTATTCATCCGCCTGGAGATTGTCATAAATAACCACCCCGGGGGCCTTGGCAAGTATTGCGCGGGCTTCGTCCACATTCATCGGCCGGTCAAATTCAATATTGATCGCCTCGCAGTGTCCGTTCATCACCGGAACACGCACACAGGTGGCACAGACCCGTATTTTTTTATCCTCAAGTATCTTGCGGGTTTCATTAAGCATCTTGATTTCTTCGCTCGTATATCCCGGAAGTTCATCTTTCGGACTGCCGATTTTCGGGATAAGATTGAAGGCAATCTGATGAGGATAGACGGAATGCTTTAATTCCCGGCCGGCGGCATAATCTTTCACCTGCTGTTCAAGCTCAATAATAGCCGGCCGGCCGGTGCCGGACACGGCCTGATAGGTGCTCGCCACAAACCGGCGGATACGCGCCGCCCGATGCAGGGGGCCCAAAACCATCAGCGCAACAATGGTACTGCAATTCGGATTGGAAATAAATCCCTTGTGCTTGGCCAGCGCCTGCGGATTTATCTCGGGGATCACGAGCGGCACGCGCGCATCCATGCGGAAATCATCGCCATTATCAATGACGATCACGCCGTTTTCCACCGCCTGCCAGCCCAATTGCTGGGATGCGCCTTTGGCCCCTTCGGTGCCGGCGAAGAAGGCAAAATGCAATCCCTTGAAAGCCTCCGGGGAGGCCGGAATAACATGGAAAGTTTCACCGTCAATTACTTCATCCCGTTCCGAACGCGCCAGGATCCTGATTTCCTCGGCCGGGAAATTACGCTGACGGAGCACGCGAATCATCTCGGCCCCGACCGCGCCAATGCCAACCACGCCTACTCTGTACTTCTTCATTGCTTCATTTTCCTTTAAATTAAAATCTTATTTTACTTCTCCGCGGTGTCATTCCCGCGGAAGCGGGAATCCAGTCTGACTTTTTCTGCCTGCCCGAGCTCGACCAGTCCGCCAGTGGCAGATGGATTCCCGATTAGATCGGAAATGACGGACGCGCGAAAATTGAATAAGTTTTCGCGAAATTATCCGGCGACTTTTTGAGCCACCATGTCCCCCACTTCCGTGGTCGAAAAGCCCATTTTACCGGCCGCAAGGCTTTTGAGCTTATGGGCCGTAATGTCCATAACGGCATTCTCTATGGCTTCCGCCGCCCTTGTTTCGCCGAGCTCGGCCAGCATCATCTGGCCGGCGCAAATGGCCGCCAATGGATTAATAACATTTTTGCCGGTGTATTTCGGCGCCGAGCCGCCGATGGGCTCAAACATGCTCACGCCTTCCGGGTTAAGATTGCCGCCGGCGGCAATCCCCATCCCGCCCTGGGTCATGGCGCCAAGATCGGTGATAATGTCGCCGAACAGGTTCTCCGTAACAATCACATCAAACCATTCCGGATTTTTTACCATCCACATGGTCGTGGCGTCAACGTGGTAATATTCCCTCTTGATATCCGGATAATCTTTCTGGCCGATTTCATGAAAGGCTCTTTCCCAGAGATCAAAAACGAAAGTGAGCACATTGGTTTTGCCGCTCAGCGCCAGGGTTTTGCGCTTGTTGCGCTTGCGGGTATATTCAAAGGCATAGCGCAGACAACGCTCAACCTGAAAGCGCGAATAGAGCATGTTCTGCACCGCCACCTCGTTGGGCGTGCCCTTCATCATTATGCCCCCGGTGCCCGTGTACATGCCGCCCGAGTTTTCCCGCACCACCACATAGTCAATCTGCTCCGGGCCCTTGTTTTTGAGCGGACAGTCCACGCCCGGGAACAATTTGACCGGACGCAGATTGATATACTGATCCAGCTCGAAACGAACTGTCAGCAAAATTCCCTTTTCCAAAATGCCGGGCTTGACATCGGGATGGCCGATGGCGCCAAGGTAAATGGCGTCAAACGCGCGCAGTTCCTGAATTACCGAAGCCGGGCATGTTTCGCCGGTCTTCAGATAACGGTCGCCGCCGATGTCATAATGCGTCAACTCGAGTTTAAATCCGAATTTAGCGGCGGCGGCCTCCAGAACTTTTACACCTTCCCTGATAACTTCCGGCCCGGTTCCATCGCCCGGAATCACGGCAATCTTGTACGCTTTTTTCATAAAACTCCTCTCTGTTATATCCAAATAGGTGCGTTAATTTAGCAGTATTCGCCGCAAGTGCAACTATTTTCTGAATCAACTGCAGATCGCGGGAAGAATCCTTCATGTCCGCCGGCGGATTTTATTACCCGCCGAGGAGGGTATGGGCCTTTTCAAGCTGGGCGCCGGTGCCGAGCAAATAAATGCGGTCGCCGGCCCGCAGAATTTCGTCGGCCGCCGGACTGATAATCATTTTGCCTTCGTGTTCAAGCCCGATAATGGTTGCGCCGGTGACGGCGCGCAGGTTCAGGTCACGGATGATTTTGTTGGCCGCCGGACTCTGTTCTGTGATCAGGAAATCCGCCAGATGCGCCTCGCTGAAAATTGATTGCGCCGCGCTGAACGAAAGAAAATTAAGCCAGGGTTGAGTGCCGGCAAATACTTCCCTGAGCGCCACCTGCGCCTTGCTGTAAATGAGCACGTTGAATTTCCAGAATGCGACCGCAATGGCGACAATAACGATGGCCATTACCACCAGCGTCTTTTGAGGCGGCAAAATGGCGGAACCGAGCATTAATATAAAAAGCCCCAGGGCAATTATACCGGCGATGGTGATGGTCCATTCCGTGAGGCGCCGCGGCAGGGAGCCGCCCGGCCGGCCGGTGTTTTGCGGGAAGCGCATTTCGGCCAGAATCATGGCCAGCGCCTGAAGCTTGCGCAAGCTCGCCACCACAAACGGGATAACGACCAGGGCGGCAAGAAACCAGAAGACGGCGTTTGCGCCGCCAAGAAAGGCGGGCACCCAGGCAAATAATCCGCCAAAACGCCGGGCACAATAGGCGGCGGCGATAAAAATTCCGGCAATCCAGATCAAGTTTATCAGGATAATCGCCAGACAGCGCCGGATCGTTCTGCGGATAATATTATCGGCATTGCTGTGCTCATCCTTTTCGTCCAAAATTGTGTAGCTTGTGTAGCGGGAAAGTTTCAGGCGCAACCGCTCGGGCAGAATCAGCTCCAGCAGGCGGCCAAGCGCGTCGGAATGCTTTAACAAATACGGGTTGATGAATGTGGTCAAAAGCGATATTCCGACCGCCAGCGGGTAGACGTAATCGCGCGTTACATTCAGGGTTGCGCCAAGTCCGGCAATAATGAGCGCAAATTCGTTGACTTGCGCCATGCCGCATCCGACCCGCACCGCCGTTGCGCGGTCATTGCCGCTGATAAAGGCGCCGATCGAACAGGCGCAAAACTTGCCGCCGATTACCACGGCGGTCAGCAGCAACAACACGCCATAATGGTCCATGAGCAGTTTTGGTTTTGCCAGGAGACCGATGGCCACAAAAAAAACAGCGCCGAATATATCGCGCATCGGACCGGTAAGCATTTCTATGCGCCCGCGCTGGCGCGCTTCGGCCATGATACTGCCGATGATAAACGCCCCCAGCGCCAGCGTGAAATTCAACGTGATTGACCAGAGCGACACGGCAAAACAAATGCCGATCACGGTGATAATCAATAATTCGTCGTCCCGGAAGCGAATCAAACTGTTCAGGAGACGCGGCACGGCCAGCAGTCCGACAATCAGCAGGACGACCAGAAAAATCAGCAGGGATTCAATCCGGCCAAACAGCATGTTGGCCTGGAGATTGCCGGTCATTCCAATCCCGGTCAGCAAGGCAATGAGAATGATGGCAAGCAGGTCTTCCACAATGGAGGCCCCCAGAATAATCTGGGCGAACCGCTCCCTTTTCAGCGCCAGGTCGCCGAGCGCCTTGGTAATAATGGCGGTGGAGGAGTCGCAGATAATTGCGCCAAGGAAAATACTCTCTATGGCGTTCCATCCCAGAAAGCGGCCGATGCCAAAACCCAGCGACAACATGACGGTGACATCAATCAGGGCGGTAACAATGGCCGAAACGCCGACGTTTCTGAGCTTGCGCAGATTAAAATCAATGCCCATGGAGAACATGATAAAAATCAGCCCGAGATCGGCAATCGTGTGGATTGACTCCTGGTTTGAAATGAGCGGGCGGAAGAGGCCCAGGCCGCCGAGAACAAAACCGGCCAGAATATACCCGACTGCTTTCGGCTGTTTCAGGATCCGGCAGATCACGGCGGCAATCGCGGCCGCGGTCATAACCAGCGCAAGATCGCTTAAAAAAGTAAGATTGCTCATGTTGCCAATATATTCTTTTGGATTCGAAATAATCAAGAGGAAACGGGCAAGCCTCAAAAAAGTGTAGTTGCTTATCACTAAAATATCGCGTAACATGCACCCGTTTTTTTTACATGCATCGTCAGGGAGGGACGGCCGTATCGCCGTCCGTTTCCGGCGGGCAATATGCCCGCCCTCGCTTTTAACAACCTGAACAGCAGCAATGAGTCTCCGAATAAAACAACTGCTTAAAGTGACTTTGAGCCTGGCCCTCCTGGCTTACTTAATCCGCCTGATAGACTGGCGGAACTCGCTTCAGCTTGCGCTCCAGGCTGATTTCATGATGATGATTATTGCCGTTGCCCTGCTGACCCTTGAACGGGTATTGAGCGTGGTAAAATGGCGTCTTTTTTTAACCGTCAAGGGTTCAAAAATTACTTTCTGGCGCCTGTTTATCATCAACTACGTCGGGGGTTTCTGGGGATTGATTCTGCCATCCAGCGTAAGCGCGGATATTGTCCGTGGCTTTTACCTTTCCAAGGCAACATCGGATCTGAATTTGACCGTGATTTCAATGGCGGCGGACCGTTTCATTTCCGGCATATCGCTTGTTTGCATTGCCTGCCTCGGCGGGTGGTATGCCGGCTATCGGCCCGGCTTCCAGCGCCTGCACAGTCTGATACTGATGATTGCCATTATTACGGCGGCCGCGGTTGCCCTTTTATTTCATCACGGATTTCTCCGCTGGCTGGACGGGCGGGTGATTAAAAAGTTCATTGATTGGAAGATTGTCCAGTTGACAAGGAAGTGGCTTGTATCCTGTCTGGAATACCAGAAATATCCCGGCCTGCTGGCGCTCGCTTTTTTGCTTTCATTATCGGTGCAGGTTGTGCGCGTGCTGGTGTTTTATGTCGTGGCGTTGGGATTCAATCTGCATGCGCCCATGATATATTATTTTGTTTTTATTCCGCTGATCATGGTGCTGATCATGCTGCCGGTTTCAATCAATGGCATCGGCGTGCGCGAGGTGAGCTTTGTCGGCTTTTTCTCCCTGGCCGGAATGCCGGAGAGCGGGGCCTTTGCCATATCATTCGCCGTCTCCGTCCTGACCACCTTGACAACGGCCGTCGGCGGGATTATTTATATGCTGGATAAGGGCCCGTCAGGACAAGCCGCGAAACGGAAAGATTTGTCTTGAATTATTTTTTAAAACCATCTGTAATGGCGCTCTGACAAGAAAACACATCTTCTGCGCCTCAGAAGATAAATCTTGAAAAGACTGACCCAAAAGGAAACCGGATCGGAATGAAACTAAATTTCAAGTCTATTTTCGGCGAAAAGTCCGATTTGCATATACTGGTTTTTAACTGCGGCAGTTCGTCGCTGTCGTATAAAATTTTTAACGTCGTTCAATTGAAACATACCCGGATGCTGGCCCATGGCAAGGCGCACCGGGTGGGGGTGAAGGGAACGAAAAAATCGTTTATCACTTATAATTTTAACGGCCGGACGCATAAAGAGACGGTCCCGATCAGAACCCATCAGGAGGCGGCGGAGCTGGTTTTCAACCATATCAGAAAAAACGGCCTGGCGATAAACCTCGTCGGCCACAGATTCGTTCACGGCGGAAATTTATTCGCCAAGTCCGCGTTTATCAATGCGGACACATTGAAAAAACTGCGGCGCTGTCTTTCCCTGGCGCCCATCCACAATCCGATTGCTTTGAGCGTTATTTATGTGTCAAAGAAGAATCTGCCGGAAACAAAACAATATGTGGCGTTTGACTCCGCGTTCCATTCAACCCTGCCGCCGGTCGCCTACACCTATCCCTTGCCGGGGGAGATAATCAAAAAATTTGCTTATCGCAAATACGGTTTCCACGGACTTTCCTATCTTGATGTGATGCAAAAAACCGCCGATTGGCTGAAAACCCCGGCCAAAAAACTGAAAATGATTATTTGCCATCTTGGAACGGGCGGATCAAGCGTTGCGGCAATAAGACATGGCTGTTCCGTTGATACTTCCATGGGATATTCGCCGTTGACCGGACTGATCATGAGCACCCGTTGCGGGGATATTGACCCAATGCTCGCCATTTATCTCATGGCGGCTTATGGTTACCGCCCCGATTATTTACTGGATATGCTGGAGAAAAAAAGCGGCCTTTTCGGCCTTTCCGGCTTCTCAAGCGACATAAGGGACATCATTGACAAAAAGGATGAAAAACAGGCCAAACTGGCGTTTGAGATGTATATTCACCGGCTGAAAGAATATCTTGGAAGCTACCTCGCGGTTCTTGGGAGCATAGATGCGCTCGTGTTCACCGACGATATCGGCGTGCAGAACTGGCTGGTCAGGGAAAAGGTATGCGAGAATATGGCGTGGGGCGGGATATTGCTGGATAAAAACAGAAATCGCAATGCAAGCAGTGATAAAATCACCGGACTCAACACGACCAAATCAAATGTAAAAATTATTTCCGTTCCCAATGATGAGGAACAGGTCATCTGCGCGGAAGGACTGAGGCTGATCGGAGAAAACGCATGATACTTTTGTTTTATAATGATGCTTTTTGTATTTATTGGCGCGCGATCCGGGGAAACCGCGTTATCCGGGGCAAGTGCGAGTATGGCCCGGCCTGGCCCGCCATTGTGTCCAAAAGCATTGCCCGCGCCGGAAAAATAGAGGCGATCGGTTATTTCCTGCACCACGGCGGCGAACAGATTAAAAAGACCGTCAGTTTTTTAACGCCGGAAAAAATGAGCGCGGTCACAAAATGCGTCAAATTTCTTCCGGAATATAATGATTTAACCTGTCAAATCGCTGGTTATTGGCTGAAAAAAATGCCCGCTATCCCGCATTTGCTGTTCTGTGACACCGCTTTTTTCGCCGCTCTTCCCTACAAGGCGATAAATTACGCCCTTCCTTACCAGCTCCGGAAGCAGGGCATAAGGCGCTACGGCCGCTATGGCTTAAGCCATAGCTGGATATCAAAACAAATCAAACCGTACATTGGCGGGCCGCAGGCGAAAATCATAAGCGTCTACCTTGGCGACCACACCAATCTATCGGCGCTGAAGGGAGAAATTCCTGTTGAAACAAGTTTTGGGTTTACGCCAATTGAAGGAATATTGTCGTTGACCGGATCGGGCAGTATAGATCCGACCATTGTTTTTTATTTGCACGCCGCGGGGATATCGTTTAAAGAGATAAATGAATTGCTTTCGCAGAAAAGCGGGTTTGCCGCGCTGTTGGCTAAAAGAACGGATTTGCCGGCCGTGTTCAAACCCGGGAAAGACCATAAAAAAATAGCGGCGCGCGAATTTTATTGCTATAATGTCGCAAAATACATCGGCAGTTTTGCCGCAATTCTCGGCGGCATTGATGGCCTGGTGTTTTTTAGTGAAAAGCCGGAGGAATTAAAGAATGTGATTTCCGAAATCTGCGGGCGATTCGCATCCTGGGGGTTGAAATACAGGGGCTTTATAAATAAAAAAAACAACTTCTGGAATCTGGCGAAAAAATCATCGCGCATAAAAGTTTATTGCTTTCAGCACAGCAAGTGGCGGATCATGGAGGAAAGCATCGTCGCTGCATTAAAAACAAGGAGGGCGCAATAATGAAAGAAAAGAGATTTCTGGTGGATGTCGGCATGAATGACCTGCCTTTTCCGATGAAGGTTATTTCAAAGGCTTATCCTGACGGCCAGCCCACGGTCGCGAACATTTCCATCAGCGCGCGCATCATGCATGATTTTGAAGCGCGCTGGATTGACGAGTTCGTCAGGATAGTCCATGAACACCGCGACCGGATAGGAACAAAAACGCTCGCCGTAAATATCAAGGATTATATAAAAAGGCTTAAAGCCTCGGTGGTCAGGGTTGATTTTGACTATCCGTTTTTCATTGAAAAACGAACCCCCGTTTCAAAAGAAAAATGCCTGGTACGATATTTATGCCGTTATTCCGTAAAATCTCCTTCCATCGGCGGCAAGGCGAATGTTCTCTTCAAAATTGCGGTTCCCTGCATTACCACCTATCCCGCCAGCCAGCCCGGACGGCCCAAAAGCCTTTTCGGCCAACTCAGCGTTTTCAATATTGAAGTGCAGCCAAAAAAGGACGTTTATCCGGAAGACATTGTGGATATTGTTGACCGGCATGCGCTCGTCCCCGTTTATTCTTTCTTGACCGAGGAAGATCAAAACTTTGTCATTGAAAAAATACACTCGGAAGACAAATCAAGCGTGGTCGTGCTGGATGAGATAAAAAACGATCTGGCCCATGATAATCAAATGGATTGGTATGCGGTGAACTGCAATAATTACGGCATGCTTCATACCTACAGCACCGCCATCGGGACGGAAAAAAGCTCCTGGGTTCCTTTCAGCGGCTACGAAACGGATGTGTAATTCTGTCAGTACTTAAAACTGCTTGCTCCGATAAATTCGCGCAGGATTGAGGTATTGGGAACCTTACTGCGCGACACCCCGAGGAAGTTTGACAGAAATTCCTGCAGACGGACGGCTTCGGCATACTCAGGAGAGGCCGGCTTGATTTGCATCAGGAGCGGTTCAACCAGCGGCTTTAAAACAGCCAGCTCGTAATCAAGGGCGGAATTGAAAAAGACGTCGGCCTGCGCTTGAAACGGAAAAATCCATCTCTTTTCGCCGCGGCGCACCGACGGCCACATTTTCAGCGTGACCAAAGGTGAATTGCCGCGGAAAGTATGATCGCGGATAAGACGGCGCATCAGCCGGTTGTCGGTCGTTGAAATCCGGTTGTGGCAGTCAATATTAAGCTGGGTCAGGGCGCTGATATAAATCTTGAATTGCTGCCGACGCTCTATCATGGGTGTACAGGCCGGATTCAAGCCATGAATCCCCTCAACGATTATAATCTGATCCCGGTCAATTTTCAGCCCCAGTCCGGTCATAATCCTTCTTTTGCGGTTGAAGTCAAAACGGGGAAGCTCAATCTCATTCCCTTTGATCAGGCTGACAAGATGACGGTTGAAAAGGGCGATGTCCACGGCTTCAATATGTTCGTAATCCGGGTTGCCTCTTTTATCCCTCGGCGTTTTTGCATCATCAACATAATAATTGTCCAGGGAAAGCATCACGGGACGGATCCCGTTCACCTGGAGCTGGACCGCCAGCCGCTTGGAAAAAGTCGTTTTGCCGGCGGCGGACGGCCCCGAGATAAAGACGACCCTTACCTGTCCCCGCCGCGCCTGAATGGCATCGGCAATTCTGGCGATTTTTTTCTCGTGAAAGGCCTCTGAAATTTTTATAAAATTACCGGCTTCGTCGTCGGCAATCAGTTCGTTCAGCCGCCCGACGTTGCTGACGCCGAGAATGCGACCCCATTCCTTGTGTTCATGGAATATCTGAAACAGGTGCGGCTGATCGCGGAATCTTGTCACGCGCCGCGGATTCTGCTGGTCGGGAAACTGCAACACAAGTCCCGGCGGATAATTAATCAGGCGGAAATATTTCAGGGCGCCGGTGCGGGAAGCCAGCGGACCATGGTCCAGATCAAAGAAACCGTCGCACCAGTGAATGGCTATTTTGGGCGGATTGCGGAAACGGAGCAGACTCGCTTTTTCCTTGAGACCGGCGCGTTCCAGCAAATTGATCGCGTCCGCGAACGAAAGTTTGCGCCTTTCAATCGGCAGATTTGCGGCAACCGCTTCCCGCATGGCCTTCTCAATTTCACCAATGAGCGCTTTAGTGTTGACGTCCTTTTTTATATTTTCAAGAGTATAATAAATACCGGTGCTGAGCGAATGCTCGATGCAAAGACGGGTTTCAGGAAAAAATTGGCTGACGGTCTTGGCCAGCAGGAACGAAAGGGAGTTGCGGTAAATGCGCATCCCCAACGGATCGCCGGCGGTCAGGAAACGAACATGGCAGTTTATTTTTAACTGATATGAAAGCGAGACGACATTATTGTTGACCAATGCGCCGATAAAAGGAATGCCATGTCCGCTCACCGGGCTTTTCAGCAAAGCGTCAACCGGCGTATTGACCGGATAATCTGTTTCAACGCCGTCCCCGAGAGATACCCTGACCTGGCTCAAGCTGGAGAGTCCTGAAGAAATCATTTGATAAAAATTCAAATTGCCAAATTACAATTTCCAAACAAATCCCAATGTTCAAAATTAAAATAAACAGCTCCGTTTAGAATTTTTACAATTAGAACATTGGTCATTATTTGGAAATTGGCGTCTGGTATTTGGAATTTTACGCCTTGCGTCCGGCGACGCCTTTGGTCTGGCTTGTGATGGCGCGCGCCTTTTCACGCGGCCGCAAGGCGCGCACCGCTTTGCCGGCGAGCCACATCTCGGATGTGCCGAGGGCATTTAATTCTTTGGCAAGTTTTTTCCGATAATCCGCCCCACTGCAGGACGAAATAACGCGTCTCGTTTCAAACCCGGTTTTGACCTTCCGGTATAAATCGTTAAAGACCGGCAGGACCGCCGCTTTGAAACGCGGTTTCCAGTCCAGAGCGCCGCGCTGGGCCGTCACGGAGCAGTTGGAAAACATCCAATCCATGCCGTTTTCATCAACGAGCCGGATAAGACTTTGGGTCAGCTCTTCCACCGTCTCGTTGAACGACTCGCTGGGCGAATGGCCGTGTTTGCGCAGAACATCGTATTGCGCCTCCATAATGCCGGCCAGGGCGCCCATGAGCACGCCGCGTTCGCCGGTAAGGTCGCTGTAGACTTCATGTTCAAACGTGGTCGGGAAAAGATAACCCGACCCGATTCCAATGCCGACTGCCAAACACCTTTCCCTGGCCCGGCCGGTGGCATCCTGGAACACGGCGTAACTGGAATTGATGCCGGCGCCGGAAAGAAAATTGCGCCGGACCGATGTGCCGGAACCTTTCGGGGCAACCAGGATAACGTCCACGTTCTTCGGCGGGATAATGCCGGTCTGATTGCGGTAGACGATTGAAAAACCGTGTGAAAAATAAAGAGCGTCGCCTTTCTTCAGGTTGCTTTTAACGGTCGGCCAGATTTGCTTCTGGGCCGCGTCGGAAACCAGTATCTGAATGATTGTGCCGCGGCGGACCGCCTCGTCAATTTCAAAGAGCGTTTTGCCGGGAACCCAGCCGTCTTTGCGGGCGCGGTCCCAGTCACACGGGAACTGTTTGGATTGGCCAATGATGACTTTAAACCCGTTATCTTTCAGATTAAGCGACTGGCCCGGCCCCTGGACGCCGTAACCGATAATGGCAATGGTTTCATTGCGCAGTATTTTTTTTGCTTTCGTTATCGGAAATTCCTTGCGGGTTACGACGTTTTCCCTGACTCCGCCGAAATTAATCAAAGGCATTGCTTTTTCCTCCAGAATGATTGATATTAACGATTCTCTTTATCTGACTGGCAGTTAAGATTATTTTATTGGCGTCCGGCGTCAAGAAAAAAAAGCAATGATAAAAACTGGTCTGGACAGAACCGGGGATTATAGGTTATTCTTCTTTGGTTTCCGCGGGAGTAATTCAGTGGCAGAATGTCAGCTTCCCAATCACGCCTGCGGCGTGACAGGGCTGAACGCTTGTCACGCTTTTAAGCGTGATCGCGGGTTAATTTTCCTATGAGCTGGCTTGTTTACATTCTCCACTCGGCTTCTCTGAATCGATATTATACTGGAATGACGCAGAAAATCCGGCAGCGTATCAAATATGATTGGCAACTTGTATTTTGCTCTTAAGCGATGACGAGAGACTTGGCCCGTCAATCTGAACTGACGATAAAAAAAGACGGGGGCAAAGCGATATCTCCGGCAACGACAAGACAATAAAGTTTCTGGACAGGCATAATGGTTATGATTATTCTTCTTTCATTTATGCGGGAGTAATTCAGTGGTAGAATGTCAGCTTCCCAAGCTGAACGTCGGGGGTTCGAGTCCCCTCTCCCGCTCCAACTTTACGTGAATGAATGTATGTCTATATCATGTATTCAAAGTCGTTGGATCAGTATTACGTTGGAATAACAATCCATCCTCGCATCCGGCACAAGCAACACCTGCGTGGTCAATCTCAATGGACGTCACGAGCCGCGGACTGGGTTTGTATCTCTAAGGAACAGACTGAGACTGTCGCGGAAGCCCGCGCATTGGAAAAACGGATCAAGGCCTGCGGTGCACATCGTTATCTGGAACGCCAAAGCGCTTCCCAATCCCGCCTTTGGCGGGACAGGGCTGAACGTTTATCACGCTCTTAAGCGTGATCGGGGGTTCTCGGCCGCAGGCGGATCCGCTTGTGGCGGAAACTCCCCTCTCCCGCTCCAGCATGAAACAGACTGTTACCTCTTAAAAACTCTGTAAATAACGGATGAAATGCGATTTCATCTCTTTGATTGATCTTTGCGCAGATTCTTGCGGCGTAATTGATCAGGAAGGCGCGGGATTGTCTGCCTTCGGTCTGGCCTTTTTTCGATATGCCGCTCCAGGACACATCGCTTTCAAAAGGCAAGCGCGACAGGCGTTGCGCTATGTACGCGGAGCCGCCGTTGACGGCAAGCTGGTTCAGCCGCAGTTGCTTCAAGCGGCTGGCGTGAATTATGTGCGAACGCGCCAAGCGCGGGTCTTTGTTATCTGACATTATGGCCTCCCATACATAGCCAGAATGTCAACCACGCGCTGGCAGATAGCCGGGGATGGCAAGGCCGCCGCCACGGCACTGGTCCAGCTTCATGACCATATAGCGGAGCGGATCCATTGAATGATCGCGGTCTTTCAGCGGGGCTTCCTTTGCGTTGCGGTTGTCAGTCTGCGGTTGCCAGGCGTAGTCGTAGAATTCGCTGATCGTTTCCGGACACGACTCGCACACAATCAGCCGCGGGCGGCCGTCTTGCTGAACTTTGAGCCGTTCCTTAACCGCTTTTATACCGCGTTCGACGTTCTTACTGGCGCGTTGGGTAATGATTCCCGCCGCGTGAAGCGTGGCCCGGTCCTCGGCATCGTGGTCGGCCACAGTCCAGCGGTATCGCTCAGGGAATTTTCGATTGCCGATTGCCGATTTCGGATTGCCGACTTCTGAATCCTGACATTTGATTGCAGCGGCATGGACCTGGACTGTCTGCCGGACAACGTATCTCTCCCGGTAAATCCACAGGCGGCCATCCGGGTCAATCGCACCCCAGAGACAGACGAACGGATTGGTGAAGCCGAAGTCAATGCCGCGAACTTTGTCCCAGCATTCCCAGCCGGCGGGCATTTTACCCTTATGGACGTGGATTTCTTCGTCGAACTCGTCATAGACCGCGCCGCCGCCCTCGCACCATATGCCATCCAGCATCCGCCGGCGCTGGGGGCCGGTCATGGCTTCGAGCGTGGCAAGGAAATCTTTACTCAGGAAAGGATTGTCGTAGGGCGTCCAGTGCAGGGCTGACCATGCAGACGCATCGAGCAAAGCTTCGCCGGTTTCCGGGTTCTGATGCAGGATGCCGGCCTTATAAAGCCAATGACGCTGACTCTTGGGGTTGCAATCGAAAATTGCCTTGTGGGATTTTGTGCCGTCAACGACCTGCGCCAGGCGGGTCAATACAGTGCCGACCGTGGCCCAGCTTATTTGCGTGGCCTCGTTGAAAAAGATATGGAGATATTCAGTGCCGAGAATTTTGTCAACGCGCTCCTGATCGTCGAATCCGTCAACCCGGATCAGGGAGCCATTGGCGTGCCGGATTTCAAGATCGCTTTCCAGCAGACGAAAGTCGCTGCGGCCCCGGAGCATTTTGACAAGGCTGTCTGACCAGAGACTTTTGGCGGCGGCGATACGTGTTCGCCGCGCCATGAGAATCCGCGCGCCGGGATAGGTCGCGGCTTGGACACAAAGCCAAGCCAGAATTACATCCGTCTTGCCTGACCGTGCGCCGCCATAGAAAAGATGGCGGCGAAGGCCCGGCCTTTCAAGATGGTCGTTCCATGCGACATTCTGCTTGGGTGTAAGTGTAAGCATCCACCCATAGCCGGAATGTCAACAAGCGTGGGGAGCAAACGTTGGCAGCAATATAGTCGTGGCGATTGTTTGGTCATGTATCATCCAGGTCATCGTCCATTTCTTCGTGAATGAGAAGGTATCTCTTAATGCTCTCCTCAATCCGGAGAATCTTTGCCAAAGTTGTGTATCTGATCATGTGTTCAGGCACATATTCGAGCCACTCTGAAAGCCTACTTTCGCTACTGACATTATCCCAAGAATGACAGGCACGGCATTTCTTAAGCATCTCCTCAATGTGATCACAAGCTTCATCGCGCTTCTTGCGAAGCTCCTCGGGAAGGTGCGGACGTATATTTGCCAAGAATTCCTGAGAGAGTCGACGATCATAGAAGTCCTCGATTTCCTCGACAGTTGCAAGGTATTCGTCTGTATTGTCGTAGCCCTTGTCCTCTAATTCACGAATCCGGGCATTAGCCCGTGCTATCGCTTCATCTTCTGGAGGTTTTGGGAGGGATTCATATCCCTGGTCTATCTTGAGTAGCTCGTCGAGTCGTAGGAAGTAATACGTTTGGGGCAAGCCCTGAACAATGTCAGGATCCATAGCAAATTTGCGACTTCGATCTAGTCCGGGATCAAGTTCAACCGCGAAGTCGGTATGATTTTCTGAGCAAAACAGGAGAACTGGATGATCATCGGTGCAGGTTTCGAAAAACGCGGCCAGAGATTCAATAATCGCAGCGTCTTGGTCCTTCTTTGGCTTATCGCCTCGCATGAGTCTGATCTTTGCCCTGCACATGATATCAGGCGTATATGCCAACCGTGTGACGTGGTCGGAACGAAGAAATGCGTCCACGTTCGCGAATCGATCACGCCACCCTTGCTGCTTGGTCTCACGGAGAGAATCGAGTTGCTCCAGAATGGATTCCTTGGCATCGGCAATTTCTGACCACACAGAGGTCTGGTTGACGTTTGACTTCAGTTCGCCGAATCGGACCCTAAGTTCTCGCGGTAAGTCTCGCATCTGCCGCTCAAGCTCAAAACGGACGACATCCGGCACAAGGAGTTTGAATGCGTTCCCTGCAACCAACGCGCGAAGATCCTCGAACAATTCAGGTTCGCAACCTGGCTTACCTTGCGACAGAACTCGAATAAGGATGTTTGCATCCACAAATGCGTAGATCAAATTTGGCTCCTAATGACATATGAATATCGACTGAACATAGTATTATGCCTCGCAAATAACATTCCATCGTGACATTACACGACTTTTATCAAAAATCCACTTGAATATTATTCTTTTTAAAGTTTCCCTGGCCGAGCTCGGGCAGGCTTTGCCGCATCAAAAACGAGAGCGGGATTCCCGAGATTGCGCGGGTATGCCGTGAGCGTTTTTTATGCTTTGGAAGTTTGATATTTGCTTCAAGCTCCGGTGCTGGGCTGAAGACCGTAGCCGTGGCTATCGGGCTGAAGGCCAGCTCCGGAGCGCGAAGTTCTTCAAGAGCAGGTTGACACAGTGCGTGTCTGCACGCTCTGCGGAAAACCGGCGCTCCGATCTCCATACAAAAGTCGCTTTTCCGTCTGTCCGTGGAGCTGAACGGGTCGCGTGGTTTCCACGCTTCTCGTGAAGCGGCTCGGATATTTTCCGTAGCGGGGCAGCGGGCTCCCGCGAAGTATGAGCGGGATTCCGCAACACCGCGTTTCTTTGCTTCTCTGTCTGGCGGAAGCGGTCACTGCGAAACATGCGCAGTTTCCGCGACGCCTCTTTTTGAAGCGGTAGGCGAACGGTCGCTGTGTTCTAACAGCTTCCGCAAGCCGTGCCGCGCTCCGATACAAAAATTTCATTTTTTGTGCTGAATGCTTTGCTGCGGTTTGGTGGTTAGCTATTTTATGTTGCAGGTCAGGTGCGCTTTAAAGCGTCACCTGCACCTGGCGATTCGGTTTCCTTTTTTTGCTCGTGCTGGCATATGGTTTCGTTAAACATTTGCTCAAGAATTTGCTCATATCGGGAAAGAGCTTGTTCAGCAACCTTCAATTTTTTTAATCTATCTTGATCTCCATAGGTCTTTAGGTGTTCAACACGACGGCTCAAGATAGAGACCAGCGAAGCGACAGCAGTTAATTTCGCTGAAAACCGTTGCCCTTGAACTTGGAGCGAGAGCGCGTGCTGTGATTTCTCTTGAGCTTCGGCCGAACGTTGGAGTTCTATCCTGGTCAGTTTAAGTTCTTCCCGCTGGAGTGCCAATTCCCGTTGCTGGAGAAGGATTGTGAAAATCATCCCGGCGAATGCTAAGCCGGCGAAGAGAGCATTAACAGCGCCGAAGGTATCTCCAAAATTTCCTCTGTCGACCCATGTGCCGAAACAGAAATACATAACGAAGCCTGACACAGCCCATATAAAGACAATACTGCCGATGATGAATAATAGGTGACGAAGCTTTATGTCCGCAACGAGACCCATGGAGTGTTCCGTTTTCATCTTCTCTCTTTTCCGAACCATGAATTAACAGAATCTTTTGATCTGACAACTTGCTGAGCATGTCGTTTTCAGGTCATTTAATGATACTGTAGGGATTTGACATGCAAAGTCAAGACCCGCGCGTGAAATAAGGGGGTGGGTGCGAAACCGGTAAAAGCGAGCGGGAATGTCAACGCGCCTGAACCGCGAGGCGTAAGAGCGTCAACGTTCTCGGTGTCGCTCGAAAGCCGAGCATATACTTGGCGTTGTCATTGCCGCCGTTTTGAATGGCGGAGCGAAAATTACCTTGCGCGGGGAGAAAAGCGTTTTTTGGCAAGCCGATATTTCCGCAAAAAAACATGAATGCGGTTTCGCAATGATGTTTTTGTAGCGGCATTGTTTCGGTGTGAAGCCGCTCTCTGGGCACAGCGAACCTTCGGTCGTTTGAACCGTGCCAGGGGCAAACGTCCGAAGGACAGAGTGCGGGAAACACCGTGCCGGAAAACGCGATTATCTTATGAGCCGCCGGAGTCGGTGCATATTGGGCAGGTCGGCGAGCATACCGTTGAAGTCCGGGCGGTTTTCTCCGTTGTGTTTCACCGGAGAAATTCGGTCGCTGGCTTGGCAGCGTCCGAAAGCACGGCGGCCAGTGAAGCTGGGCAACGGGTGCCGCCGATATTGGAAGGTGCCAC
>Ga0074199_1000923_pt1 | contig 33471 bp, 24 predicted proteins | sample EPASupsiteSAE347_FD_64528 | JGI IMG/M metagenome (GOLD analysis project Ga0074199, IMG submission 64528) | Bioremediated contaminated groundwater from EPA Superfund site, New Mexico - Sample SAE3-47 | ecosystem: Environmental > Aquatic > Deep subsurface > Groundwater > Contaminated ... | reverse complement strand
GCCAAGTCTCCACGCGCTTACGGTAGAAGAAGAAAGAAAATGATCCGTATGGATCAAGGAGGAAGAAAAAAAAGGGATATTTCAGATCGGCTGAAGAAGAGTCATTCCAAAACGGCGTTCACAATTTTGCGGCACAGTTACCGTAGGGATCGTATCTCGGTTATTTCGAGCATCACTGTATCGCCCCGTCATAACCGCTTGGCTTTGTATGCGCAATTTCACCGGGACAATATTACCGGAGTGGAAGTGGTTGCCTTTCTGCGCCAGTTGTTGCGGCAACTTCGCGGGCCGATTGAATTGGTATGGGATGGCGGTCCAATTCATCGGCGACGCATGGTGGGCGCTTTTCTGCGCCGTCATCCCAGAATTCATACGCACCGATTCCCGGCTTATGCCCCGGAAATTAATCCCGATGAATATGTTTGGACGCAATCCAAGCGGCAACTCTCTAATGCAACGCCGTTTTCCATCGACCATCTGGCGCGGAATGTCCGGCGTTCGATTAAAAGAATTGGACGCTCCCAAAATCTGTTGTGGGCTTGTATCCATCAGTCTGATTTGCCTTGGAGCTAATGTATCCATTATTTAATGAAAGCTCAATAAATCCATTCATATTCGCGTCAATTCGCGTGCTTGGCGGGAAAATTTTTCTTTCATGACAAAAAAAAGGGGCGCGCACTCCAAGTCCGTGCCTCTCACGAGGGACCAGCAAGCCCCACATCGAAACACAAAACGAGAAGCCGCGCCCGATTGGGCGCGTTCCCGCTAGTTTCGTTTCGATGACAGAAAATTGCTGGTTTTCGTGAGAAACGACTCTGCGCGTTAACGCATTAAATCTTTTATTTTAATTTTTACCGGCTATGTTCATCCTCCATGAATCTGACTTTTATTAGCCAATCAGTAATCATGAATTCATAATATATGGAAGAAACCAAGAATTGAAAGAAAAAAATAATCCTACGTAAATTAAGATTGAATTGAAAATGTTATCTTTTCTTGATTCGCCGATAAATATCAGCATAATAAACGGCATTTGCATCCAAAAGCGGTAATGGAATTGAAATATGACGGATAAAACCAAAGACAAAATCCCGGTCCATGTCGCCATTATCATGGACGGCAACGGCCGCTGGGCCCGACAGCGCGGCCTGTCCAGAATAGAAGGCCACCGCGCGGGCGCCAAATCAGTTAAGGCCGTCATGAAAGCCTGCCGGGAAGCGGGCGTGCGCTACCTGACACTTTACGCCTTCAGCACCGAAAACTGGAGCCGACCAAAGCGCGAAGTCATAGGCCTGATGGATTTGCTTGTAAAATTCATAAATGAAAACGAGCCGGAACTGCATAAAAACCGGATACGCCTGCGGACCATCGGCCGCTTCAATGACCTGCCCGCCGCCGCCCAATTTGTCCTGCGGCGCGTGATCAAGGCCACGGAAAGCTACGACCGCCACCATCTGATCTTGGCCCTCAGTTACGGCGCGCGCGATGAAGTCACCCAGGCCGCGCGCGCCATTGCCCAAAAAGTCAAAAACGGAGAACTGAATCCCGAACAGATTGATGAAGCCACCGTTGCCCGCCACCTTTTCACGGAAGGCATTCCTGATCCGGACTTGCTGATCCGCACCAGCGGCGAAATGCGCTTAAGCAATTTTCTGCTCTGGCAGCTTTCTTATGCCGAATTTTACGTGACCGGGACGCTTTGGCCGGATTTCCGCGAGCAGGATTTTCTCAAGGCCCTGGCGGCTTATGCCGGCCGGGAACGACGTTTCGGCAAAGTGGAAATGAAAAAACAATCTGAATAACGCCAGTCATGCAGAGTCTAAATAAACGAATCTACAGCGGAATGCTTCTGGCCGGAGTGCTCGGCCTGGCCATTGTGAAGGCGCCGATATCTCTCATCTGCGCCATGCTGCTCTTGATTGTGGCCATTGCCATGCTGGAATTCTACGCCATCATCCGCCAGACCGGCGTGTCCGTCTATAAATATCTGGGCATTACCGGCGGCGTCACCTTGATCGGCATCTCATTCTGCGCCTACACGTTCAACGGCGGGGCGCATGCGGCCGAATACGAACTGGCCGTGCTGTTTGTCTGCATCATGGCCGTCTTCATCCGCCAGTTTCCCCAGCGGCTCAACGGTCAGCCCATAACCACCATGGCCTGCACCATCCTCGGCATATTGTATATTCCGTTTCTGTTCAATTTCTTCACCAAACTTGGCTTATCCTGGGACCAGAACGATTTCTTTCGCGGCGTGGGCGTGTCCGGAAGACTGCTTTGTTTTTACCTCATTGCCGTGGTCAAAAGCTCCGATATCGGCGCTTTCCTGGTCGGAAGCCGTTTTGGAAGGCACAAACTGTTTCCCCGGCTTTCCCCGGGTAAAACCTGGGAGGGATTTTTCGGCGGACTGCTTTTTGGCCTGATCGTCAGCCTCCTGTTGTTCCTGGCCTGCCACGGCCATTTCGGCCATAAGCTGATGACGCTCGCGGATGCCCTGTTGCTCGGGGTTCTGCTGCCCCTGCTGGGCATGGCGGGCGACCTGGTTGAATCCCTGCTGAAAAGGGCCGGCGGCGCCAAGGACACCGGCAATATTATTCCCGGCATGGGGGGCTTGCTGGATGTGCTGGACAGCCTCCTGACGGCCATTCCGTTCTTTTATTTTTATGTGCTTTGGTTTATGCCGACGATTTGAATACTGAAAGCGTTTCAGACGCCTCAACAGAGCGAGGCGACTACATATCCATGAACACAAACAAACCATCCGCGCCGCGCAAAAAAATAGTTGTCCTGGGAAGCACCGGTTCCATCGGCGAAAATGTTCTCCGCGTCGTGGAAAGATTCCCCGACCATTTTCAGGTTATCGGTCTGGCCGCCCTGTGCCAGGCCGAGCGGCTTTTTCAACAGGCAAAGAAGTTTTCCGTCAAACATATCGCCATCGCCGCGCCCGAGACGGCGCAAAAATATGCCCGTCTTGCGCCGGCGGGATTAAAGGTTCTGCGTGGCATGGAAGGACTTGAAGAACTGGCTTTGCTGAGCGAAGCGGATATGGTGGTGGCCGCCGTGGTCGGCATGGCGGGGCTCAGACCCGTGCTGGCGGCGCTCCGCCGGGGCACGGATGTGGCCCTGGCCACCAAGGAGGTTATGGTGGTTGCCGGAGCTCATGTGCTAAAGGCGCGGGAAAAAAGCGGGGCCGCCATTCTGCCGATTGACAGCGAGCACAGCGCCATCTTCCAATGTTTGCAGGGCCGCCCCGCCCTGCATGTGCGCCGGATTATTCTCACGGCTTCCGGAGGACCGTTTGCCCTGCGGCCGACAATTGATTTTGACCGGGTTACCATTGCGGATGCTCTCAAACATCCGCGCTGGAACATGGGCAAAAAAGTCACGGTTGATTCCGCCACCATGATGAACAAGGGGCTGGAAGTGATGGAGGCGCGCTGGCTCTTTGATATCGCGCTCAAGCAGATTGAAATTCTGATTCATCCGGAAAGCATTGTGCATTCGCTGGTGGAATTTATTGACGGCGCCGTGCTGGCCCAGCTCAGCGTCTCGGACATGCGCTTTGCCATCCAATACGCTTTAACTTATCCCGAACGCCTGGACGGCCAATTGCCCTCCTTGAAGCTTGCCGAACTGGGCGCCCTGCATTTCACCAAGCCCGATGAAAACCGTTTCCCCTGCCTGGCCCTGGCCCGCCGGGCGGCCCGGGACGGCGGGACCATGCCGGCGGTGCTGAACGCGGCCAATGAGGCGGCGGTCAAAAATTTTCTGCAGGGTAAAATAAAATTTTCGGGCATCTGGCAGACGGTGGCCAAAGTCATGGAAAAACATCACAACAATAAAAATCCCTCGCTTGAGGAAATCATGCTGGCCGATCAATGGGCGCGGGATGAAGCAACCCATATCATTAAAAACAAACAATAGTAGATTACACGTCATTCCCGCGAAAGCGGGAATCCAGTTTGTCTTTGTTTATTAAAATCATGGATTCCCGATTAGATCGGGAATGACATAATAAGAAAGAAAATATGATACTTTCATTCATTTATATCACGCTTGCGGTGGTTTTTCTCTTCGGTCTCTGCATCTTCATCCATGAGCTCGGCCATTTTATCGCGGCCAAGGCGCTCGGCATGGTGATTGACGTTTTTTCCCTCGGATTCGGACCGGCCATCTGGAAAAGGAAATTCGGCGGGGTGCTCTTTAAAATCGGCATTTTCCCGCTCGGCGGATACGTGGCCCTCCCGCAGATGGACCCAAGCGCCGCCAGCGGCCAGGCCTCCGGCCGGGCAACTGCAGCAAACGGCGGCGGAACAGCCGCCGAACAGCCGGACGGCTCGGCCAAAGATTCCTCTGAGGCACAAACACGCGTTTTGCCCCGCGTCGGCCCGTGGAAAAAAATTATTGTGGCGGTGGCCGGGGCGCTGGGAAACATTCTGCTGGCTTATCTTATTGCCTGGATTGTTTATCTGGCCGGCAAGCCTTCCACGCCCGCTGAAAGATCGGCCGTCATTGGTTATGTCCAGACCAACTCAGCGGCCTATGCACAAGGGCTGCGGATCGGCGATGAGATCATGGCCATCAACGGATGCGCGGTCGGGAACTGGCAGGATGTTATCCAGGAAAACGCGCGCTTTGAACAAGTGCAACTCTTGCTGAAAACTCCCGCCGGAACAAATTCAATCGCCCTGTCGACTGAAAAAAATGCGCTGGGGTTCAGAATGATTCCCGGCATCCGCGAAGTAACCCTCTGCAAGGTGCTGAGCGTGGAGCCCGACTCCAGCGCGGCCGCGGCCGGCATTCAAAGCGGCGACTTGATTAAAAAAATTGATGAGATTGAGGTCTTGAGCATAGATCATCTGATCGCCCTTGTTTCCGAACGCGCCGCAATGACAACCGCCGTCAGCATTGAACGCGCCGGCCAGGAATTAACAGTGCAGGTGACGCCTTCTTTTGATCCTGACTTGCAAAGGGCCAGAATCGGGATTCGCTTTGATCCCCTGGCCGTGGATTTTGACCGCGTTGTCCATATCACCCCGGCCACCCAGATGAAAAGCCACTCCCTGCTCGTTCTGCGCGTGGTGCGCTCGCTGATGACGCCCAAGGAGGCCAGGGCCACCTCGCAGGCTTTGGGCGGACCGCTGATGATTATCTATATGTTTCAGGACATGGTCCGCAAGGGAATCATAATCGCGCTCTGGTTCACCTGTCTGCTGAACGTCAACCTGGCCATCTTAAATCTCCTGCCATTGCCCGTGCTGGACGGCGGTCATGTTCTTTTTGCCTTGCTGGAGATCATCACCCGGCGGCCCGTGCCGCCCAAGGTCACGGTTTTTCTGGACCAGGTCTTTTTCGGCCTGCTGATTTTGGCCATTGTTTTAATCACAGGCAGGGACATTAAAAGGCTTTATCAAATTCGCCTCATGTCCAAACCGCCGGCTGAACAACAATCGGTAACCAACGAAGCCGCCCCGCCGGTTGAATCCGAAGATGATGAAAATTAAAGCTGAAAACGATGCAGACTCCAGCCATGATAATTAAACGCCGGCCTACTCTTCCCATCCAGGTCGGCCGGGTCAAAATCGGCGGCGGGGCGCCCATTTCCGTCCAAACCATGACCAAAACCCCGACGCGCAACGCAAAGGCGACCATCAAACAAATTCTTGAACTGGAAAAGATCGGATGCGACATCATCCGGGTGGCGGTGCCCGACATGGAAGCGGCGCGCGCTATTCCCACAATTCGCCGCGCCATTCACATTCCATTGATAGCCGATATTCATTTTGATTACCGCCTGGCGCTCGCCGCCGTTGCCGGCGGCGTTGACGGCTTGCGCATCAATCCGGGCAATATCGGCTCCAAAGACAAAATCAAGGAAATCGTGCGGGCCGCTTCGGAAAGAAATCTGCCCATCAGGATCGGCGTCAATGCCGGGTCGCTGGAGAAAGACATTCTTGCCCGGCACGGCGCGCCCACGGCAAAAGCGCTCGTGGAAAGCGCGCTGGCAAAAGTAAAACTGCTGGAAGACCTCGGTCTTCGCGCGATCAAAATTTCCGTCAAGGCCTCCGACGTCATGCGCACCATTGAGGCCTATCGCCTGCTTTCAAGAAAAACCAACTGGCCATTGCATCTGGGAGTGACCGAAGCCGGCACCCTGCTTTGCGGCACGATCCGCTCCAGCGTGGCGCTGGGTATTTTGCTGGCGGAAGGCATCGGCGACACCATCCGCGTATCGCTCGCGGATCAACCGGCCAGCGAAGTGCGCGCCGGCCGGGAAATTCTGCGCAGTCTCGGCCTTCATCCGGGCGGTCCGCGGTTGATTGTCTGCCCCACCTGCGGCCGGACGCAAATGAACGTGATCAAAATCGCGCATGCCATTGAGAAAAAACTTGAAAAACTGGAATGGAAAAATCCGCAGGCCGGAATCTGGCCGTCCGTGGCGGTGATGGGCTGTGTGGTCAACGGGCCCGGCGAAGCGCGCGATGCGGATATCGCCCTCATTTGCGGAAAGAACCGGCTGTTTTTGTATGTAGCCGGCGTCAGAACCGCTGTCCTGGACGCCCGCTCGGCCCCGGCGGTTGTCATCGAACAGGTCTTGGCCTTCCGGGCGCGTAAATCCGGTTAATCCGGACTTGCCCGCATAAGTTAAAACCTAAAATTAGCCCTGTCATTCGCCAGGGCAACTTTTTTCCGCCGATTCCGACAGGTAGGGCTGAGGCGTCCCTGCCTACCCGCAGTGCTACCCGCCCGCAGCACTTCGCGCAGCGATGTGGGCAGGCGCTCAGCGTTGCAGGCGGGCCGAGCTGTCCGATATAAGAACGGCTCAGCCGGAGGCTTCGCCCTACCAACTTTGAAATTCATTAACATGAACTTCATGCACCCCGCCTACGGCTGGGAGGCCGGTTTGGGAGGCGTCTCCGGCTTCTTGACCACGCTCTGAGGGCGCAACAAGAGAATCAGGTTATTGCCGAATAATTTTGGCGGGAATTCTGAAACACCGACCGATTCGCAGTCCTTGATCAGGCGCTTGAAAAGCTCAAAGCCTATATCGCGGTGTTCGTTTTCCCGGCCGCGGAACATGAGTGACGCCTTGACCCGGTGTCCCTTTGCAAGGAACTCATGAATATGCCTTAACTTGGTCTGATAATCATGGTCTTCAACGTTGGCATGGAATTTTACTTCCTTGACCATGGCGCTGGCCTGCTGCCGCCTTTCCAGCTTTTCCTTGCGGCTTTCCTCGTATTTGTATTTGCCGAAATTCATGATCCGGCAGACCGGCGGACTGGCGGTGGGCGATATTTCCACAAGGTCCAATCCGTTGGCAAATGCGAGTTTGAGCGCCTCGGAGGTTGAAATCACTCCGATCATTTCGCCGCTGGCGGATATGCAGCGGACCTGCGGAACGCGAATGCGGTTGTTCACCCTGACTAATGTGCGAATAGTTGCCTCCTTTGTTTTTTGGTTATTTTGTGTCATTCCCGCGAAAGCGGAAATCCAGCTTCACCAGCCAGAGACCGATGGATTCCCGATCTCGCCACGCACTGCGCGTGACAAGTCGGGAATGACAGAATTCTGATTAGTAAATAATTATTTTTACTTCCTTTTTCAACTTCTCAATCAATTCCGCCAGCGGCAGAACGCCCTGGTCGCCCCCCAAGCGCGCGCGCACGGAAACAGTCCCGGCCGCCTGCTCCTTGGCGCCGACAATCAGCATGTAGGGGATTTTTTCCACCTGGGCATTGCGGATTTTGGCGCCAATCTTTCCGGAACTGGCGTCAACCCGCACGCGGAAATTTTCCCCGCGCAGTGTTTCGGCCGTTTGTTTGGCATATTCAAGCTCCTTGTCGGTGATCGGCAAAACGCGCGCCTGCTCGGGCGCCAGCCACAGGGGAAACGCGCCGCCGTAATGTTCAATCAGGATGCCGAAGAATCTCTCCAGACTGCCGAGCAGTGCCCGATGAACCATGAAGGGCCGGTGCTCCCGGCCGTCTTCGCCGACATAGGTGATCGCAAACCGCTCCGCCATGTTGAAATCAAACTGGATGGTGCTCATCTGCCATTCGCGGCCGATGGCGTCATGCACTTTGATGTCCACTTTCGGGCCGTAAAACGCGCCGCCGCCCTCCTCAACCGTAAATGCAATTCCCTCGGCGTTCAGCGCGCTGCGCAGAGAATTGGTGGCGGTGGTCCAGCTTTCATCACTGCCCACGGCCTTGGCCGGCCGGGTTGAAAGATAGGCGGCAATATCGGCAAAGCCGAATGAGCGCAGAATTCTGATCGCAAAACGCAGGGTTCTTTTCACTTCGTCTTCAATCTGTGCCGGGGTGCAGAAAATATGGGCGTCATCCTGGGTGAACCCGCGCACGCGCAGGAGACCGTGCAGAACGCCGGCCTTTTCGTAGCGGTAGACCGTGCCCAGCTCGGCCCAGCGCAGGGGAAGCTCGCGGTAGGAACGCAGGTTGGACTTGTAGACCATGATATGAAACGGACAATTCATGGGCTTGATAAAATATTCCTGCTCGTCAATTTTCATGGGCGCATACATGCTCTCGCGGTAAAAATCAAGATGGCCGGAAGTGGTCCAGAGCAGGGAACGGCCGAGATGGGGCGTGTAAAGGAGCTCATAACCTTCTTTGAAATGTTCCCGGCGCCAATAGTCTTCAATGATTGACCGGATCAAGGCCCCTTTCGGGTGCCAGAGGATCAGGCCGGGGCCGATTTCATCGTGGGAGCTGAACAAATCAAGCTCGCGTCCGAGCTTGCGGTGGTCGCGCTTTTTGGCTTCCTCAAGGTTTTTCAGATAATCATCAAGTTCCTTCCTGGAATTGGCCGCGATGCCGTAAATTCTCTGCAGCATCGGGTTGGTCTCCAGGCCGCGGTAGTAGGAACCGGCCACGGAAAGCAGTTTGAACGCGGGAATTTCGCCGGTGCGGGAAAGATGCGGGCCGCGGCACAGGTCAATAAAATCGCCGCACTTGTAAAAGGTGATTTTTTCATCGGCCGGAATGTCGGCCAGACGCTCCCGTTTGTATTTTTGCCCCTCTAACACTTCCGCCGCCTGTGCGCGGCTCATCTCCATTTTTTCAAAGGGATAATCCGCCTTTATAATCCGGCGCATCTCCTCTTCAATGCGCGGAAAATCTTCGGGGGCAATCCGGGCCGGCAGGTCAAAATCGTAGTAAAAGCCGTCTTCCGTGGCCGGACCGATGTCAAGCTGGACGTTTTCAAACAGCCGGACAACGGCGGCGGCCATGATATGCGCCGCGCTGTGGCGCATCGCTTCCAAATCCAAGTCGGCTCCTCCCTTCAAACTCAGTCAGTAAGATGGTTTGCTTAAAACAGTTCGTAATATAAACCTGAGTCCCGGATATGTCAATAGAGCAATCAAATTGAATTGATTTCGGGGTTGAAGTGTCCCGGGCTTTCCCGTATAAAAATGACCGACAAAGGGTTTTGATCTTATGATTGATTATCGGATGTGCCGGGCGGGTAGTTACAGAATGATTTCCTTTCCATGAATATTTATGCCTTGTTTCTCTGCTGGATGGCATGGTTTCTGGCCGGGCCTTATTTTGCCCATGGCGCAACAGGGGCCGCAGACGAACTCTTCCGTCAGCAATGCGCGGCGCTCGCCCAAAACGCTGAAAAATCAAAAGCTATGGCAGTCACTGGCAAAGAGGGTTGGCTGTTTTTAACCTCCGAACTCCGCCATCTTGGCGCAGGGCAATTCTGGGGCGAAGCGGCCATACGCGTCAGCCGGGCAGCCGGGCCTGAAGCCGTTGATCCCCTGCCGGCCATACTGGATTTTAATGACCAGCTGAAAAAAATCGGGGTGAAACTGATTGTGGTCCCCGTGCCGCCCAAGGCGGTTATCTATCCTGAAATGCTCCCTGGCTTTACGAATGGAAACGAAAAGGCAAGACTTGATAACATTCATCAGGAATTTTACGGAATCCTGCGCTCAAACGACGTTGCCGTCCTTGACCTGACGGATCTTTTCCTGCAAAATAAAGCCCTTGAAAAGGGCCCGTTTTACTGCCGCCAGGATTCCCACTGGTCGGGCAGCGGGTGCGTGTTGGCCGCGGAAAAAATCGCGGCCGCGGCGCGGGCTGCCCTGGGAGACAGCGCACCGCGGACGAATGTTTTCCGGGGCGACTGGCAGACCGTTGAAATTAACGGCGATTTATGGCGCGCGCTCAATAATGAAAACATACCCCGCGAAAAATTGCGCGTCAGAAAAATATCCATCCCCGGCGCTGAGGAGCCGGCCGGAACGGATGCCGAAAGCAGAATTATTCTGCTTGGTGACAGCCATAATCTTGTGTTTCACGCCGGAGAGGATATGCTTTGTTCCGGAGCCGGCCTGCCCGACCAGCTGGCGTTTGAGCTTGGGTTTCCCGTGGAACTGGTTGCCGTGCGGGGATCGGGCGCCACGCCGGCGCGCATTAATCTGATGCGCCGCGCCCGGCAAAAAAACGGTTACTGGAAAAACAAAAAATGCGTCATCTGGTGCTTTGCGGCCAGGGAATTCACCGAGAGCGACGGCTGGCGCAAGGTGCCAATGCCGGCGCTTAATCAAAACACGGAAGAAAACAAACCATGAATGCGTCCGAAATCAAAGAAATTACCGTTATGTCCTCCATTGATTTGTCAGCGGAAAAATCATTGTTCTATTTTCCGCCTGGAAAGGAGGGAACAGTCCCCCTCGTGGTCGGCCTGCACACCTGGAGCGCGGAGCGGCATAATCAGGTCAAAGCCATGCTGCCGTTATGCCAAAAACGCGACTGGGCACTGTTGCTCCCTGAATTCCGCGGGCCGAATCTGACAACCAATCCGCGCGCCAAACAGGCCTGCGCTTCGCGCCTGGCCAAGCAGGATATTATGGACGCTCTGGATTGGACATTAAAACAGCATGCAATTGATGAAAACAATGTTTTCCTTGTGGGCGGCAGCGGCGGCGGGCACATGGCCCTCATGATGGCCGCCTACGCCCCGGCCCGTTTCCGGGGGATCAGCGCCTGGTGTCCGATCACCGACTTGGCGGCTTGGCACGGGCAAAACGCGAAATATGCGCCCCATATTGAAGCCTGCTGCGGCGGAAAGCCGGGCGCCGCGCCTGAGGTTGACAAAGAATACTGCGACCGCTCCCCTCTGTTTCAGACTGCCGCCATGACCAATGCCAACCTATCGGTTCATCACGGCCGGTTTGATAAATCCGTTCCCTATTCCCATACCATGCGTCTGGCGGCGGAAATTGAAAAGCTGGGCGCAAAAAATTTCTTCTTTGAAATTTTTGATGGCTCCCACGAAATCCGTTGTGAGACGGCCTTTCAATGGTTTGACAAGCTGGTCCAGCCGGACGCAAATAGCGCAAAAAAACTTACACGTTAATCCTGTTTTGTCTGTCATTCCCGTGCAAACGGGAATCCAGAACGTTTTTTTCCGATTTGTTACAATCCTGGATTCCCACTTTCGTGGGAATGACAGAATCTTCTCTCTTCGTTCATTACGAAAGAATAGGTATTCTGCTTGTTGCTTTACGCCAAGGTGATTATTATCGCCGCATGACGACAAAACGGATTTGTTTTGTTTCACTTGTTATAACGCTCTTGATCTGGGCCTGGTTTTCCTGGCCCCTGCCCCGTTATGCCGCAAAAGGCATCCCGGCTGCGGCGCATCTTGAACCGGCCGAAGTCCAACCGCTCATTCCCGGCGATCACCTGCAGTTCATGTATTACTGCTGGCTGGCCGGCGACATGGTTGCCGGCAAAACGCCGCTTTTCTGCAATCTTTATGAGTTTAACACGGGTGAAGAAAGATGTGGCTACCGGCCGGACGCCTATTATTTTCCGTTTTCGCTCATTTATGCCGCCACCGCCTCCATCGGCCATGCCTTCGGCTTGGCAAGCGGCAGCGCGTTCGGCTGGAACTTTACCGGCTTTATTTCGCTCTGGCTGACTTTTTTCCTGACCTGGCTCCTTGTCCGCCGTTATGCCCAGCCCGACTGGGCCGCCGCTTGCGCCGCATTGATCGCCATTACCCTGCCGTTCCGCTGGCTCAATCTTTGCGGGGGCAGTCCGGCCGGATTTGCCTGCGTCTGGATTCCGGCAATTTTTCTCGGAATTGATCTGGCCGTGCGCAATGGCAAATCCGCCGGCGGAATGCTGGCGGGCTTTGCCCTCTTTTTTGCCTCATGGACCGACAACCACATTTTTTTCTTTGGCGCCCTGGCCGCGCCTTGCTGGGCGCTGATTGCCGTCGCGGCCGGAACACATGGCGACGGAACAAAGCGGAATTCATGGCAAAAAATTTTTGCGGCGCTCCTGCCGATTCCGCTGTTTCTGGGAGGCGCACTGGCCTTTCCGGCGCTCATGCAGATGTTCGCCGGCCCGGCCGCGGCCAGCCAGCATCTTGCGGCCTCGGTCGGGCCGCGTCTATGGCGTGAAATCGCTCTTTATTCGCCGCATGCGGCGGATTTCCTCGGCTGGATTCCATCCGGAATAGCCGCAACGCATATTTACATTGGCGTTTCGGTCATTGCCTTTCTGACCGGCGGAATACTGTTTCTGGCATTTGCCGCGCTCCGCCGCCAGCCTGAAAGCCGGCGCCGCCTGCTCGTCATGGTTTTATTGCTGGCGGGTATGGCCGGCATCATGGCGCTGGCCCTGGGAACCAACGGCCCTTTTCACGCCATTGCCCTGCGGATATGCAGGAAAATAATTCCGCCCTATGCCATGATCCGCCAGCCGGCAAAAATATTCTGTCTCATGCCGCCTTTGCTGGCCGTGGCCGCGGGCATAAGCCTGGGCGCGGTCTTCGCGTATCTAAAAACCCGTCCGATAAAAGTTTTCATAGCCCTGATTTTTTGCGCGGCCGTGACGGGCGAATATGTTTTGCGCGTCAGGCCAACCATCTCTATCCTTGATAACCAACAGGGCGCCTACGAGGCTGTGGCCAATGACGCCGCATCGGAGGATAAAACGCCCCATGCTTTGATTGTGCCGCTCTGGCCGGGCGATTCCCATTATTCCTCCATTTATCAGTATTATGTTTCGCTTTACCGGATAAGAATGGTCAACGGCTACAATCCTTTTGTATCAAAACACTATTTTGAAAATGTCTTCCGCCGCTACGAAAGCGTCAATCAGGGCTGGCTGACCGACAAGCAGATTGACGAACTGTTGCGCCGGAAAATTGAATACCTTATTTTACATGAGGACCTTTTCCCGGAAAAAGTGAGTCCCTTTCCCGTGGGCTGGACTTTGCAACAATTCCTCAATCACCAGCGCTTGCAGCTGTTAAAACACGATGGCCGCGTCTGGGCCTTCAAAATTCTGCCTACGGTAGAGAAGAATGAAGCTCCCCGCGGCGACCTGCCCGCAATGCTACGCATAGCGTTGCAGGCGGGGCCGCGGGGTATTCCCTGGCCGAGCTCGGGCAGGCTGGCGAAGGCGAATAAATTTAAAATGGGCCTCTGGCCCTTCGGCTGTGCCCGGCACTGGCCGGCGGAGAGTTGCGCCGGCAAAAAGACGCCGATTATGCGCGATGCTCCGAAAGCGCGCGGCTCCTATGCGGTTTTGCGCGGGTCAAATTCATGGCTCGCGGTGCCGGCCCTGCGCGTGGCTCCGGCGCCGCAAATGCGCTGGATGATCAGGGCAAGGGGGGCAGGCGCGCTTGTGGTTGAAAATGTTGCGGATGGACAGATAATCAGCCGCGATTTGATTGACATTGAATCCGATGACTGGGCATGGGTGGATATTCCCATTGACAAGCTTGATCGTTTTGCCCTGCTCAGTCTGAAGATTGAGCCGGAAAGCGGATCAGTGGACTGTGACCGGATTCTCCTTTCTGCCGGCAAGTGGATTCCGCCCGCGATCGGTCAGACCATTGACCTGCCGGCGCCGTGCATGTTCCATGCCGGCTGGACGAGTCTGGCCGATGACACGGTTGTCCTGGAAAAGGAGCGTGAAGCAAAGGCGCTGATTTTTTACGGTCCGAAACTGCCGCTGGAAAAAGGCCGTTACCGCATAGAGCTTGTTTTCAACTCTGATTCTCCGCGGGGTGTTCTGCTGGGGCAGTTCAACGTCAAGCGTTATGAGCGCGACGATGTGCTCCGTTGGATTCCGGTCGTGGCCGGGGCCCGCTCCCTGGCGGAATTCATCCAGCCGCAAAATGTCCCGATGCACCTTGAATTCCGCTTCCTCGGCAACGGCAGTCTGAAAATAAAATCCATCCGGCTTACCCGGCTGGAAGAAAAATACCCGCAACGCAAATGAGCCGCTTAAAAGCTTCAATTTGTAAACCGCGCAATTTTTTTGAAAATTTACCCAAGCAAATCCGCCGGGAAATTTTTCCCGTCATCGCCAGGGCGGAACAGGTGGAAATGGAGCGGATTGTTTCCCGCGGGCATTGCTCGCCGCCCGGCTCCTGGTATGACCAGGATTTTGACGAATGGGTGCTTTTATTGCGCGGCGCGGCCATCCTGCGTTTTGAGGGCAGCCGAACGAGGGTGCGGCTGAAAGAAGGGGATTACCTGCTTATTCCGGCCCACAGGCGCCATCGTGTTGAGTGGACCCGTCCGAAAAAGCCCACCATCTGGCTGACAATCAAGGGCCGGCGGATTACCGGATTAATAGACGGTTAATTGGATGCTGTCATACCAGACGCTGGAAAGATCCAGGACCCCATCGCGCGCGTCCACGCCGAAGTAAAAAGTGTAATTACCGGCCGCCAGCCCGGAAATATTAAGCATTTCCAAGGCGCTTAAATTCACCAATCTTCCTTGATAAACCGGGGTAAATGTGCCGGTGGCCGAATACTGCCATTGTCCATGCGCATCGCAATAATACCAGCCAACCGGCGTATTGGCCAACAGCCACCAGTCGGCTTCTGTGCCGGTATAAGCGCCGGGATATAAATCCACCGTGACCGAAACCGTATCCGATGATTCCACGGCCGCGGCCGCACTGGAGCCGTTAATTCTGATGCACGGTCCGGCGCCGGTTTGCGTCCAGCCTTCGGCCGCCGAACTGAAACCGCTCGCGCCGTTGGCGTTCACCGTCTTGACCCAGAAATAGCATGGAGTATTTTCCGGAATGCCGGTTACTTCTGCCGCAGTGGAGGCAAGGGAGGCGACTTTCATGGCCGCGGAGGATTGGTTGGAAAATGCGCCCCATAATTCATACGCGGCGGCATCGCTGACCGGGTTCCAGACAATCCTGATGCTGTTGGCGTAAGCGCCCTGGCTGGCGGTCACGTTTTCCGGCGCAACCGGTATCTTGCCTGCCAGAGCAACCCAATGACAGGAACCATTGGCTTCGTCAACCTCGTAAAAATCATAAGAACCGTTCGTCCGGTCATCGTCTGAATCAAAAGTGATCGGGCCGGTGCATCCGGTGTAGTTGCTGGCCACTGATTTGATAGTGGCAATCAGCGCGGCCATGGTCTGCGTACTGCCGGTCTGCTGTAAGGCGCTCGCCACCAGCCGCAAGCCGTCATAGCACGACATCGGATAAGGCGTAACAACCGCCTTGCCGGTTTCAGCGCTGATATTGCTCTCCACCACGCTGTATAATTGATTGGTAAAACGTCCGAACGTGGAACAGACATAGCGGGTTTTGGCCGCAAAGGCCGCGGCTGTCTCGTTGGTTAAAAGCGCGCTGTTCTGCGCCATGCCGTCGGAGCCATACCAGCGCACCTCGCCCAGCGCCGGATTGTCCGCCGCCGACCTCATCACATCAACGCCTTCGTCAAACAAAATCGTCACGACGCCGACCCGGTTTGCGCCTCTGGCGGCGACGCGATTGCGGACCTGGGTTGCCATGTTGGATACGATTTCCGGAATCAAACCCGTGGCCCGCGGGCAGTAATTTGTGGCAAAAACCGTCCCGCCGCGCACGCTATGCTCCTGAATCAACGCGGCCAGCAATCCCTCGCCGTAAATGTCCGAGCGGCTCAGGACGGCGATATCGGTGATGCCGTCACGCGCCAGCAAAGCCGCCAGTTCGCGCGCCTGGTTTGAATCGTCAATCGTCAGGCGCATGAGATTATCATCCGGAAGCGAAAGCGGCGTGGCGGTGGAGGAACTTGAGACGAGCAGGACATCATTTTCATTCGCATAAATCTTAAGTATCCGGCATTCTTCGCTGGATTCCGGGCCGAGCACGATGTGGCATCCGTTGGACCTCAATTCCACCAGTTCATCGTAAGCAGTGGCGGAATCGGTGCTGGTATCTTTGATTATCAGCCTGATCGGCGGCATGCCGGGCGTGTTGGTAATGACGCTCATGGCCTGATTCAGGGCCGACTGGTAGGATAAACCGGTATCGGCCAGGTCGCCCGTGAGCGGCAAAAGCGCTCCGATCAGGTTGGTGCCCGTGTTGTTATCAGTCACGAACGGGGTTGACCAGCTTTTGGCGGTCATTGACTCCGGCCGGAACGGCTGGGCACCGAACCCGCCGGAATTAATATACATGGCCACGCTGCAGCTCATGTCAAACGGATACCAGTTCTCATATCCGGCCATGACCCAAGAACAGAGCGGACGGAACACGTCATTTAATACATACATGGTCGTGCCCCAGCGCACAGAGGTGGAAAGAAGGGAAAAATGTTCAGGCATGGAAGAGGTCGCCTTGATTCTCAGCATGACCACCTCGCCCGTGGTTGAACAGCCGCTCAGGGAGAAACCGCGGTAGGAACAGATGCCGCGGTAGGCCTGGTAATTTTCCCGGTTGCGGAGCATGTTCATGCGGTAGACGTCGCCATAGCCATTGGTTATGACCAGCGAAAAGGCGGCCAATGATTGGCCGGTCAATATAAAAAGGACAAGGAACACAATGAAGAGTTTTAAAAATCCTGTGGTCACATGATGAAAATGGCGCGCTGGCGATAAATCAGATGGCGGCTGGGTGGGCATGAGTTGGTCTTCTCCGTGAAAGCTGTTGAGAAAAGCTCTGATTGAATTTGTATTTGGCAATATCCCAAAATAACCGCGTAAAGTCAATTAAAATCCGGACATGCTTCCCGCATCATCGCTGTGTCGCCGGGCCGGCGCTGTGGCCGGGACAATGGTGATAAAACTGCCCTTGATATGATGTTCAATGCCGGTTTTGATCATGTTGATGATCTCCTGCACCTCGTTCATCTTCTTATCACCGTCAAATTCCAAAAAGATTTCAATGTAGATATTGCTTCCCGAACGGCGGGAGTGCACGCCATGAATCGCCTTATAATGTTCAAAAAAAGCGGCCAGGTCCCGGATAATGACCAGTTGCAGGGATTCATCCAGCGTCCGGTCAAGGAGATCGTCAACGGAGTGGGCAATCATATGGTAGATGGAGAACATGAGAAATCCGGCAATGACCAGGGAGCCGACGGGGTCAATATAAACCGCCCAGGGAACAACATGATGCAGGCTGACGCTCAGAACGAGGGTCAGGAGGACGGTCAAGTCCGCCACGGCCTTGGCGCGGAACAACCGCCATTGGGACTCCATGATGGGAGAGTATTCCTTGCGGGACACACGGTAGTTCTTGATCCACAGCCAGGTGTTGGCGCAAACTCCCATCAGCATGAGGGCAATGCCCAGGGTCGCGCCGATGGCATGCAGTTCGTGCGGATGCCGAAAACGATAAAAGGCGCTATAAAGCACAATGAGCAGCGACAGGAACATGATCCAGGCCACAATGATGCTCGTGAGGTTCTCCAGTTTGCCCAATCCGTAGTCAAAATGGTAGGGCTTGTTCCGGACGACCTTGCGGATCGCAAGCCAGGAGAGAAAAGTTGCCAGGAGTTCATTGACGCACTTGAGCACATCCGCCATCATGACGAGAGACTGGGCCAGGACCGCCGCCACGACGTCGGGCAGTAATAAAATGAAATCCACCGCCAGGCTGGTGACAATAGAACGTTCACGTTCTCGGTAGTTGGCCATCAAATCTCCAAATGATCTGTCAAGGGGTTGATAAAAAGATGCGGGTTGATTGTTGCGCCATCAGGCCCTGAAAATCAATAAAAATTCGTCTCCCAAAGTGCTTAAATTTATACTGGACAAATACCAGCCGATATGCTAAAAAGATTGTTGTTTCTTCAACAAGAACCATAAGGGAGGAAAAATGTATTCAATAAAAAGCAAATATGTGGTTTCCGGCACAATCGGGCTGTTATTGGCCATGGTTGCGTGGACCGGAACGACCTATGCTGACAGCATCCCCGCCCCGGCGGCGGAGCCTATGGCAGGGATTGAGCTTGCCGCGCCGGCGGAATCCGTTGCCATCGTGTCTGACGCGGCAGCCAAGGGCAATTATGAAAATTACGCGTATTATTACAACCTCTACGCGCAGTATTACAGCTATTACCAGGCGAGCGGCAGTTATTACTATTTGGCCTATAGTTACTTGTGCTATGGTTATGCGTATTACTATTACATGCTGTATTATTACGGCGATACCTATATTGCCAATTGCTATTTAGATTATTACATGGCTTACGCGTATTACTATTATTACGCGTATTACGGCTATTATAGCTACGCCAATTCCTATTACAATTATTACACGGCCTACGCGTGGTATTATTACGCCTGTTACCTTTATTATTATTACATGTATTACGGCGACAGCAGTTCCGCCAATTACTATTACAACTACTACCTGGAATACGCCCTCTACTATTATTATCAGGTGTAAATATTGTTTGAGGCAAAATCCGCCGCCGGATGATCATCGGCGGCAGAAATTAAATACAAAAGCCCCGCCTATAGAGGCGGGGCTTTTGTATTTTCCGGCGTTCCTGTCTGCGGCATCATTTATCGCCATTGCCTGCCAGACGAATTATTGGCGCATTAGTTTTATTTGATTGTATTGTCAATATTAATGCGTAACGTGTAGATATGCTTCGGTTTTTGTCCTTGCTTTTTAAAGGAGCTTTTTCGCCGGCCACGCCAAAGGCATGGTCGGCTATTAATCATAGGAGAGTAACATGGTTGAATGCAAATGTGATGCGGCCGCGCGGCAATTGACCTGCCTGTTTGCCGGTAAATATTCAAGCGAAAACTGCCCGGTCGTGGCGGAAACCATTGACAAACAACTGACCGACCTGATCGGCAAACCTGTTCCCGGCCAACCCGATGAAAGCCTGAAGATCATCTTTGACCTTGAAAAGGTTGACTACCTTTCCTCGGTTTTCCTCCGCATCGTGCTGATGACCGCCAAGCGGGTCAAGAAAGGCAATTTTGCGCTCGTCAAGGCCAACCCGTTTATCAAGGAAATGATCCGCGCTTCCGGCCTGGACCAGCTCCTGGCGGACGCATCATCTTTCAGCATTGAAAGCCATTTGCACGAAACCCGGGTGTTTGCGCCGGACAAATCGTTCACGGGAGCCGCCCGCCTTAAATCGGTCGCCGAGTATGAAACGCTTTATCGCGCCTCCATTGAAAAGCCTGAAGAATTCTGGGCCGGGCAGGCGCAAAAACATCTCGTCTGGTCAAAAACCTGGGACAAAGTATTGGAATGGAACCTGCCCGATGTCAAATGGTTTTCCGGCGGCCAACTGAACGCCTGTGTCAATTGCCTGGACCGGCACCTGAATACCCCGCTGGCCAACAAGGCCGCCATTATCTGGGAGGGTGAACCTTGTTCGGCGGATCGGCCCGGCGAGGAACGGGTCCTGACCTATAAACAGCTTTACCATGAAGTGTGCCGGTTTGCCAACGTCCTCAAACAGCACGGAATAGCCAAGGGCGACCGGGTGCTGATTTATATGCCGATGGTGCCCGAAGCCGTGGTCGCCATGCTGGCCTGCGTCCGACTCGGCGCCGTCCATTCCGTGGTATTCGGTGGATTCAGCGCCCAGGCCGTCGCCGACCGCGTTTACGACTGCCAAGCCAAGATGATCATCACTGCGGACGGCGGCTATCGCCGCGGCACAGTAATCCCGTTGAAACACAACGTGGATGAAGCCATGCGCTTGACCGACGATGAAGGCCGCCGGCTGACGGAATCCGTCGGGAAAGTGATCGTGTTGCGTCGCGCGCACAATGAGGTTCACATGGAACGCAACCGGGACCTTTGGTGGCATGAAGAACTGCAGGATGTGGAAAGCCGCTGTCCGCCGGTGCCGGTGGAAAGCGAAGACACGCTCTTCATCCTCTACACCAGCGGCTCAACGGGAAAACCCAAGGGCATTTATCATGCCACCGCCGGCTACCTGCTGGGCGTCAAAATGTCGCACCGCGATATCTTTGACATCAACGACACGGATATTTACTGGTGCACGGCCGATATCGGCTGGATAACCGGACACAGTTATATTGTTTATGGGCCGCTGGCCAATGGCGCCACGGTGCTCATTTATGAGGGCGCCCCCAACTACCCGGAAAAGGACCGTTTCTGGCGCATCGTCAGCAAGTATGGCGTCACAATTCTGTATACCGCGCCCACCGCTATCCGCGCTTTTATGCAATGGGGCGATGAATGGCCGAACAAGCACGATCTCTCATCCCTGCGCCTGCTGGGAACGGTGGGCGAACCCATCAATCCCCAAGCCTGGATATGGTATTATGAAGTCATCGGCGGCAAGCGCTGTCCGATCGTGGACACCTGGTGGCAAACTGAGACCGGCAGTATCATGATCTCCACCTTCCCGGCTGCCATGCCGGCCAAGCCCGGTTCGGCCGGCCGCCCCCTGCTGGGTGTCCAACCGGAAGTGGTGGATGACCAGGGTAACGCGGTGCCCCGCAACACGGGCGGCAAACTCGTCATCCGCAAACCCTGGCCGAGCATGCTGCGCGGCGTCTGGGGCGACCGCGAGCGTTTCCTGTGGACTTATTGGAAAGAAATTCCGGGCAGTTATTTTACCGGCGACGGCGCCCGGCACGAGGAGGATGACTACTTCTGGATCATGGGCCGCATTGACGATGTGCTGAATGTGTCCGGCCACCGCATCGGCACGGCCGAAGTGGAGAGCGCGCTGGTCAGCCATCCCGCCGTGGCCGAGGCCGCCGTGGTCGGGCGGGCCGACGATATCAAGGGCTTTGCCCTGGTGGCGTTTGTTACCCTGAAGAACGGATTGAAACCCGCGCCGGACCTGCGCGACGCATTGCGCCTGCACGTGGGCAACGAGGTCGGCGCCGTCGCCAAGCCGGATGAAATCCGTTTTGCCGAGGCGCTCCCCAAGACGCGCTCCGGCAAAATCATGCGCCGTTTGCTCAAGCAGGTGGCGGCGGGCACTGAGATCACCGGCGACACGACGACGATTGAGGACTTCAATGTGCTGGTGCGCCTGGGCAGCGAGGAAGGGTAATGCCGGCTGAGGATGCATCCAAAAAAGTGAACAGGTAAAGCTTGGACATCCATCTTCTAAAAGACATTCTGCAAAAGACGCTGGATATGCTTGCCCATCTCGTGTTTCCGGCGGCGGTATTTGCCATCAGCGCTAATATCAATTTCCGGGAATTTGCCGATGAATTCAGGAAGCCGGCGCTTTTTATAAAAGCTTTTGTCGTTGCCAGCATCATCGTGCCCCTCACAACCGCGGGGATCGTAAAATTATTCCATGTGCCCCTGCTCATCGCCGCGATCATGCTGGTGGCGGCGTCCGCGCCGGGCGATTCTTTTGTGGTTTTGGAGGCCAAAGCCAAAAAAGGCAATATCAAACTGGCGGCCGCAACCATGACCCTGCTTTGTCTGACCATGCCCTTTATGGTGCCGTTCTGGATGGGGCTTTTCAGCCGCTGGTTTCCGCTGCATCTGGCGGTGACACCGGCCGGTCTTTTCGCAACCATCGCCCCGATAACTATTTTGCCCATTGCGGCCGGAATAATTCTACGCAGTTTTATGCCGGCCGCCACGAATGTTCTGCAAAAGATGGCGGAAATAATCTTCAAAGTGGCCATCGTTACGGTGGGAATTTTTGCCTTGATTCTCGGTTTTGAAGGCTTACTTCATTTCACCGCGCTGGCAGTTGCGGCAATATTGCTCGTTGTATCTTTAACACTCTGTTTCGGGTATTACGCGGGCGGCGGGGAACGCCAGGATAGGATCAGTCTTGCCCTGACAGCCTCCATGGGTAATTTTGCGGTGATAATTCTCGTCGCCCATCTGAGTTATCCCGGCGCGCACATTTTGGCCGCGGCGATAGCTTTTGTCATCCTGCGCAGTCTCATTATCATCTTCTGGTATCTGCTGATGAGATTCCGACTGCGCCAGCGCGGTATGGCCTTCCCCTGAGAACGCCGGCCGGCAATATCTGCCGGCCAAATTGTCAACCTATCCGCCTTGATTGCGTCACGGCCTGAAATCCCGTTTGCGGAGGCGGACACTTTTCGGCGTGACTTCAACCAATTCATCATCGTTGATATATGCAATGCAGGCCTCCAGGCTCATCAACGTCGGCGGCGTGAGGATTACGTTCTCATCGGAAAGGACGGTGCGCATATTAGTGAGCTTTTTGCCCTTGGCCGGATTGACCACCAGGTCGTTGGCGCGGGCATGTTCCCCGATAATCTGACCCCGGTAAATCTTTTCACCGGGGCCCATGAAGAGCCGGCCGCGATCCTGCAAATTGAACAGGGCAAATGCCACGGTGGTGCAGTCCTGCATGCTGATCAACACCCCGTTCCGCCGGTTGCGCATTTCGCCGACATGGGGTCCGTAACCGGCGAAGATATAATTCAGCACACCCATGCCTTTGGTGTCAGACATTAATTCGCCCTTGAACCCGAACAGGCCGCGGGTCGGAATCTTGTAGCGCAGGCGCACCATGTCCGCGTTCCGGATCATTTCCTGCATCTTGCCCTTGCGGCCGCCCAGCTTTTCAATAACGGCGCCCGTATAAATTTCGGGCACGTCTATGGTTACATCTTCGTAAGGTTCCAGGATTTCACCGCCTTCTTCTTTCGTGATGACATGCGGACTGGAAACCTGGAACTCAAATCCCTCGCGCCGCATCTGCTCCACCTTGATGGAAATATGCAGTTCGCCGCGGCCGGAGACTTTGAAGCCGTTGCCTTCGGGCCCGCCTGCAACGCTATGCGTAGCATTGCGGGCAGGCAGTTCCTCCACTTGCAGGGCTACATCACAGAGCGCTTCGCGCCGGAGGCGTTCGGCCAGGTGAATGCTGGTTGAAAAAGTTCCTTCCCGGCCGGCAAACGGGGAGTTATTGGGAATAAAATTCATGCTCACCGTGGGCGGATCCACCGGCAGGGGCGGCAGGGGGCAGGGATGTTCCGGATCGGTGTAGGTATCGCCGACCATCACGCTTTCAAATCCCGCGACAGCCACGACATCCCCCGCCTCTGCGGCGTCGGTTTCCACCTTCCGGTTGCGTTCATAGCGATATATCTTGGTAATCCGGGCGAGTTCATACTTGCCGCCGGTTGTTGCCAGCGTCACCGACATATTCGGAAGTAAACGTCCCGCCGTGATCTTGCCGATCCCCAGGCGACCGAGGAACGAGGAGTGATCAATACTGGCCACCTGGAGTTGAAGGTGAGCATCGGGCGAGCCCTTGGGGGACGGGATATACTTCAGGATGGCATCAAACAGGGGCCGCATGTCCGCGCCGAACTGCGCCGGGTCCAGGCTGGCATGGCCATCGCGGGCTGAGGCATAGACCACATGAAAATCAAGAATCCTGTCGGACGCGCCCAGTGTGACCAGGAGGTCAAAGACCTGGTCCACCACCCAGCGGGCACGGACCGCCGGTTTATCAATCTTATTGACGACCAGGACAATCGGCAAATGACGCGCCAGGGCTTTCTTGAGCACAAAATAGGTCTGGGGCATGGGCCCTTCCTGGGCATCCACCAGCAGCAGGGCGCCATCGGCCATTTGCAGGACCCGTTCCACTTCACCGCCGAAATCGGCGTGGCCGGGCGTATCAATGATATTGATGGTATGGTCCGCGTAGCGGAAGGCGCCGTTCTTGGAGCTGATGGTGATACCCCGCTCGCGTTCAATATCCGAGTTGTCCATCAGCCGTTCGGTAAGCACCTCGTTGTCGCGGAACGATCCGCTCTGACGCAGAAGCTGGTCCACGAGCGTCGTCTTGCCATGGTCCACGTGCGCAATAATCGCAATATTTCTGATCTTGTCTGTATGCATGATCCGGATGATTATCTCGGTCAATGAAGCGGCGCTTGTGTATAGCAGAATGTCGGGGAGATGCAAGCAATCATGCACCTTCAAGCACATAATCGCCTGTTTTTTTACAGGAAAAGTGTAGGAAAAAAGTTTCTCAGCTTCAGTTGGACAACTTCAAAAGTTTTTCCACGTCCTCGATTAAGCTATCAAGATCGTCTTCTATGATATTCCAGACAATGCGGTCGTCAATGGCATCGTAGCCGTGGATAAGGATGTTGCGAAATGAAACGATGTCCCGGTAATTACGAATTTGGGATAAGAGTTCTGGTTCGTCACGTCCGATCCTGTTGAGAGCTTCTCCTATAACCTCGAACTTTCGCTCCACTGCGCTACGGAGAAGCTCATTGGAAGAATACTCCCCGAAAGTGCGCTTTGATAAAAATTCTTTAACAGCGCGGCCTGATTGGGCAATGTCATGAAGATGGGCAAGGATTTCATCCTTCATAAACGGAAATCCTTTCTTTCAGAACACGCGCTTTAAAATAAGGGTTGCGGAGACTTTTTGACGTGAGAAGATCGACCTCACAGCCCAAAGAATCCTCTAATTTATGGAGAAGACCAAAAAACCGTTTTGCGGGACTTCGGGCTGGTTCCCGAAACTCGACGAGTAAGTCAACGTCGCTGGAAGACGTTGAGGATCCCCGCGCGGCGGATCCAAACGCATCAAGCCGGCTGACGTTAAACTCCCGGCACGCCGGTACTGCAATTTTCCTGATGTCTTCAATATTCATGGTAATGAGATAGCACTTTACGAGAATTTTATCAAGTCCTGATTAGATTATCCCGAAGGGCAATCCTGTCAAATTATATTGTGAAATAAAGTGGTTCTCAATTTTTTATTGAAAAGTGTTGAAACATATATTAGATGTTTTACAATGTAGTTGATTAAATATGAGCCATACGCTGAGACAAATCATTGAGCTGGTTGAAGGCGGAGAGGTGCGATTTTCCGAACATGGCTATGATGAAATGGCGGAGGAAGGAATATTTACGAGAGACATTGTGAATGGCATTAGAAAAGCCGAATTGCTTGAGGATTATCCTAACTTTCCAAAAGGACCGTGCGTGCTTGTCATGCAGAAAGATCGAAATGGTTTGCCAGTTCACGTAGTTTGGGGTATACCTAAAGGCAAATTGAGTCCGGCGGTTCTTGTGACAGCATACCGGCCTGACCCAACGTTATGGTCAGACGATTTAAGGAGAAGGAAACAATGACAACTAGACATCATACAAAACTGGTGCATGAGGGAAATTATGCGGCCGAGGTTGATGTTTATCTGATTGAGGACAACACCGGCTGGTCGCCTTACATTTCTCTTGAAGACGCATACAAACTTGATGACGTGCGCGATGCGCTCCGTCGCCGTGATGTCAAATCTGCGTCACGTTCCGCGCGCGTCTTTAGTTTGACCCCGGTTGCGGTGTAATTCCACGCAAGGGCAAGGATTTATCTGTCTTCCCCCTGTAGATACCGCCAACGCCATTGCCGCATTCCCCGCAGGTTTGTAATTTTCCATTGCAGAGCGCCAAAAGAATGGATATTTTTATCTTAGTTTTAACTTCGGAGGGATGGCAGAGTCCGGTTGATTGCGCATGACTCGAAATCACTCTGCCGATTTTTGCACATCAACGCGCTTCGTTGCAACATGTTGCAAGCCAATTTATTCCGTTTGACTCACTCTTGCACCAATAAGCACCATCAAGCACATAATCGCTGGTTTTTTTGTAGGAAAAGTGTAGGAAAAATTCTTTGACTACTTCTGTTCCAATGCTGTCTGTATCTCCGTCAGGATACAGACAATTTCTGCCGCTGATTTGGCGAACGCCTTTTTGGCGTCGTTGTGATTGCCTGCAATCCACGTCTCAACCTCTTGAAGCAACTTCTTCTTTGCCTCACGGCGAGCGCTCTTGTCTGAGAGCTTTATGACTTCTCTGGCGGCACCAGCAAAACGATCCGGGTAATACTCCTCAAAGTCATGGTGCTGCAGTTGCCGAAATCTGTCATCACTCCATCCTGAGCCCTTATATTGTTCCTTGAGTTTGCAAATGACGCTCTTTTCCGTTTCCCCGCCATCGACCAATACCCAAGCACGGTTGCGATAGACAGGTTCAAGATAAAGAAACACGAACAGGTTGTTGAAATCTCTGAACTTCGACGAGATCTCTGATACCGAGTGTGCAGAATACGTTCGCAGACGAGATTGAAGCGATGGTACAAACCAAGGAATCAGGTACTCTCGCACGATTTTCTCCGCCGATGATTCCTCAAGGATGAGCCAAGCTTCCCACATGTCTATGTCGTAGAGCTCGTAACCAAGGTCATTCAATATTGCCCGCCGTGCAGCGTGTTCTTCAGGCACTTCGGACACCGTAGATGTGGGCAGCCGATCCGAGAACGAGAAACCGAAGCTTAGCACCTTTGCACTCGGGATAGAACCAAGCTTCTTGAGAACAATATTCGAATGCGTGGTGATGATGAATTGGTTGTTTTGGGCCTTCTCAGCAACGAGATCCAGCAACGCCTTAAGAGCTCGTGGATGCACATCGTTTTCAGGTTCCTCGATCAGGAAGAGCCGATCCTCGGCCATGGCAAGGTGTACGACGAGACCAAGGATGTTCATCACTCCTTCACCCATCGCGAGGAGGGGAATGTTAATCATATTGCGCACCGTGTAAACTGCGCGTTTTCCGCCTCCGGTATGGGCAGTCGTGACACGGAACCCAAGTATTTCGTCGCAGGCTCTCATGTACAGTGTGTGCGCTGGCAGAAACTCTGGATTTGATAGGCGGTCGATCTTGGCGTTGAGGTTTTCGAATGTTGGCGGCACCGCTTCAACGGTACCATCCGTGACTTGCTCACTCAGTATAGTAACCTTGCGCTTGGAAACAAAGGGATAGATGAAATTGTGTGGCTCCCGGTTGGGAATCCGCTGTACGCCCTCCTTTTGGCTGTTGCTGTTCACTTTTCCCCGAAAGAGAAACTCATTGTGGCCCTTCTCCGACTCAAACCAGAGGTTTTCCCATTTCTTCCTGAGATACCGCTCTTCGACGTCGGCAATTGACACATCGACCCTGCCCTCGGGTGCGCCAAGCCGCACGTCACCTCTCATGAGTTGAGGAAGACCATCTTGGAGAGACAAGAGGGGAAGGAGAACCGTGCTTTTCCCTGCGTTGTTTGGCCCTACAAGGATGTTGATCCCTCGCGAGAAGTGGAAAGTCGTTTCCGGGAATGACCTAATGTTTTTGAGTGTAAGTTCTTTGATCCACATTCCGGTACCATATGCCAACAGTATTAATACGACAAACTCAAACGGCAAAGGCGATTGCGCTTTTGCCTATGAAATAGTTTATCCTGAAGGGTAAGTCTGTCAAATCTTATTGTGAAAGAAAGTCTCGGACTTCATTCTGAGTAATTTTAAATGCGCTTATTTTCATCACAGGGTTGCAAGTTGGGAAACTAACGTCACGGCTGAGTTTCGTTTTTGCCACCCCGGAAAAAACGTAAACTCCAGCCACTGGTTCGCTATTATTTCTCTTTTCTGTAAGAGAACCCTGGCCAGGCCTCCTTGCCAGTTTGTTGTGCGACGTGATTTCCGACAGCATTGCTTGTGTGCACAGAAATTCGGTTGATGAATTCCGTGAAATCGCGTACGTCTTTCTTGAGCATCTTGCGACTGGTGGAGACACGGTGTGCAATACTACCCCTGATCTCTATCAGGTCGCTAAGCTTGTTCTTGGCTTGGTCTGCAGTCATGTGGGACCAGTGCCAGCGAGACGAGAGTGATCCAATACCCAGAAGATTTTCGTAGAGAGCGTCGATTTGATCAGCGCGGGGAGTGTTCAGTTTTCCTATGTAACGGGCGAAGAGTTCTTGCTTGTGTTGTTTAAGAACATCTCTCCAACCGTCGCCTGCAAGTCGCCAGACTTCTCGCTCATCTTTCGAGTCACGCAATGGTCTTGAAGCTTCCACAAGAACCTTGGTGGCGAAAGCCGTGTGAATCTTTGCTCGGCGGAGGAGAATGGAGAACGCCATTTCTGCAAGGTCTTCGACAAATGATTCCCAGCAAGCGACGAGGAGAACTATTGCGCTTTTGTTAAGAACGGCAACATTGTACTTGTAGCCAACACCCTTGCCGGCAATTCTTGTATGGATTTTCAGAAGACGCTCAACTTCAGAAAGGTTCTTCCACAAGAGTAAGTGTGGATGAATGTATGATCTTCGTGCCATAGTCTACCTCATAGCGAACCATTGATTGACAGAGAAATTTACCCTGATAAAAATATTTTATCCTGAAGGGCACTTCCATATTCAGTTGTTTATTAATCCGCTATCCCAATGATCAATACTGGTATGTCAATGTTTGAACTGCCGCGATGCTCCAAATCCCAAACAAACTGCTCAAAATAAGAAACTCCGGTGGACATTTCATCGGCAAATTCTTTGACCGGAACTATTTCAATCCCTTTATTAATTATTCCTAAATTATGAAAAATAGTCATTTTGGCGCAAACATTATAAACCATAAACGCATATTTCCCAAATTGAACTTCCACGCCGATTTTATTTTTAACAAAATCCATTTCCCTGAACGCGCCTTTGTTTAAGACTTTAGGCTTATAATCAGGATGGTAATATTGTGTCGGATAGTCACAGTTCACTTTGTATTTATTCCATCCCCTTTTAGTAAACAACTTCGTAAAAGCCTTGTTTAATGAACCAGGTTTATAAAGCTTTTTCCCGGGCATTGTCTTTTCTTTGCTTATTTTTGTTTTATGCTTACTGCTGTTAACAAGGCTTATGATTTTTTTGACTTCTTCCAATTCAGGAGAAGATGCAAATGCTTTTTTTGCTCCATTAAACGAATATACTCCGACGATCTTCATATATTTCCCTTTGTCTCAAGTAATTGAAACTCTTTGTTGGCATTGACCCATTCAGACGGTATTTGTGATATTTTTTCTTTCCCGGTCGGTATGTAAACCGATTTGCCGATAGGCCTGATTTTCAGATTGCCGTTTTCATAAGAATTTATTCTCTCGCGCGTAATATTAATATAGCTTTCTTCCTTTTCACTTCCGGCTGATTTTCTATTATTCTTTAAAGCCGCAATCAGCGTTGAGCCTACGCCGGAAAAAGGATCAAAAATCCAATCCTGTTCATTTGATAATGCCAATATGCATCTTTCAACCAGTTCAACAGGGAACTGACACGGATGTGCCGTCTTTTCCGGATGGTTTGCTTTAACATTTGGAATTTCCCAAAATCCGCTCTCCCATTCCTCTTTAATCTTATTCCATACATCAGAGGGATTTTTGCCGAGAGGATTTCCGGAAGGCAAGCCTTTATTCGGCCCCTTAAAATGTCTTTTACCCGGATATTTTGCCGGTATTCTGACATTATCCAGGTTAAAAGTATAATCATCAGACTTTGTAAACCACAAAATAGTCTCATACCTGCCTGAAAAACGTTTTGAGCAGTGTAAGCCGTGCTCAAAATGCCAGATGATCCTGTTTCTTAATTTCAATCCAAAATCTTTGAATATCTGATAATAAAATATATCCAGCGGATAAACTTCCGTATCCTGCACAAAATTTCCAACTTGCCAGCAAATGCTTCCGCTAGGAGACAGAACCCTGATTATTTCTTTAATGATGTTTTTTTGTGAATCTAAATATTTCTGTATGGTAGTCCTTATTTCGTATTCCTTCCCAATATTATATGGGGGAGACGTGACAACTAATTGCATTGTTTCATCCGGTATTTCTTTCAATAAGTCCGTCGTGTCGCCATGAAACAAGACAATATCAGCCGATTGCTCAAAATGGCCGCTGATATGCAACGGCATTTTATTTTCTTGAAAATTTAATAATGGTAAATTCATGGTAAATTATCGTCGGCTTGATTTGAAAATAGTCAATATGCCAACATTTATTCTTAATTCTTGTATTTACTGACTTCAGTATATCCTACATTCGATAAATTTCAACAAGATTGATTGACTGAATTTTTACACAATAATCCTTCAAGCCACCTACGTCCGGCGCGCTTCCTCCTTCGCCGTCACTGTGCTCCTGGCTACGGAGGACAAGGATTTTTCACGGACAAGAGATTTCTTATGAGAATTGGAAGGGAATCACTGGCTTAGCATCGCTGCAATTGACTTCTTTATTTCTTTCCATTATCTTAGGCTATGTTTCGTTGTTCATTTTTTGCACCTTCCAGCAATACTTGTTTTGAATGACATTGGTAGGAAAGGCGTAGGAAAAAGAGTAAATTTTACGGTGTTTTGATTATTACTTCCGGAAGGATGGCAGAGTCCGGTTGATTGCGCATGACTCGAAATCACTCTGCCGATTTTTGCGCATCAACGCGCTTCGTTGCAAGTAGCTGCACATCATTTTCTTCCGTCTATGTCTCTTTTGCGCATAGCTGCACACAAAAGCACAAAACGCACGCTTTTTGGAAGCAAAAAGAAGCAAACTTTTTGCCAGTTAGTTCTGACCGTTTTCTGTAAACCAAAGATAATCTGTCAGCAAAAGGCATAATTTAGAATAAGAGATATTTTTAGGGATATTTTTCGCCTTGATTTCTTCGATAGGCGAGCGCATCATTCAGTTATTCTGTGAAGGAAAATTATATAATGGAATGACATTGACTGTTTGCTGAGAAACTAGACAATATTTTCTTTGGACATGATTTATCGTGAAGATATTGCGGAGAATCAACCGTGAAAGAATGCGAAACCATAGAATTCAAGAAGAGCCTCTCCGAACTCAAGGAAGGACTAATCTCTCTTGTGGCCATCCTGAACAAACATGGCTCCGGTGAATTGTGGTTTGGCGTTCGCAACGACGGCGTTACCGCCGGACTGGATATCAGCGCAAAAACTGTTCGCGATGTTTCGCAGGCGATTAGCGCACACATCGAACCGAAGATATTTCCACATGTTACCATGGAACACCGCGATGACAAGGAGTGCATCAAAGTCGTCTTTACAGGGAAGGAGTCTCCTTACTTTGCCTATGGCCGGGCATATATGCGCGTCGCCGACGAGGATAGACAACTCAGCGCCCGGGAACTGGAGAACCTCTTTCTTTCAAAAAACGCCGAACGGCTTCGGTGGGATAACAAGGCATCTTCCACGGTATTGGGCGACCTGGATAAGGCCAGAATCAAACGGTTTATCGCACGCGCGGGACTCGTCTGGGATACGCCGATCAATGCGCTGGAAAAACTCGGACTTATTCATGCCGGGAAACTGGCGAATGCAGCCCCGCTGTTTTTTGCCAGGAAAGCTCCGATGCAATTGCGTTGCGCCACGTTCGCCGCAACGAACAGCGCCACGATTATTGACCGGCACGATTTTGACGGCGACATTCTTGAACTCATTGAAGAAGCGCAGAAATACATCATCAAGAATATTCATATTGGCATGCGCGTCAAAGGACTTTACCGCGAGGATGTGCCGGAAATTTCCGTTGAGGCCATGCGCGAGGCGATTATCAACGCGTTTTGTCATCGTGATTACCGCGACCCGGATTATGTACAGATTGCCGTTTTCAAGGATCGCGTGGAAATCCGAAGTCCCGGCGGCTTGTTCGGGGGATTGACGATCGCCAAAATACGCAAAGGGAATGTGTCAAGACGCCGCAATCCGCTGATTGCCGATCTTTTCCGCCGCATCCGGATGGTTGAGGCGTGGGGACGCGGGATGCCGCTTATTCTCAAGACCGAACCAAATGCAAAATTCCGAGAGCTCTCCGGAGTTTTCATCGCCAGTTTTGACAGGCCGTCTTTCCTGAAAAATAGCGCCAAAGAAACTATCGATAAGACTATCGGTAAGACTATCGATAAGACATTATCTACCGCAGAGAAGACCATCATGGAAGCCGTGGCACAAAATTCGCGCGTGACCCAAAAAGAGCTGGCGGCAAAATTAAACCTGAGTGAAATCGGCATCCGTTATCACACCGATAAGTTAAAGGCCAAGGGCATCTTGAAACGTATTGGCGGCAGAAAAACAGGCCATTGGGAAATTCTGAAATGACCGGCATTTTTTCCTGTTTGCGTTTCGATCCACGGAACCAGATATTTCAAACGCAGTGTTACCGGTTGGTTCTCTCTGTCTGATGCGCCAGCGCGCGTAGGATGGCGTCGAGGACCGCATCAAGATGCCGACCGACATCCTCAGCCAGAAACCGTAGCACAAAGTAGCCGTTTTCCTGTAATAAAGCGTCCTTGCGCCGGTCGCGGCGATAGGCCTCGGGATCGGAGAGATGTTGTGGGCCATCAAGCTCTATCGCAATACGCTTCTCCGCGAAAAGCAAATCCACCTCCATTCGCCCGCATCCGTCGAAAGGAATCGGCAAGTCGGTATTGAGACGGAACTTGCCCCGCGTAGCGGGCAGTGTTTCAAGCCGACGATACAGGAACGCCTCAGTGGCGCTCCGCGCCCGATCCGCGCCTTCGGCGTCGCGCTGAAAAGCGCGGGTCGCATGCACAAACAGATTGCCGAGATGTGCATCCACACCATCACGAATCAAACGTTGAACGCTGGCGGCGTAATCTCTTTTCCACTCCGGTTCAATCGGCAGGGGCACTTCAGCGGGCCACCCCGGCACGGCGCTGGCCGGCAGCAGGATGGAGTAACCAATCGCTTCATATCCCTGGCAACGCCGGTCAAACATCCGCGCCAGCATCGGAACGTTGAGATCGGCATAATCATACACGCGCACTTCCCGCTTGCGGTCGTGCAGCCGGTGTAATCGGCCCGCATATTGGGCGATCGTTCCGCGCCAGGATACAGGCAACGTCAGAAACAAGGTATCCAGCCGGGCGTCGTCAAATCCTTCGCCAAGGTAACGTCCGGTGGCCAGCAGGACGCGTCCTTCATTTTCCGGGACCCCGGCCAATTGAGCGAGTGTCGCTTTCAATTTTTTCCTGCCCATCTTACCCTGGAGAACGATGAGGTGCGGAATCGCGGGTGCCAACTGTTTGGTCAGTTTCAGGAGATGATCGGTTCGTTCGGTCAGCACAACCGGCGAACGTCCTTCCCGAACAGCGCTCAGAACGTCCTCGCAGATCAGCCGATTACGGTTTTCATCGGCAATCAACGCGTCATAAAGCGCATGAAATTGCACTCGCGCGTCCGGCTGGGTTACTTCCGGCTGCCGAAACGAGGTTGGACGAACCAGCACGGAATGCGTGAAGGGCCGGGTGGCTGCCTGGCGTTTGGCGTCCACGCGGTAACGCACCGGCCCTAATTGCATAAAGATAATCGGATGGTGGCCGTCCTTGCGAGTTACGGTGGCAGACAATCCCGTGATG
>Ga0074199_1000922_pt1 | contig 33471 bp, 25 predicted proteins | sample EPASupsiteSAE347_FD_64528 | JGI IMG/M metagenome (GOLD analysis project Ga0074199, IMG submission 64528) | Bioremediated contaminated groundwater from EPA Superfund site, New Mexico - Sample SAE3-47 | ecosystem: Environmental > Aquatic > Deep subsurface > Groundwater > Contaminated ... | reverse complement strand
TCGGCCGATCGGCAAGCGGTCCATGCGTCAAACCAGACGCCGCCACGGACGACCTTATCCGTTCCCGTTGCGGCACCGATGGGATTGGTGACTGTTGATGAATCGTAGAGACTGTACCAATCCCAGCAACGTTCAGCGATATTCCCGCTCATATCGCACAAACCCCAGGCGTTCGGGGTCTTTTGTCCGACAGGTTGTGTCTGTGCGCTGCTATTGGCAGAATACCAACAATAGTTGCCGTCAATGCTTGCTCCCCAGTAGTAGGAATTCGTGGTGCCGGCGCGGCAGGCGTATTCCCACTCGGCTTCGGTCGGCAGACGGAATCCATTTGCGCTCCAATCGCAGAAGACGGTATCGGTGTTCAGGATCGTCGTCCCGTTGTCCTGGTTCTTGTAACACGGGGTCGCTCCCTGCGCGACGCTGAGAGCATTGCAGAACCGGATGCAGTCGAACCAGGACACCTGTTCGACCGGCCGTTGCAGATTGCCTGTAAAGTTGGAGGGATTCGATCCCATGACCTGTAGATACTGAGCCTGGGTTATCTCGCATCTGCCCAGTTGGAAGGCGTTGCCTATCGTCACCTGGTGTTGCGGCCCTTCGTCAGCATTCCGTCCGGCTTCCCCGCCCGGGGACCCCATCGTGAAGGTGCCGGCCGGAATGTCGACCAGATCGAGGGTAATCCCACCCCCCAGCGATAGTGACGGGTTGATGACCAGGGTGGAATCGGCCGAAGTCTCCAGGTTGCCGACCGCATCTTCGGACTTGACGCGGTAGTGATAGGTGGTGCCGGTGGCGAGGGCGGAGAGGGGGACGGAGTGGTTGGTGACGGAGCCGGCGACTGAAGCCACTTGGCCGTAGGCGGTGGTGGGGCCGTATTCGACCACCGATGAGGAGTTTTCGTCGGTGGTCCAGGTGATCACCGACGTCGAGGTCGCGATGTTGGTGGCGGTGACGGCTGAAATGGTCGGGGAGGTGACATCTGGCGGAGTTGGCGTATTGAACAAAGTTTGCAGCTCAGTTGGTGAAAGAGGACGATTGTATATCCTGACGTCATCAATTACGCCATTAAAATACTCAGTAATACCTCCCCCTGAATAAACAGCCCCAATCAAGAGTGAGGTGGTAGAGTTTGCGATAACTCCATTGGCGCTTTTTAAAACATCTTCAACGCCATTGAGGAATACCTTCACGGTTTTAGAATCGAAAGTCATTGCAACGTGCAACCAATTTTCGAATTTAACGAAAGAATTACTTTCTTGATCTGCAAGATCATTGTGAAATTCTTTTGACAACTCGATACGGATCCTATCTGTGACATTATGCTTGAGGATGAACGAGTGATCCCCAGTATTGTCATTCCACTTGGAAACGATTGTTCTTAGGCCGGAACTCGTGCCGGACTTTATCCATGCGGAGATCGTAAGCCCCCCCAGCGACGCAAAAGAACTGCTATCAGGAATAAGAATATTGCTGTTCAATCCATTGAAACGGAATGCCGAATCAACTTGTCCATATCTGTCGGTTGTCAAAACCGCGTTATTCACAGTTCCATGATTTGAATTGAGGCTCTCGTCGTTGGCGTTTCCGTTAAAGGGGTAGTAGGCTACGAGGCCGTCTGTAAGGGTTGGTAGGGTCTTTGCGGTGTAATCCTGCGAAAGGGTCTGATTGCCTGAAGGATCGGTGGCTTTGATGCGAAAATGATAGACCGTCCAGGAAGTTAAGCCCGAGAGCGTCGCCGAATGCGAGGTTGAACCGCCCGAGCCGTTGGCGGTCGATCCGTAGACGGTGGTCGTTCCGTATTCCACGACCGTATCGGCATTCTCATCCGTCGTCCAGGTCACGATCGCCGAATTGACCGTCATCGAGCTTGTTGCCACGCTTGACAGCGCTGGCGGGGTGATGTCCAGAGGGAAATCCGCGGAAGTGGCGATGTTTCCGGCGGCATCTTTGACCCAAAGGCGGAAATGATGAAGATTGGCAGGAGGCAAACCGGTAATTGGCCAAGGTTGGACCCAAATCGCACCATTGGGGGAATTGCCGGTTAGGATGTATGGTTCGGACCACGAGGTTTCACTCCCGTACGCCGCAGTTGAACCATACTCCACCTTCCCAATCGCGGATTCGCTCACAAAGTAGGCTACATCGACGGATGTGCTCGAAATCTTGGAGATGGTGAAACCCTTGATGACCGGAGGAATCGTATCGATTGTTCCATTCGGAGGAAGGCCGTCTTGAGCGAGGATTTGCCAGGAAGCGCCGTCCCATATGTAGGACTTCCTGTCGGTGGTGTTGTAATATGCCCAGTTGATTTGCGGATTCGACGGCGCCGCGCTCAACGCCCCCTTCCAAAGCAAGCTGATTCCGTTCGTGCCGGATTGCCCGCTTTCCACCAATAATTGCCACGCGGTACCATCCCATATGTATGCCTTCTTGTCCGTGGTGTTGTAATACGCCCAGTTCAACTGCGGATCGGCCGGAGCCGCCGCAAGCGAACCTTTCCATGTGAGGCTGATTCCGTTGGTTCCATTTGTTCCGGTCAGGCCGCTTTCCGCGAGGGTTTGCCAAGTCGTTCCGTCCCAGATGTAGGACTTCCTGTCCGCCGTGTTGAAATACGCCCAGTTGATCTGCGGGCTCGACGGCGCTGTGGCCAGCGAGCCTTTCCAGGTTATGCTGATTCCGTCGGTCCCGTTTGTACCATTCGTGCCGTTGGTCCCCACGATGCTTTCCGCCAAAACCTGCCACGCGGAGCCGTCCCATATGTACGCTTTCCTGTCCGTCGTGTTGAAATACGCCCAGTTGATCTGCGGATTCGACGGCGCTGAAGCCGAAGATCCCTTCCAGACGATGCTTATGCCGGCGGTTCCCGTTGCTCCCACCGGGCCTTGCGGTCCCACCGGGCCTTGAGAGCCGACCATGCCGTCCTGCGTGAGCTGGGCCCACTGCGTTCCGTCGTAAATATATGACTTCTTGTCGTTCGAATTATAATACGCCCAATTCAATTGCGGATTCACCGGGGCCGCTACGAGCGAGCCCTTCCAGGTGATTCCGATTCCGTCGGTTCCCGTCGCTCCGGTCATGCCCTGAAGGCCGGTCGCACCGTCCTTCACCATCAACGCCCACGACGATCCGTTCCAGATGTATGCCGCCTTGTCGGTCTCGTTGTAATACGCCCAGTTGATTTGCGGATTCGACGGCGCGGTCGAAAGATTGCCCTTCCAAACGATTCCGAAGAAATACGAAACGTCCTTCGCCATGGAAACCGGCGGAAGAGTTGTCATTCCGCCCGGTCCCACCACGACCTGCTCGATCGAAGCCTGCTGAAGCCCGGAAGCCATGAAAACAATAGTGAACGTCCCCACCGGGACTCCGTAAATCGTGAAATTCCCCTCCGAATCCGCGAATGCGGCGAACGAGGTTCCGGTAATGAAAGCCACCACGCCCGTGGGTGAAACATCCTGGGGAACCGAAACCCTGCCCGTAACATCCCCCGTCGCCGTCAGCCTCAACACCACATCGCCCGGTTGAGTGCTTTGGGTTCCCACGAGTATATTGCGCTGGATGGCGCTGAAATGCTGGTCGCGCTTCGCGATCATGTTGTAATTGCCCGGAGTGACGCTCGAAAACGTGAAATTCCCGGGCGTATCGGTCACCGATACGTACAGCCTTCCTCCGGCGTTGCTCGAAACGCCGGGCAATATGCTCGCCATCGGCGGAAGATTCGCATCCTCCGCCACCAGATACACCGGAATTCCAGCCAGATCGCCGTCTCCCGAAATCCGGCCGGTCACCGTCACGCCGCCCGCGGTCGTCTCGGGAGCCGCGGGATTGCTTCCGCCTCCTCCGCCACCGCAAGCGATCAACAGAAGGGTTCCAATGATTACCGGGACCAATAACAGGATGCGCGATCTCATATTCAATCCTCCGATACTTTGAAGTGAGGTTTATTATCGTTCGTCAGGGAACCACGATGCCCGGAAACGTCTTTACGCGATACCCGTTCGCGGTGGCGATAAGATCGTAGGTTCCGGACTTCAGATTCGGCAGCTCGAAATATCCCGAATCATCGGCCATCGTGTTTATATCGGTTCCGGAAATCGCCACAAGTGCTCCGGCAATCGGAGCCCCGGTCTGATCGTCGATGACATGCCCCGTGATCCTGCCCGGCTCCACGATGATGGGTTGGACGTTCACTGAAAACTTGAATTCCACCGTGTGGGTTGGATACGGCGATATTATTATCTTTTCCGACGATTCCACCGGTTCCTTCGTGAACCATGCTTCGAAGATCACGTCGTTGTAGTCCTGGTCGCACCAGGGGTCGATTCCCATGCAGTCTTCGAAATACCCCATGAGCTTTCCGTCCGAGGTGAATTCGGTTTTCGCGACCGGGAAATTCTTATAAGGATCGAAGCTTCCGAGATACCTGTCGTATTCCTGCGGGACACCTGATACCCTGTGCGTTTTCATGTTAACGTGCATGAACGGAATGACCTGCTCGCCCGGAAATATCTTCACGTCCGCGAAGCTTCCGACGGCATAGTTCGCGTCGGGAATCAATATCCCGTTGAATTTCACTGACCCGTCAGTCCCGATTACCTTTACTCCAACCGAATTCGTGAAACCCGCGCTTCCCGCCCTGGGTATTCTGACGCGGTAGTAACCGGGTTCTGTGGGGGTAAGCGTGGCTATCCGATCGAAATCGCGAGCCGAAAACCCGAACGTGTAGGTGCCGGGAATCGAGAACACCCGCGTGAAACTTTGGGAAAGGAAAGCGCTTTGCGTGCCGATAACGGGCGGAAATAGTTCGCTTCCACCGATTGAGCCGCTCAACATGCCCAGTCCGCCGTCCGGGTCGAACACCCCTATATCGACCGACAATGTCGCATTTTTCAAAAGAGTAATGGATTGTCCGCCTTGTAATGCCGCGCCGTTCGCGGTTACGATGAAGGCGGGAGGAATCGGGTCGGCGGTTCCGGCGAGCGTTTCCGCAGTCGTGCCCGTTGTCGTTCCACCCTTGACTACATGCGGAACGGAAAAATCCTTCGTTTTCTTTTCCCCCTCCCTGATCATGAAATCGCGGATGGTCAGCGGTTCGAAGCCTTCGATCGAGATTACCACCCGGTAGTTTCCGGGCGAGATTGAAATGGAGTACGCCCCGTTGGCATCGGTGACCGCGAACGTGACGATCTGTCCGGTGGAATTCTCGAAAAAGACGACCCGAGCGCTACCCGCAAGGTTGTTTTCAAGGCGGCAGACGCCCGAAACCGTAGCGTTCACCTTTATCCAGAAATTCGTGTTGTTCTCCGAATCGAATATCTCGTCGAGATCGATGCTGGTCTGTCCGGGCGAAAATTCTATCGGAATGACCGTCGATTTCACGGCCGTAGTTCCGTCGGAAAGTTGGACGATTCTCTCGGCGCAAAGCGGAATCGATTCGGTGGCGGTTTCAGAGTTACCGTAGAGCGAGGAGAGGCCGTTCTTTTTCTTCCATGCCTTGAATTGGGTCAAATCGACCGTGAGGCGAAATCGCCCGTTTGCATCGGTCAGAGCGAAAACGGACGGATTGTGCGGAGTGTAAACCTTGATTCCGCCGATTCTATTCAACGATTGTGACGCGACCGATCCGGAGGGAGCCTTGACGGACGTCGCGAAACCGAGGGATTCCAGAACGGTACCCTCTACGGTGCGTATATCCGAAAGCACCATATCCGTCGACATGTTTTCGGGCTCATTGTCTCCGAAGTCCCTGAAGAAGCATCCGGAAAGAAGAACGACGAGTATCATGAAACTCGATGTCGCGATAAAACCTCTCATCCTCATGCCGATGTTTCACCAATCCTTTTCAAGAATACCGCCGGTAATCCGGGAAAATCAAATAAAGAGGGATCGAGAGATATCTCGCGGTTGGTATGCGGCCAAGTCGGATTGCGAGAATAATCCGCCGTCTTTATGAACACATATCCGGTGGGGAATTTTCTGGTACACTCTTGTGTGCCTCGCTGAAATGCTGTCTGCGATGCAGTGTACCCCCCCGGAAAATGTCAATCAATGTTTTCAATATTTTTCAATGGTTAATAGATTTTCAAAAGAAGGTTTTGAGGCACTGAAAGAAACAGAGCACACATTTTGGGCGCTGAAACCGGTCAAGATTTTAGGATGCGATGCTTGTGATAACGTCATTTCAGCTCTCGATCGATATAACGGCGAGATAAGATTTTTTGTCTCCTGATAAACCAGCCTCCGCGAATGTGAGAGACCGTTTTTTTTCAGGATGATGGACATATTGACGATTCTGGTCTTTGTTTTTCTGGGTCTGAGGGTCTTTCATGGCTTCGAACGATTCTATGGATATCGGTTTTTACGATGAAGCGCTGTATCTGTCAAATGGACTCAAGATTCCCGACTCCGGAATGGGACCCGTTGTATTCGCTATGGTATCTGACAGGACACAAAGCTCACAAAGGAAGGAACACAATGGTTAATGGATTTTTTTGCTTTTCTTCGTGTTCTGTGGCTTCTGTAGCCAAGTAAAAAAGGTTTTCAGTAAACCTTTTGCTACGGTTAAAGGTTCTCTATGGCGGAATTCTCGTCGGGGTAGGCGGTTCCCATTTTCAGAAGCCCGACCATTCTGAAGACGCTCAAGGTCAACTCATTAAGGCCGACGAAAGCGACTTTCCCTTTTTTTTCATCGATTATGATTTCGGTCAACTCGATCAGTTGAGCGATTCCTTGACTGTTGATTACGGGAGACCCCATGAAATTGAGCATGAAACTCAAGAATCCTTTGGGGAGGGCTTCGTCAAGGGCTTTTCTGATTTGCCGTCCGCCGTTCTCATCAAGATAGCCGTTGGTCCTGATGATGAAAACGCTGCCTTCGTATGAAGTTTGACAATAGAACTGCGACATGAACCGCATGATACTCAAAGGTTTTGAACTTGTCAAACCGGCAGGGCAAACGCACTTAACTTCCGGGAAAGACCATGGATTCCAGATGTTCTCAAATGCCCGGGCGGAGCAAGCACCGCCCCTACGACAGGGAATGAACCGGATCTCCAAATTTTAATGCGTTTGCCCTGGTCAAACCGGTTGAACGGAAGACAGATGGCTCTTAGGCCTGTATTTTGGGCCTTAGAGCCATTGGTCCCGAACGATTTCGCGGGGCAGATGTTGGCAGCTCATTATCAAATCGGCGATGATGATGTAAGATCTGCGAAAAGAGTCTTGATTACATCAATTTACCGATTAGAATTTCTTCACGATCTTGTATTCGTCATTTAGAAGGGAATAAGCAGGTTTCAATTCAAGGGCGAGTCTGAATATTTCTTTCGCGCCTGCTTTTTCCCCCAGATCCAAAGACAACAGACCGAGATTCCGGAGTATATACCGTTGAACCCGCGATTTTCGATCGCTGTAGAATGTGTTGCGAAGCTTCTTCTCGGCCAGCTTCTTTTCACCTTTTCCCCAATGAGCAAGCGCGGAGAGATTCCCGACGGCTGCCAAAGTTTCCTTGTGGAAACCCTTAGGATCGGTTTGATGTTCGGCATCAATGCGATCGAGTAAACTTAGGGCGACGGTAAAATCGTTCTTCAGGTACGCTTCAGTCGCCATTACATAAAGCCCCAGAACGAAATCCTGCCTTTTCTTTTCGAGGTCGATTCCTGCATTTCTGATATCTTCCGCCAATTTTGCGTTGCTGCGTAAATGGACGCGCAGCTTGTCGTACATCTCGACGTCCTCTTGAGCTTGAAAGGAAGTTATAAGAGACTCGCGATATAATACCGGTCCTTTAGGCATTTCAGCGGGTTTCAAGCGGTCGTCATAGTATATCCACATATCGGCGCCGAGAGGATAAAAGCCTTCCTCCTTGAAAAGAGCGAAGGAGATATCGGTGAATCCTCCTCCGACATTCGGCCATTGTTTTACCGAACGAATCATTTCTTCAGCTTCTTCCTTTTTTACGGTTCGGCGAATTTTCTCTTCCAATGCTGCTTTGGGAATCTTGGCCGTGAATGAGCACCCAATGGAACCGTTCGGTAAAGGATTTTTGGGAGTGATGGAAAAAGTGAACGTGTGATCCGAGCCGGCGCGAATCGTCTCCAATACGGCCGAAGGGCTGGCAGGGACACAGCCGGAAGGAACGATTAAGGAAAGCTTAACATCGACAAGGTCTCCACAGACAGCCGACAGCGTAACTTTTACGACCGAGGGAAGCCCGATTTGGGGGGGATTTTCAAAAACCGCGTTGAAACGATACCACTCGGGGGTAGTAATGTTGCCGGCCATGGCGCATGTCCCTAGAAAAAATAATATCGAAATAATGAAAATCGGCAATATCCTCCGGATTTGTGCTTTCATTAACTGTTTCTCCTTAACGTGAGGGAAGAAAAAAATGATAAATTTCTGACGTTTGTTTTCGAATCGATGTTGTGGATAAAAAAATGGATTCCTGTAAGGTTATCGTGTAATCTCATAAAATATTTTTTCCATTTCTTCAGGAAGGATTTCCAAGGCTTCACCTGCTATTATCAACAAATTTTTTTCATCGGATTCAGCTTTTCCGTCGCGCGCAACTGCTTTGACTAGTTGCGTAAAAAGGCGAAGGGGTTTGAAATCACCGCCATCATCAATTTGCGGATTTGCCTTGGCTTGCCCTTGGATCTTGGAAAAAATTTGCTGATGAGTTTTTTCATTGATTCGCAGGGCATTTTTCAATCGAAAAATCATTTGCGCTTCCAGCGGTTTGATTATGCCGTCCCGCAAAATCTCCATCAAGGTCAGTTCAAAGAATTCTTCGGATGTCAGAGGCCCATCTTTTGTTTGCAACGAAGAGCTTTCAAGGGGTTCACCCATTGCCCCCGTCCTCGGAGTGTGTGTCGGCTCATTGCGTGCGGGCATGGCTTTTACCATCTTTCCGATTCGAGCGGAAAGATCATTTCTCGTTTTTTCCCAAGAGGGAGTCAAAAAAGCCGGTATATGCTCGGAAAGAATCTCCATGCGCTTTGCAACCCAGTGCATGAAAAAAGTTTCGCTCGGATTCCCGGCTGTTTTTTCGAGAAGGTGTGAATACCCGCGTAGAGAAGCCATCAATGCCCCGTTTAGTCTCAGCGATTCAAGACGCTTCATTAAAACTAAAATCGGCGAATCGGAGAGAATACCCGCTTCACTTTTAAGAAGCCTGGAATACTCGTGGGGTGGAAGTCCGGCTTGAGAAGCCATTTCCAAGAGATGCTCCTGTACCTGGGGGATATCGGAATAAATCGCAAGAAGTCGGAGATTCAGCAAATCGACAAGTCTGGAGCGTCGCTCGCCCGTCGAGATCAGCAGTTTTACCAACTGAACGAGACCGTTAAGATAGAATTGGTCGCGATCGAGGGATTTTTCAAACATTCCTCGCGCCATCTGCGGCCGACCGGTTTTCATGTACAAAACCCCGAGATTGTAGTAAGCATCGGGTAATCTCGGAGAGATGTTTATTTCCTCCAGATATGCCGACTCGGCTTCTGAATATTTTTCAAGTATTCTTAAGCATAGACCCTGAAGATTTGCGATTCTGGGCAGTTGCGGAGATTCTTTTTTGGCGTTGCCGTAAGCTTCAACGGCGGCGTTAAGATCACCCCGAGTCTGTGCTTTGATTCCTTCGTATAAATAGCCACTCAGATCGCAGGGCTCATTTTTGACGAGGATTCCTTCAAGGCGAAGTTCATCCCCTAAGTCGTCTGATACTAAAACATGGCACTCTGAATCGGCGATACTTTGAATGATTTCCGGCGATGCCGGGAGCGAACATAACGGTGCGCCGTTTAGAAACGACATCAGAAGCAGCGATGGAGAAATGCCGGGATCTTTGCGCAACATCACCACCAGCGAGTCGCCCATCCAATCTTGCCAGGTTATCATGCCTCCGTCGTTTCTAAAAGCCAGACATGGAACTCCCTCGATCAATCTAAAATCCGCTCTAGCCATTTTCTTGCCTCGATTTGCGTGGAGTTTTTGTAGTCCTCGCCGATTTAAATTAAGGGGGAAAAGACATTCCTTCTTGGTTATACCTTGACAGGGAACGTATTCCCCAGCGCGAAACCCTTTCATACAAAATTTCGCAAGTTTCTTGGAGCGTTTGCAGGCTGCCGCCTGTGTAATACTGACACACTAGAATTCCGCGCACTCGTGCTGTGTTTTCCCCATCGGCCACTATGCCGCGGTCGTTTATCAGCAACGTAATCGAAGCCGCTTTCGAAATGAAACCGGAAAGCTGAACGGTAAAGTCGACATACCCTAAAGGAGCGCTGCTGCCAGCTCGGTAATATTGGAGGTTGGAATCGACTTGAGTCATGGCCGCCTCAAGATTTCTTGCGGCCACGGAAGCAAAGAAAGCGTCCAAACTTGCGCCGACTTCGACTTCAATCGGGTCGACGCCGTTTGCGCTTTCTCCGCTGTTTGATCCACAACCCAAGGTGAGATAACCCGCGCATCCAAGAAGAATGACGAATAACCAAAACCTATATTTGAAACTTCCGGTCATTTTTACCTCGAATTATCGGTTGGGCAACTACGCTTTTCCTGCGCAGCCCATGATCCTTACCTTTCGCTTAACGACTTCTCTGATCGCATCACGAGCGGGTGTAAGATATTTACGGGGATCGAATTCCGCCGGGTTCTCCGCGAATACTTTGCGGATGGCTCCCGTCAAGGCAAGCCTCAAATCGGTATCAACGTTGATCTTGCAAACCCCGCCTTTAGCGGCCTTTCCGATCATTTCTTCCGGAACGCCTTTCGAATCGGCGATTTTTCCGCCATATTTATTGCATATTTGAACCAAATCTTCGGGCACCGAGCTTGCTCCATGAAGAACCAACGGGAAACCGGGAAGTTCTTTTTCGATTTCCGCGAGTCTTTTAAAGTCGAGGGAAGCTTCACCTTTGAATTTGTAAGCGCCGTGGCTGGTGCCGATGGCTACCGCAAGAGAATCGCATCCAGATCTCTCGACGAATTCCCTGGCTTGTTTCGGATCGGTGTAGGTTGAATCCTTTGCGGCGACTTTTACGTTGTCTTCAATTCCGGCGAGACGACCCAATTCGGCTTCGACCGTAACGCCTTTTTTGTGGGCATATTCGACAACCTGCTTGGTCAGTTTTATGTTTTCTTCGAAGGAGTGCTTCGATCCATCGATCATTACCGAAGTGAAACCACCGTCAACACACTTTTTGCAGATATCGAAATCTTCGCCGTGATCGAGATGAAGAACCACAGGCAGATCTATTCCCGAGGATTTCGCGCTTTCCAGGGCCGCTTGAATCAGATGAATAAGGTATTCATGCCGTGCGTATTTTCTTGCTCCCGCCGAAACCTGAATAATCAACGGTGATTTCTCGCCTACGGCGGCTTCGAAAATACCTTGAATGATTTCCATGTTGTTGACGTTGAAAGCGCCTATGGCGTAACCTTCCTTATAAGCCTTCGTAAAAAGTTCTTTGCTGGAAACTAACGGCATTTTTTTGGAACCTCCTGTTTTTTCTCGATATCCTTGAATCGTAAGAAATTCAGCTCTCGTACAAGATCGTCAGTCTATCAAAGGGAACCGGAAAAGTCAAAATTTAACAAGATTTCGGCATTGACTTTGAGCTTTTCGCAAATTTAATTCAAATTTGTATAAGGGCGAACGCACAGCGTTTAGAAGCGATTTTTCAGGGACTAAAAAAACGCGAAACTTTAGCGAAAGTATATAAAAACAAATTTGCAATTTTTTTCACGAATTATATTGACATGAGGCATTGATTGATATTATCTTTTTAATATGAAATCTAAAGATTTGTTTTAATATATTAGGTATCGGTGTTTTCCTAATGAAAGAAAAAGTTTTACTCGGAGGTGGGAATGAAAGAGGAGAGATCTATCCCCCCGTGGCAATCCAAATGGGAACTTTCCACTTTAAATGAAAAAGTAATTGGGCTTTTCAGGGTGTAAATCTCGCGAACCTCTTCACATTTTTTGGCGACATTATGCTTATTCATCAAATTCTGATGAAGTTTTTTGTAGAGCGAAAAAGTGTTTTGTGTCAAGAAAAGGTTTTCGTTTATTCTGTATATCAGTGATAAATGTACTATTTGAAATCTGAATTAATGCCGAATAGTAACCAATTAATTTAACATTAGAGAGTATTGGTTGTTGGGCAACCGTTAAGTTGAAATTACAATAATAATAATGTATTGGTTGTTGGGCAGCTGTTAAGTTGAAATTACAATATTATTGTTTAGGGGTGGATTATGTTTAAGTCTTTGCGCAGTAAAATCATCGTTTTCGGAGTCGTGGGTGTCGTTTTGGTCGTCTTGATTTTCGTTCTGGTTTTAGAGAACAAAAAGTCCGCGGTTAACAGTACGATCGATCAAGAGGTCGACAAAATTTTCCGCGCGGATATGGCCAACACTACGAAATGCGTAGATCTGATTCTGAAAGAACTGAAGGAATCTTTGGACCAAGCCTTAGCCAACAGCATGAGTAATCAAGAAAAGATTTTGTTGCGGGGCGGGGGATTGATGTTGTCCGATGGCCGGACGGCAAATTGGAGAGCCGTTAACCAGACTACTCAGGACGTGCGGGAGGTAACGCTTCCCGTAATAATGGTGGGAAGCGAACCGATACAACCCGTGTCGTTGTCCTCAACCGAAGTTTCCATCGTCGATGAAGTTAAAAAGATGAGCGGAGCGAACTGCACGATTTTTCAGAAAATGAATGAAAAGGGCGACATGCTGCGCGTGGCCACCAACGTGTTGAATGCTAAAGGTGAACGGGGGATTGGCACGTTTATTGCTGCTAAGGATGATGACGGCAAGACTAATCCGATTATAGCCTCGATACTTGAAGGAAAAAGCTACAGAGGGAGAGCGTTGGTCCTTAATATGTGGTATGCCGTCCTTTACGAGCCGGCTTATGATTCGAAAAAGAATGTGATAGGCATGCTTTTCGTAGGCTTTAAGGAAAATGAGAAATTTGCTGAAACGAGAAAGAACATTCAAGCTTTAAGGGTTGGAAAATCCGGTTATGTTTACATGCTTCAGGGCTCAGGCCCCGGACGTGGGCAATACATCGTTTCCAAGGATGGTTTGCGTGACGGGGAAAACATATGGGAAACCAAGGATAGTGAAGGAAACTATCCGATCAAATCAATTATCAATAAAGGCTTGGCGCTTACCGGTGACAATGTTGATTTTGAACATTACCCTTGGATCAACCAGGGTGAAAGCGTTGCCAGAATGAAGATCGCAACGATAAAATATTTCGCCCCCTGGGATTGGGTGATCGGCGTTGGGGCCTATGAAGACGATGTAGCCGAAACAAAGGAGCGCATCGGGCAACAATATAAGACAGTTGAGTTTATAGCGATTATTGCTGGATTAGTCGTATTCTTGTTTGCCGCGATATCCTCGTATTTATTTTCCAAAAAAATAACCGATCCGATTTATGAGATCATGTCAGGTCTTGCGGATGTTTCCAATCAGGTTTTCGCGGCAGCCAGCGAACTTTCCGGTGCAAGTCAGTCGCTGGCATCGGGGGCTTCTCAACAAGCTTCAGGGCTTCAGGAAACCTCGTCTTCTCTTGAAGAAATGGCTTCAATGGTTAAAAGTACTACCAACAACACCGAAAATTCGTCCAATCTTGTTCAAGAATCGATTATTTCGGTTACTCAAGCCGGAAAAGGAATGGCGGAGATGGTTTTGGCGATGAAGGATATTGCCTCAGCCAGCGAAGAAACTTCGAAAATCATTAAAACCATTGATGAGATAGCTTTTCAAACGAATCTTCTCGCGCTGAACGCCGCCGTTGAAGCTGCCCGAGCCGGATCGGCGGGCGCCGGTTTTGCCGTTGTCGCCGAGGAAGTGCGAAACTTGGCAAGGCGTTCCTCAGATGCGGCAAAGAATACATCCAATTTGATCGAGGGTATCGTTCACAAGATCAAACAAGGGTCGGATTTGGTTGGAAAAACAAAAGAATCTTTTGATAAAGTATCGGACGGTTTTTCAAAAATCGGAGATCTTTCAAAGGAAATCGCGACCGCATCCAAGGAACAATCTGCCGGTATCGATCAAATAAATCGTGCTATTTCCGAAATGGATAAAATCGTTCAGCAAACTGCGGCGACATCGGAAGAAACTTCCTCCGCTTCCCAGGAATTGGGACATCAGGCAAAAAATATGAAAAAGATGGTAGGTGACTTATCTGTTGTCATTGAAGGTGGTATAATTGACCGGGTTGAAAAAGCTGATTCATCGTATGCTGTAAATCTTCCCGGTAAGACTAAAGATTCCGGTTCATCAGAGAGCGATAAAAAGCCTGGTTCGAACAATAAAGAAAAATCACGAAATATTCCAATGCCGGGTGATCGTGAACTTGGTAATTTTTGAAAATATGAAATTTACAATAGAGGTAATTATATGAGAATTCTAATAGTTGATGAAGATGTCAAATTTGCCGAAAATTTTAAAGCATCATTGCTTGATTTGGGCTACGAATCCGATTCCGCCGCAGATTATTCGACCGCCTTGGAAATTTTTCGGGAAAAAAAACATGCCGTCGTGGTAACGGACCATAATGTTGCCAAACTTAATGCGATCGAGCTTATGAAATCGTTGCGGGAGATCAATGCCAAAGTATTGGTGATTATTGCTTCCGCCAATATCGATATTGAAAGTGCTTGTGATGCGGTCAATTATCGTGCAAATGCCATGTATAACCGAAAATGTGAACTTCGGGATATGCTGATTCTTCTTGAAGCCGCGAATTTGAAAGTTCATCCGACCGGCGATTTACAGATGCAACATTCCAAACTTGCTTTTGAATACGCCAAATTAAAACTGGCTTACGATGATCTTCGGGGGGCAAATTGACATCTGTTGTCTCTCGAGATGAAGAATGGAAAGCACTGCTTGACGTTTTTCTAACCGAAAGCCTGGAAATGCTTGATGAGGTTGAGCCTAGGCTGGTTGAACTGGAAAGAAGCTTCGCTTGTCCGGAAGCCGTGGTTATGCATATCAATGCGATTTTTCGCCTTTTCCATTCACTCAAAGGTGGTGCTGCGGCTCTTGCAATCAACAATGTTCGAGATCTGACGCATAAGGCCGAAACGCTTCTTGAACTTCTACGGGAAGGGAAAAAAATCATATCCCACACACATCTGGATTTGATGTACAAAACTTGCGACCTGATTCGCCGAATGCTCAGAATTATTGCCCAAAATCCCGATGACAAATCTCTCGATAAGGAAGTTGGGCTTCTCTCTGAAGAAATAAATAGTGAAAACGCTTTGGAACAGAATGAGCTGTTATCGAAAACTTCCGAAGAATCACTCAAATCGCAAGACAAAATCGTGCCCGCTTCAAAAAAAAGCCTTCCGGAGTCATTGGTTGAACTGAAAATAGATATTACTCCGGAAATGATTCAGCATTTTACGGACGAAGCCGAGGAATTACTTGAGGATGCTGAACAAGCCTTAATGGAGCAGGAAAGAACCGTATTCAACGGTGAATTGATTTTGCGGGCTTTTCGATCTATCCACAGTTTCAAAGGAAATGCCGGTTTCTTCGGTTTTACGGAGTTGGAAAACGTCGGTCATGCCGCTGAAAATGTTCTCGGAAAAATGCGTGACAAGGAAATTCCCCCCGATAAAACCTCAATATCAGGTGTATTAGCCGCCATCGATATGCTCAGAGATGGCATTAGTCAACTTAAAACGGGTAAGAATCTAAGCCTTGAAAAAATGCCGGCATTATTGGAGCGCCTCCAATGGATGATAAAACCGTCTTCCAAATCATCAACCAATAATGCGCCGAAATTAGGTGAAGTGCTGGTTTCTCATGGAATCATTTCCGATGAAACTCTTCAGGAAGCTTTGAAAATTCAGCAGGAAATGGCCGTTGGAAGATCGGTCGAATCAGAAAATTTTGCCGTTAAGGAATCCGTAGAGCCGAGTTTGGAAAAGGTCAAACCGATGGGTGATGTTTCCATCCAACAGCATAAGGCGATAAGAGTCGATATCGATAAGCTTGACAAGCTATTGGAACTGGTCGGCGAAATCGTCATTGCCGAATCCAATGTGTCAAATTGTCCGGAAGTCAGGAATTTTAAGGTTGAACGTTTCAACAAGGAACTCGATCGTCTGACGAAGATAACAAAAGATTTGCAGAGGGTTTCCATGTCTCTGCGCATGATTCCTCTCGTGGGATTGTTTCGGAAAATGGTTCGTCCGGTTCGCGACTTGGCTAAAAGTTTGGGAAAAAAAGTGGAATTGAAGTTCTTGGGTGAGGAAACCGAAGTTGATAAAAACGTTATTGAATTATTGAGCGATCCCTTGATGCATATTATCCGCAACGCAGTGGATCACGGAATTGAACCCACGCACAAACGAATCGAACAGGGTAAAAAAGAAGTCGGAACGATAATCCTCGAGGGGCGTCACTCCGGCGGGGAAGTTTGGGTCATAGTTTCCGATGACGGCCATGGTCTTGACAAACAGCGGATTATCGATAAAGTCCGGCAAGTCGGCTTAATAAAGACCGATGGTTCCGAACTTTCCGACCATGAAGTGTTCGATTTTATTTTTGAACCCGGTTTTTCCACGGCCGAGCACGTAACCGAAATTTCCGGTCGCGGTGTCGGGATGGATGTGGTACGGAAGAATGTCGAAAAATTGAAGGGCAGAGTCGACGTTCGTACAACTCCCGGAATGGGAACGATTTTTACGATTCGACTTCCCTTGACGCTCTCGATCATTGAAGGAATGGTGATTCGAGTCGGGAAGGAGCGGTTCATCATTCCCACCCAAGCCATAGTCGAATTTTTCAAACCCACGAAAGAAAGCGTGACGACAATTACCGGAAAAGGTGAAATTGTTTCCATTCGCGGAAGAATGATGGCCATGTTCCGGGTAGCGTCGTTGCTTGGGATTGCCGGTGCCGAGACCGATTCCAGCAAGGGAAACGTCATGGTCGTTGAAGAATTCGGAAAAACAGCCGGTTTTCTCGTCGATGAAATATTAGGCCAGCAACAAACGGTTATTAAAAGCTTGGGAGCGGCTGTTAACAATGCCCAGGGCATCACCGGTGCTGCCGTGATGCCTGATGGTAAGGTCGGACTGGTTTTGGATCCGGCGGGAATTCTAAAACTGGCTATGCATAGGTAAAGAAAGATGGTATGTTTATTCATTGCACGGATTATTTTTATCGATTTCTCCAAAGGGGGGCTTTGAAATGACCCAAGAATCTGAAACAATTGGTAAAGGCATTTCTGAGGCAATTCCTATTGCGCAAGATGTCAGATCAACACTTGGCGGGAAATACCTGACTTTTAAACTTGCAGGTGAAGAATACGGTGTTGGAATATTAAAAGTAAGAGAAATCAACGGTTTGATAGATATTACGCCGGTGCCGCGAATGCCTGCCGCCATGCGTGGTGTAATCAATCTTCGAGGAAAGGTCATTCCCGTAATAGATCTTCGTATAAAATTCGGCATGGAAGTCGTGCAAGCTACGAAGCAAACTTGCATAATCGTTTTAGACGTCAAAATGGGAGACGTATCAACGCTTGTTGGAATTCTTGTCGACACTGTCAGCGAAGTCGTTAATATTTCTGAAAATGAAATCGATCGTGCATTGTGCTTTGGTTCCGGTGTTAATTCCAATTTTATCCTTGGAGCCGCGAAAATCAAAGGATGCGTCAAAATCCTTCTGGATATTGAAAAAATTCTTTCGGCCGATGAACTTACTACATTTGTCGGCGCTTAGAACGAGCCCTATCGAATCGCTTTCGCTGCTTAAGTGAGCTTCTTGTCTGTCTGTATGGATACTTCTGCTTTTTATGAACTGTGTCGTATTATTTATGAAAAAAGTGGAATCACCCTGAAAGAAGGGAAAGAAGCTCTTGTCAATGCCAGGGTTTCCAAGCGCTTACGTGCGCTGAATTTAAATTCATTCGAAGAATATCTTGATTATCTCAGTCTCGATAAAACCGGCGCTGAGATCATCAATCTTCTTGATGTCATATCAACGAATGTCACGAAATTTTTTCGCGAGGAAGACCATTTTTCTTTTCTTAAAGAAGCGGTTTTAAAGCGTTTACGCTTGGGACAGAAACGTTTTCGCATTTGGTCCTGTGCATGTTCTACTGGTGAAGAGGCTTATTCCATTGCCATGATTATGGCGGAAACCTGTCGTTTCGACGATTGCGATTGGAAAATTCTTGCGACCGATATTTCCACAAAGGTCCTAGAAAAAGCTCAAAACGGAGTATTTCATGAAGACCAGATCGGGAAAATTCCATCTTCGTTTAAACAAGACTACTTTATCAAGCCGACCGCGAACGACAAATTCTACCAAGTCAAACCTTTGTTGAGACAAAAGATCGCCTTTGCGAGATTGAATTTGTCGCAACCGCCATTTCCAATGAAAGGGCCGTTGGATGCAATTTTCTGCCGAAATGTCATGATATACTTTGATAATCAAGTCAGAAAGCAATTATTGGAAGAAATCAAAAGGCTTATGTCGCCGACCGGTTTCTTATTCGTCGGATCCTCGGAAAGCCTGACCGGGCTTCTGAGTTCTTTCGGAAACGTGCGTCCTTCCATTTATAAAATATCGTGACATACCCGAAAACCCGCGCCATCCGGGCGCATTCCGGGTATCTACGCCATCCGTGGACGATATCTCATGATTAAAGTATTGATAATCGATGATTCCGCCACGGTCCGTATGATTTTATCAAAGGGATTGGCTTTAGACCCTGAAATTCAAGTTGTCGGCGTCGCACCCGATCCTTATATCGCTCGGGATATGATTGCCAAACTTGCACCCGACGTTTTAACGCTGGATGTTGAAATGCCGAGAATGGACGGCTTGGAATTTTTACAGCGAGTCATGGGTTCGTATCCCATGCCGGTAATTATGGTTAGTGCTTTAACGGAGAGAGGGAAACAGGTAACGCTTGAGGCTCTTGAGGCCGGAGCCGTTGATTACGTAACGAAACCTTCAGGTAGTCACGGTGCGACCGGTCTCAATGAAATGATTACCGCCTTGGCGCACAAAATCAAAATAGCATCTCGGGCTAATTTGCGAATAATTCGACGAAATTTGTCGATGCTGTCGTCGAAATATCTTACTTGCGCGGATGTTTCCGGGAATAAAAGTTCAAATCTTTCGGGTGATAACTCCGATAAGATAATCGCCATTGGAGCGTCTACCGGGGGAACCGTTGCCATAAGAGAGCTTTTAGGGCAGTTTTCCGTCGCTTCTCCCGGAATTGTTTTGGTGCAGCACATAACATCAGGTTTCTCTAAAATGTTTGCCGAAAGATTGAATGAATTTACCGAGTTGACGGTTAAGGAAGCCGAGCATGGCGATAAAGTCGTTTGCGGTAGGGTTTTGGTGGCACCGTCAAATGTTCATATGACTATACGTCGCTCCGGATCAACATACATCGTTGATTGTCTCCCCGGAGAATTGGTTTGCGGACATTGTCCTTCGGTTGAAATGCTTTTTAGATCGGTTGCGAAATCCGCCGGTACAAAAGCCGTCGGAGTGATATTGACGGGGATGGGAAACGATGGGGCTGAAGGTTTGTTGGCGATGCGAGATGCCGGCGCCGTAACTATTGGGCAAGATGAAGCTTCCTGTATCGTCTTCGGAATGCCCAAGGTGGCCTGGGAGTTGGGCGGTGTTCAAAAATTATTGCCTTTGGACGGCATTGTTCCGGAAATCATCCGATCTTTGGCTAAATCGGAAAAAATCATCTATTGATAGCTGCAAAATGAAAGTCGGTTTTCGAGTACCCGAAAAAACGCGCCATCTGAGCGCATTTCGAGTATCTACGCCATCCCTGGGCGATATAGGGCGGATTAGGTGCCGGCGCCGTAATCCGCCGAGCTTGATGAGTTTTCGAAAGGCAGGACTCAATAATGCATCGGAATTAAACAATTTGGCGTGATTCCCTGATTTGATAAGTATTGTTTTGACTTTATTTTTTCATCATGTTACTTTTATCGAAAATAACGTAAAGTGATTTTGTACATTCGAAAGGAAGAATGTTTGTGGCTAAAAAAATCATGATTGTCGACGATGCCGCCGTAATCAGGTACATGCTCAAACAGCTTTTTGAAAAAAATGGATATGAAATTTCCGCGGAAGTTACGAACGGAAGCGATGCCGTTGTGAAATACTCCATTTTGAAACCCGACTTGGTAACGATGGATATTACCATGCCAGATATGGATGGAATAACAGCCGTTCAGGAGATTATGAAGGTCGATTCTAAAGCCAAGATAATTATTTGTTCGGCGATGGGGCAGGTCGATAAAGTCAAAGCCGCAATCCTGGCTGGTGCTAAGACCTTTTTGGTTAAGCCGCTTCAACCGGAAAGAGTTTTGGCAACCATACAGCAACTGATTGGTTTGCCTTGAAGATTTCGGGTAAATAGATTCCGCGCCTTATGAATTTCGAATGATAAAATATATCGGCGTGGGTGAATGTGCTGTGTCAGTCGTTCCGGGAGAAGTATTAAAAACTTTGGCTTTGGGGTCCTGCGTGGCGGTTGTGGCGGTTTCCAGAAAAATTCCGGTTGCGGGATTATTGCATGTTCAACTTCCCGAAAGCATGATAAATCCTGCTCTTTCCCGCGAAAAACCAGGAACTTTTGCTGATACTGGAGTTGCCGTGCTTTTGGAAGACCTATATCACCAAGGTTGTAATTCGAAGGATATCGTCATCAAACTTATCGGAGGCGCACAAGTTCTGGATCCCAATAATGTTTTCAGTATCGGTAAACGCAATTATCTCGCCATAAAAAAATGGCTTTGGGCGAAACGCCTATGGCCGTTGGCTGAAGACGTCGGTGGCACCAAAAGCCGTTCGGTAACGGTAACCGTTGGCGACGAAAAAATAGTCATCAGCTCTCCCGGCGCCGAGGATTGGAGTATTTAAAGTGGTTTGTGCTATGAAATTTCGCGAAGTGCTTTATTTCAACGATGCTTAAACTTCTTCTCGTTGATGATTCGGAAACCGCCCGCATGATTATGCAGCGATGTGTTGAAATCCTGCATCCTGATGAATGTTCGTTTCTTCATGCGGCAAATGGCAAGGAAGCATTGGAACTATTGAAAAATCAAGAAATCGATCTTGTACTTACCGATATGATTATGCCGTTGATGGACGGAAAGCAGCTTCTATTAAGGGTTAAAGCCAGCCCCAAATTGAACTCGACTCCGATTTTCATCGTGACTTCCCTGGGTAATCCCGCCTTCGAGGAAGAACTTAAAAAAATCGGAGCGGACCAAGTCATCTATAAACCGATCTCACCTGAAAAATTCAGATCGGCCTTTGAAATCTTTTTTAAAAAGGATCATGTTCAGTGATTTCCTCCATTGAAGCTGTCGATGAGAAAGTATTCAAAGGTGTCGCCGAAACAATGGAAAGTTTGGTTTTTGAGGAAGTCGTCATTGGAGAAATCTTATCCGAATTCACCCCGGGGGATTACAAGGCCGTATGGGCAAGCATTCCTGTTTTGGAACCCTCGTTGGGGAATTTCGCGGTTTGGTTTCCGCTTTCAGTAATTATCGGTTTTACCCAAACTGTACAAGCTGTTCCTGAAGAAGAGGTAAGCGTGAAGAAAATTCGAGATAATTTGGGTGAATTAATCAACACGATATGTGGGCGCGTCCTTGCGGCTTGGATGCCTCCCAATCGAACATTCCTGCTCGGATTACCTGAAACCCACGTCGATCAGGCTTTTACTCCCGACGCTAATCAGCGTATTATCAAATTCCTAGTCGGTAATGCATTCTTTTTTGTGATGATTCCAGGCTGTTTTTGGGATACTAAACCTCAATAGACTTTCCCCTAATAGAAAGGATAATGGGAATGGATGTTAATCTTTTAAATCAATTTATCTTATCGACCGATCATATTTTTACACAAGTTGCGAATCGTTCCCTGAAAAAAGAATCGGTTCAATTCTTCGAAAATGGTCATAAGGTTAAAGTCAGTGTTGCAACCATATTAGGAATTACCGGAGCCATCAAGGGACAGTTGGTTTTGGCTATCGATGAAGAGATCGCGAAGAAATTCGCATCCGCCATCATGATGGGAGAGCCGGTCCCGGAATATAATGAAATCGCCGAAAGCGGTGTTTGCGAAATGGCTAATATGATTGCCGGAGAAACGGCTAGAAGATTGCTTGACATGGGATTTCTGTGTGATCTTTCAGTTCCTTCCATTGTGCGGGGCAAAGAAATAGAAATCGGATTTTATCCGAAAACACCGATTTGGGTAATCGATTTCAGCTCTGATTGGGGTCAGATGAAACTGATTTTGCGGCTCGAAGTAGCGGCTAAATAGCCTTTGGAGGAGTTTCGTTGCCGATTAATGGGTTCCCTTTATTATTTTAAGATGACCGAAAGCTCCGATTTCCGGGATGCTTCATGATCACGATGTCTTCGTGAGTGGTTCTTTTGCGCGTGGGCTAGGGATGTTTTTCTTTCTGAGCCGTAAGCGATTTGGCGAACTCCTCGGGTACATTCTTCCAGGGGAGTTCCTTTTTTTTCAGAAAGAAATATCCTTCCAATCTCTGAAAATAAGTCAAATATGGTGTTCGATCTCTTTCATTTAAGAAATTGTTTGCGCAAAAAACCGGCAATGTCAGAAGGTTCCAATCAGCCGATAGGAGATAATGATGATCCGCGATTATCTTGGCAAGATATTCCGGGAAGTTCCATTTCTGGCAAAGGAGACTGCCTACGGTTTGGTGCTCGGTTCCGAAAATCAACAATTCGGCTATGTAGCTTGGTTTTGATTCTTCCTTTATTTTGGTAAGGACTTTTATGTATTGATCCGGGAAAAAAAATGCCAGCGCTTGCCGCCCGACATCATGCAAAAGCCCGGCAATTCTTACTTTGGAACACTCGTCTATGTTGCCTCCCGATGCTTGGCAAATGTGTTCGGCTAAAAATGCGCAATCGGTTCCGTGCTGAATCACGTCTTTCTGGGATGCGAATATATTACTGACGCTCGTATAAAAGTTGTAAATAAATATTTGTCGGAGATTCCAAAAACCTAGAGTGACGAGAGCTTGCTGAAGAGTATCTGCTCGCATGCTTCTCATATAATAGCTGGAATTTGCCAAACGAAAGATTTGGCTACACAATCCGGGTTTATTTCTGATCATTGTCTCAAGCCCATTAAACGACGCTTCGGGTTGGGAAACATAGCTGATAAGCTGATAAGCTTCAGTGTTGAGTATGGGAACATCGCGTAATCTACTCACCAATAGACTTATCGTTTCGTCTCCGGCATAGGAAAGCGCCGCGCTCTTAACGGTCGGATAAGCCGACAAACCGATTTTTTCGCATTCGGCGATGATTGCCTGATTAACGGCTATGACTTTCATCTTTGTTCTGGCCGAGAGCTCGGACAACAAAGTATAAAACTTCTTTGTTCCTTCGCCGAGAGTGGCCAGATTGATTAAAACATGACCCCGTCTTTTGGAAAGGTGAGACAGGGCTTGAAATAATTCGAAGTGGGAATCTTCGACCCGACCTTCGATGACCATTTGAGTTATACCGCCCTCAATTGTTTCAAGATGAAACTGAGCGGGTTTCAAACTATCGGATGACAATCTATGTTCCTTGTGCAAAATGATATGATATACTTCAAACAATCTCAAAGGCTGAATTATAACACATTTTCAGCTATCGTATGTGATAATTTGCGCCTAAAAGGCGAAACTCGGCATATTCGGTCGTATGTAACCGGTTAGAGTCTGTAAGCAAATAACCATTACAAATAGTTGTTTTCTTACAGGCTTTTATGGCTGGTCGATGAACGAAAATTGTTACAGTTATTTATTAACAGGCCTTAATTGCGGATTGCCGAACATCGAACGTACAGGTGCGTGCAAACGATTGTGGAAGAGGATTCTTGAGCCGTTGAAATGTTTTTTCTATTCGGAGAGATTATTTACAAATTAAACCTTGTTTGGGCTTTTTTTTGGTATACTTTTCATATCGGCTGAAAATTTCTCTTTGTTCAGCTCGGGCATTGTTTGCCTGTGAAAAGAGGTGGTGCCATGTTTCGATTAAATCGTCGAGGAATTATCGGGGTATTGTTGACCATGGCGCTGGGGTTGGCTTTAGGTGCCGCCACTCTTGTCGTAGGAACCGAAGTAGCCAATGGTCCGGATAAAAAAACGGGAAATAATATTGTGCCCGCGCCGTCTTCTTCGTCGACTTATGCTGAAGCCGATGCGGCTTTCCGTGAGTATCAGTCGGCGCGAAAAGCATACGACGAAGCCGTAGAAAACAAATATCCTGATATTGACCAGATAAGCCTTCAACTACAGAAATCTAAAGCTCGATTGGAACGGGCTATATTGTTGAATACACCCGGAGTTGGCGCTATTCCAACCGGCGATCAATCGGCTTCGAACGATACGACGGATAACGTTAAAAGTTCAAATCCTTTCAGGGAAACTCCAGTTACTCTTCAAAATACGGTTTTGTCAATGCAAAGCCAAGGGCAATCATCAAACGAGCAAACCGTCGTTGCTCCGACTTCATCGTCTGTCGTCTCCAATTCGACAACACTTGCAACCTCTGAGGGCACGGTCGGTTTGGAGTATTACAAAGTGAAATCCGGCGATTCTCTTTGGGCAATCTGTCAAAAATATTACGGCGACGGCGGCATGTGGACGCACATTCTTCAATACCAAATTCCCAATATTGCTGCTTGTCCGAACCTTATTTATCCGGGGCAATTAATTGCGTTGCCGCGTAAAATAACCGACGGCAACACCTCGACTTCATCTTCTTCGAACGGCCAATCATCGTCATCGGTTTCCAGCGCGGCTCCGACAGCTTCCGAGGGTGATGAATCATGGCAGGAAACCTTCCAAAAGGATTATCTGATCTCCGATCACGACTTGACCGACACGGACACTATGACCGTTCAGCAGATTCAGGCTTTTCTCGACAAAAAAGATTCTTGTTTGGCAAAACCATATCACGGTTCGACGCCTGCTCAGATGATTTATGATGCGGCGAAGAAACATGGAATAAATCCACAGGTTTTGTTGGCCCGGTTACAGTGCGAGCAAGGGTTGATTTCAAAAAAGAGCGCAACCGAAAAAGAACTGGATTGGGCTCTCGGCGTGGGTTGTTATGATTCCGGCAATTGGAATCAGAAATTCAAGGGGTTTGATAAGCAAATCGAAGGAGCGGCGGCTACATACAAGAAACATTATCTTAATGCCAAGGCTGAATTCGATGGCGGCAAATCCGTTACCACACAGGTCGACGGGCAAAATGTCGTCATTAAAAATGCCGCTACGTATTCGTTTTACAAATACTGTCCGCATTTCAATGGAAATAAGCTGTTCTTCGATGTTTGGCGCGGCTTCCGCAAATTGTTCTAGATTATAGGAATCGTACTCGCCTCCGGCACTTTTGATTACCGGAGGCTTTTTTATTCGCGGCAATTTTTATTATTGATAGCTGCAAAATGAAAGCCGGTTTTCGGGTACCCGAAAAAGCGCGCCATCCGGGCGCATTTCGGGTATCTACGCCATCCCTGGGCGATATAGGGCGGATTAGGCGCCAGCGCCGTAATCCGCCGAGCTTGAGGAGTTTTCGAAAGGCAGGACTCAATAATGAATAATTCATTCTTTTGTTGCAAGAGTTCTGAAAGAATCTTTGATTATCCGCGAGTTTTCCTGAAGTATTTTTGGACTTGTACCATATATCAAAATTACGGCTCGATTTCCGGCCGGGAAATAATTTTCAATAGGGAATGATGTTACGGCGGCGGGCAATTCGGATGGAAAAACTCGAGATTTCGAGGTGCTATGCAACATCTGAAGCCATGAATAACCCGGTTTCGAATTCCTCGGCGGCGGGCTTTTTCCGATAATCCTTTCGATTATGGAACCGTCGGAACGCTTGTCTCCCCAACCGGGATAATATTCCAGTCGATTGGCACCGCCGTTAACGGATATCAGAATCGTGCTTTTTTCCGTGACGGCAACCGTGAATCTTACAATAATTCCCGGGTGCTGGAGCAAACAAGAAAATATCGAAAGGATTTTTTCAAGATCTTCCTTGAATTTCAGCGGCGGATTAATTGGAAATGATCTCCAAGAAGGCCTGACAATAAGTGATTTTTCCATGCCTAGTTGCGTAAAAAGTTGACCGCCTCGGGGGCCTATGGTGACTTCAATCAAAGCCCTTGATTCAATCCACTTTTCGGCCAATACCGGCCCGGGATATAATTCTTGTATTTTTTCATAAAATCCAGGCAATTCCCTGAATCCTTCGAGTCTGTAAATTCCCATTCCGCCCGAAGTGTTTTTGCGGGGTTTCAATGCGATCGGAAAAGATCCGTTTTTAATTATCCATTGTGAGAGTTGCTCAAATTTTTCAGCAACCATGCCTTTCGGAGTCTCAAGACCTTTTTGACGACAAAATTCCCGAAGTCGCCAACGATCTTGTAATAATTCAGTCATTGCCGGATCGATTTTTTGCCATTCTGAGCCGTCTGCCAGCAATTCCCTATCATCAAGGGGAAGAACAAGCGACGAATCGCCTAGCCCCGCTAATGTCTTTTCCATGGCGACCTTAAAAAAGTCGTTGCCTAATAATCGTACCATATCTTTTACATTATCGGGCGCAAAATTCTTTTTAGAAAGTCCGATTTTTGTCCGTAAATCAGCAAACTTCATCCTTTTTTTGATCGGCTTGACTTATTCCGGCAAACCACATAATTTTAACTGTGAAAATCACACATTAAGGAGAGCCGAAATGACACAGATCAAACCCGGAATACATTGGATCGGTGGTATCGAGAGAGGCTTGAAATATTTTCACGGCCATGAGTTGTCGATATCTCGAGGAACGAGTTATAACGCGTATTTGATCATCGACGAAAAGATCGCATTAATCGATTCGGTGAAATATACGCATACGGCGGAATTTGTAGAAAATCTCCAAAAACTTATTCCAATCGAAAAAATCGATTATTTTGTAGTGAATCACGGTGAACCCGACCACTCATCGGCGCTTCCTGCCTTGATGAAATTGAATCCTAACGCCCAGGTAATCGTCAGTCGCGGCGGAGAAAAATCGGTTTCGAGATTCTATCCCGGCAAATGGAATTTTAAAGTGGTTAAGACGTCTGATTCGATAAGCTTAGGCAAACGTTCCCTGAAGTTTTTTGAAGCACCCATGCTTCACTGGCCTGATTCCATGTTCAGTTATTGTCCCGAGGAAAAGATGCTTTTTCCAAATGATGCATTTGGTCAACATTACGCGGCTTCGACCAGATTCGCCGACGAGGCTGATCAATGTGAATTGTGGCAGGAAGCCGAAAAATACTTTGCCAATATTTTAACACCCTTTTCCGGACAAATTATTAAAAAAATCGATGAATTTTTGAAGCTTAATTGGTCGATTGAAATGATTTGCCCCAGCCACGGTTTGATCTGGCGAAAAGACCCGACGGCGATAGTGACGAAATATCTGGATTGGGCTTCCGGTAAAGCATCCCCCACCGCCGTAGTGATCTACGATTCCATTTGGGGTGGAACGGAAAGAATGGCGAAAGCCATATGCCGAGGAATCGAATCTGAAGGAATTTCGATGAAGTTGTTCACGGTGGGTGTTGCCGATTTCAATGACGTCATGACCGAGATATTAAAAGCGCGCGGAGTACTGATAGGTTCTCCGACTTTGAATAACGGTCTGATTCCGACTATTACGCCTTATCTCGAAAGCATTCGCGGTCTTCGTTTCGTCAAAAAAGTCGGAGCCGTTTTCGGCACATACGGTTGGAGCGGAGAGGCCATCAAACGCATGGAAGACTCTCTGCAAGCCGGCCAAATCGAACTCGTCCTGCCGGGATTAAAAGTCAATTTTAATCCTGTTGCTGAAGATCTGATTGCTTGCGAAAGCTTTGGAGCTGAATTCGCCCGGCGAATAAGAAAATGCTGAGTGTTTTCTTTCAAGCAGCCTCTTTTTCCCTTTTCTCACCTCTTCTTTAAAATCGTTTAGAGCCTGTAAGAAAATAACCGGATACTCTGGTTGTTTTCTTACAGGCTCTTATGGTCGGTCGATGAACGAAATTTGTTACAGTTATTTATTAACAAGGCCTTAATGGTAATGTTTGTCGGAAATTATCCGAGAAATATCGGCTCTTTTTTATCGGCTTTATGCTTTCTCAGCGTTTTTTTATTTGAAGCCTCCCCCGTCTTTTCTTGGGATCAGCCGATCAGGGTAATTGCCGGAGCTGATGTTTTAAATCTGGGGATGGGCAGATATTCGGTTCGTGAATATCTCGACGTTCATAACGACGACTTTGTTAAAACGCTTAAAATAAAGGAAGTGACGGCGAATACTTGGATCGGCCATAGACGCGACCAAACCGGAGAAAATTGGATTGATGTCGAACGTCCGCTCTTCATTCCTCCGGGTGAGATAATGAGGGTTTGCGAAAGACAGAGAATCGTTGCCGGCAAACCCAAGAGAAATTGGTGGGTAAGATGGATTCGCTTTACCGTTGGTACCGATCGTGGTGACTTTACTTCAAATTTCATTTCTTCTCCTCTGAAACCTCCCGGAATAGTGGAGGCGATCAAAACATTACCTCAAGTCGATTCACTTGCCGCTCCTTAGAGCCTGTAAGAAAATAACCGGATACTCTGGTTGTTTTCTTACAGGCTCTTATGGCCGGAAATCCCGGAAAATTCGTTACAGTTGTTTGCTGACAAGGCCTTATCTTCCGCTTAAAATAAAGGAATGAAAAGTATTATGTGATTTTATGGTCGAAATTTTCAGTGATACGTTTTTGATTTTGTTATATTATTTAATAGCTGCAAAATGAAAGCCGGTTTTCGGGTACCCGAAAAAGCGCGCCATCCGGGCGCATTTTGGGTATCTATGATATCCCTGGGCGATATAGGATTAGGCACCAGCAACGTAATCCGCCGAGCTTGAGGAGTTTTCGAAAGGCAGGACTCAATAATGGACGTGATTGATTGCCAAGCCTGAAAATCATCAGCCATCCCATCGGGGCGTTGGTTTGAAACGGAAGGGGAAAACAGCCATGGATTCCAAGATTCGGTCGTCGAATAATCCGCCTGAATTCTTGCAAAGCCTGCAAATAAGAGATTTAAGCTTGGCTAAACCTCAAGAAGAAGGATCCTTCGAAGGTTTTCGGCTTCCGGGAATCATAGACCTTCACATTCATGGGGGTTTCGGCTGGGACTTTTCATTTGGCGACCCTGATAGAATCGATGAAATGCTGGACAAATATCTTGAAACCGGCTTAACCGGTGTCTTGGCGACGCTTATTACTTGTTCCGAGGACCAGCGAATGAAAGCCTTAGCGGATATTCATACTGTGGCGATCCGCCGCCGCCGCCCTCCGGTCATTTTGGGGGTTTATCTCGAAGGTCCCTTCCTGGCGGAAAATCGGAGAGGTTCCCACCTAGCCGAATATCTGTTGCTTCCGAATGTCGAACACCTAAAACGTTGGCAGAAACAAGCCGGTGGACAGATTAAAATGGTAACGATCGCACCGGAACTTCCGGGAGCCTTTGAATTTATCAGCGTGGCTCAATCCATGGATGTGCGTCCGACAATGGGGCATTCCGATGCCGATCACGAAACGGCTATAAAAGCCATAGAATCGGGAGTGGAAAATGTAACCCATTTTTACAACGCGATGAAGCCTTTTTCACAACGTGACCCGAGCATTGTTTCGGCGGTTTTGACGTTCAAATATCTAATGGTCGAAATGATTGCCGACTGCATACATGTTTCACCTGAAATTATGGAAATGTCTTTCTCGATTCTCGGCGCGGAAAGAATCTGCTTTGTTTCCGATGCCGTCAGCTTGACCGGCTTACACGAAGGGTTTCACAAGGCATATGACAGATTGCTGGAATTGAAAAATGGAAAATGTAAGACGGATGAAGGGCATCTCTTTGGCGGCATACAACCCTTGATCCGGTGTATCGAAGGACTCCATGCTAAATGCAAATTGCCTTTGACGACGATATCCGATTGCATTTCCGGAAATCCTTGCAGAGCCGTAGGAGTAGATATGCCGCGCGGCGACGTGATTCTTGATACCAAATTCGGTTGGATGGCGACACGCCTCGAAGATACGTGGTTTTGGAGGGAATAAGACGGCTTTCTTGTCTTCAAATAAATCGGAAAATTCAATCCAAAGAGCCATTAGAACCGCTTTTTTGTTGTTGCTCTTATTTGCGTCTGCTGTTTCTGCTCTTGCTCAAAACAACCCTTACGGGGAACGCATCAACCCGCGGGATGGTGATGGCATTTCCGTTGCGGAGGGGCAGGAAAAAATACCTTCTGTCGCGACCGACAATAAAACCTGTGAAAAATGCGGGAAACCGACTTTTCTGAATTATTCGCGATGTCTTGATTGCTTACGACTATCGATTCGAGGCAATCTTACGGATTTGATGGATGCGGCGATGCAAAGATCCAAGGATGCGCTGCAAAAGTTGCGCGATCCCAATTTAAAAGATGAAATAATCGAGAGTTTGTTGAAAGCAAAGCGTGAATTCCAAGATCAAAAGGGAAAAGACTCCGATTATGAGCGGAATCGCCGGCGAAGAGAAATAGAAAATTTGGGAAAAGTAAAAATAGGATCGAATAATCAGGAAATAAATGAATTGGCGCGTGAAGTAGTAATGAAATATCTCCCCGCGCTTGAAGGAACGGATTATGCCGTAGATCCCATAAAAACATTGTCTTATTTTTTGATTTTGGACGGCAAGGGTTTTATCGAAGAGGTCAGGTGTTTACGAGGGCCTTTCGGCCAACCCATGACGTTGCTTGAAGCATATCAATATTACACTCGAACCGATCCGAAAAAAGCCAATGATATATTGGAAATAATCAACGATGTCAGGAAGCTTTCCGACCCTCAATGCGACGGAGAGGAAATCCCGGCTGTTTTGGATGCCGTTGCGCGAGGAATAAAAATTCTGAGTGAATAAGCTCGATTAATTACATCATGCAACCCGGTAATACTCACTTTCAATTCTTCTTTGGATTTGTTGACAGATTATGTCTTTTACATCATAATGCTATTTATCCAAGCTTTTGGAGGGGATTTTATGGCTGGTCTTCGACGCAATTCAAACCTATGGATGGTTATCGTAATAATTTTCGGTGCATACGTTTTTTACGGCTGCGGCGGCGGAACGGGTGATGACCCGGTCGGTCCCATTGCGGTTCAAGGTTATATTACCGGCTCGATAACCGCGTCCGGAACATTGGCCGCGATCGAATCGCTTAAACCCGAAATACTATCCGCTATAAATATATCTGGTGCCGAAGTTTATCTTGAGTCCAATCGATCCGGATACAGCACGCACTCCAGCACCGACGGCAAATTTACTCTCAATGCCGTTCCATACGGTGTGCATCGCGTCGTCGGGTTAATCGTTACCAATTCGGGAACGACTTATAAAGTTCGATCTTCAAGCATTACCATATCTGAAACAAACCCGGCCGGCGCGATTGGTGCCCTTGACCTTGCGCCGGCCACACGTAGCGCCCGCGGTATATTAAAAGACAGCCAAGGGCTACCCATTAAAAATGCCGCCTTGGTGTTGTGGGGTGAAACTTTCAGAACTTCGGTGACAACGGGGGAATTTACAACACCTCTCATGCCCGCTGGTGCCGACGGGATAATTCAAACGCAGGTTACCGGTTATCAAAATGTTTCCATCCCCTATCAGTTCAATTCTCCCAATTCTCCGTATCTTGAAACCATACTGGCTCTCAGCGCCGAAACAAATAGAGCGCCGATTGTCACGTTGAGTGCCGATAAATATCAGGTCTCGGCGGCACAAACGATTTATTTCACTGGTAGTTCGACCGATCCCGACGGCGATACCATGTCTTATGGTTGGTCGGCGACCTCCGGTTTAATAGCCACGGCTACCACGAGCCCGTCAGCGGTTTGGACCGCGCCGTCAGGCAACGGTATCGCGACCATTACATTCACCGCCAAAGATTCCAAGGGCCTTTCCGGAAAAGCTTCTCTTTGCGTTACTTGGGGAAGCACAACTACTACCAATGTTGCGCCGACGGTTACGATTACGGCGACCGGAACGATTTTTCCGGCTCTTTCGGGCGTTACGCTGACCGCCAGCGCTTACGACGCGAATGGTGATACGTTAACCTACGCGTGGACGGCCGATTATGGGACACTTCTTACCAACAACGCGGCCAGCGTAAAGTGGCAAACTCCCGGATCATCAATGACGGCTAAAGTGTCGGTGCAGGTGTCCGACGGTAGAGGCGGAATCGGCGTCGATTCGAAATCATTCCAAATCACTTCTTCTTCCGCATCAATAAATACTCCGCCTGTTGTTGCAATCGTTGCATCCGGAACGGATTTCCAGGTTAATTCCACCGTTCTGATAACCGCCAGCGCCTCCGATTACGATGGTGATCCCATCGCTTACTCATGGCAGGTCGGCGCGGGATCGTTATTAACCGGAAATACGTCAAAAACGATATCTTGGCGTACTCCTTCCGTCGCCACAACTACGTTTGTCTCTGTACAAGTTACCGATGGTCGCGGAGGATCGAGCGTCGACCAAAAAACTTACAGTGTGAGTGTTTCCTCGACCGACAATAAAATTCCGACAGTATCGATCGTTGCCACCGATACATCCTTTTATACGAATCTTACGGTTATGGTTACCGCCAATGCGAACGACCCCGACGGTGATGCGTTGACATACGCTTGGACCGCCGACCAGGGAGTCTTGTTGTCGAATGACACATCATCCGTATACTGGACGACACCCGGAACCGCGACTACGGCGACGATTACTGTGCAAGTAAGCGATGGCCGCGGCGGTACGGCTGCCGACGTGAAAAGTTACGTAATATCGACACCTCCGGTTAATCAAGCGCCGCTTGCCTCGATTTCCCTACCTATCAACAAACAACTTCTTCTTCCCGGGCTTATCTCCTTCCAAGGCGGAGGATTGGACCCCGAGGAAGGCGGATTGGATGTTCTGACGTATAAGTGGTATCTTCGCGAGCAAGGCTATGCCGACCAATTGATCGCTCAAGGGACAAGCTCTTTTCAAAAAATGATTTCGACCGCCGCGACGTATACTGTTACCTTGCAGGTTGCCGATGCTCAAGGCCTTACCGGCAATTCCTCGATCAACTTTAGAATAAATGCGACGCCTACCTGTGCCATTGTGTCACCGGCAACGAAGCAAATTTCCCTTGCAAATTATCCGATAACGTTCGTGGGTTCGGGCAACGATACTGAAGACGGTATTATCGCTACTTCGACCAGCTTTGTTTGGTCTTCCAACCTCACTCCTAATTTTGGAACCGGGAAAACCTTATCATATGTTCTTATCGCGGGTACGCATACGGTTACGTTG
>Ga0074199_1000919_pt1 | contig 33619 bp, 38 predicted proteins | sample EPASupsiteSAE347_FD_64528 | JGI IMG/M metagenome (GOLD analysis project Ga0074199, IMG submission 64528) | Bioremediated contaminated groundwater from EPA Superfund site, New Mexico - Sample SAE3-47 | ecosystem: Environmental > Aquatic > Deep subsurface > Groundwater > Contaminated ... | reverse complement strand
ACCCTGGCGCAAAAGCATCCGGCAGTTCAGCAATATGTCATCCAGCTTATTTATCTCTTCAGCCACGAGCTTCTCTTCTGCCTGCGTAAAGATCACGCTCTGCATGGCGCCGTTGCGCATGACGATACGCGAATCCGAAAGCAGGGCTATCCTGGGATCATGGGTGACGAATACAAAGATCTTTTCGTATTTCTTCAACAGCTCCAAAGCCTTTATCCGGTGGATGCCGGCGTTCTCGATCTCATCCAGCAGGATGATCGGGGAATTCCCGATCACCACCGCATCAGCGATCAGCAGGGCGCGGGTCTGGCCGCCGGAAAGCTCGGTCATGGCGCTATCGCTGATTATGGGCTCGCCGGTCAACTCATTGGCGAAATCCAGCGTTTCATCGACTATGGAATCGCTGCTTTTGGTCTTTCTGATCTTGGCGTGTATGTTCAGGAACCGGTAAACCGGCAGATCGGATAGGAAATTCGTGTGCTGGGTGATCAAGGCGGTGGGCTTTAACGAAGGGTCGGAGGACATATCCTCCAGCGGGATATCGCCGTTAATACTTATCTTGCGGCCGGACGGGGTATCGCCGTTGGCAAAAAGCTCGATATCGTTTATCAGGGTGGTCTTGCCGCAGCCGGTCGGGCCGATAATGCTGATAATATCGCCCATCTTAAAGGTTACTTTTCCGACCGGTTCCCTGTTCCCGTCTTTGCCGCGCCCGCCGATTATGGTTATTTCTTTTATTTCCATATTATCCTCGCATATAAAGTATACAAAAACAGTAGCCTTTTGCAACAAAAAAATTTCAGCGCCTGACGCTGGGCGGCCCCGGTCAGTTCAACCGGCCGGACCAAAACCTTCTGAAAACCTTCAGGACAAACGGCATAGAGGTAAAAAACCACATCGGGTTTTTAACCAGAATGTCTTTTATTAACTGGCCTGCCACTTCCGGCCTTGTATAATATTTTATCATATATTCCTTGGAGATCCGGACAGCCTCGTCCGCGCTCAATCCGCAAACCGCTCCCTCTTTATATTTCATCCCTATCTCCGAGTTAGGCCACACGCTCAAGGGATGGAAATTGACCATATACGGCTTTGTTTCAACGCAGAAATCGAAATCCTGCTGCAGGGTCTGCCTGGTGTCTCCCGGCAAACCCAGGATATAGCTCAAAACCGGCGCGATATTCACTTTCTTGGCCAGGCGGATCGACTCGCGCAGCGCCTCAGGCTCGCCCGGGTCCCGGTTGATATTTTTCAGCACATCCGGATTGGCCGACTGCGCCCCGAAGCTGATCAGCTTGCACCCGGAGTCAGCCATCAGCGCAAAAGCCTCTTCTTTATTTCCCCGGAAAGTCATAGGATGCAGATTGCACATCCATCTCAGGTTTAATTTTTCCCTGCGGACCGCCCGGCTGAAATCCCGCGTCCAGTCCAAACTCATGCCGAACACGTCATCGTTAAAACAGATGGATCTTACGCCGAACCTGGCCACCGCGTCGCGGATCTCATCGATCACGTTTTCCACAGAACGCTGGCGGTATTGCCGCCTCCAGAACTTGTGGGAAATGCAATAAGCGCAGGAATAAGTGCATCCCCGGGAACCGGCGACAGAGATATAAGGTTTCTTAAGCGGATAAGCCAGATAGTCGTAGTAATTAGCGACGATACCGGCGTCCCGGTATGGGAAAGGCAGTTTATCCAGATCTTCAACCAGCGGCCTCGCCGGGGTAATAACCGTACGACCGTCAAGTTTGTCCCGGTAAGCTATCCCTTTTATCCCGTCTATTTTCTTTTTGCCGTCGTAATAATCCGCGATGTCAACGATCGTCTCATCCCCTTCGCCGAAACACACGATCTCGCATCCTGCCTGGAGAAGCTCCTCGTAATGGACATCCCCCGGCCCGCCGGCGATAACAGGGACAGTAAGGTGTTTTTTGATCTCCCGGATAAATGAAACCGCGTTCTTAAGGCTGTCCGAGCACAGGTAAAAACCGATCAGGTCTACTTTATCTTTACGCAGGGACTCAACCAGCTTTTTATGGTCAAAACCCAGGATCATCTGGTCGTATATCCGGGACCCGATCCCTTTTTTCTGCAGCGCCGCTGAAAGGTAACCCAAGCCCAGCCTGGGCCTGAGCTCGACCATCTGGATCAGCATGCGCAGTTTACCTATTATGTTGGTTTCGGTAACCAGAGCGGGATAAATAAACGCGACTTTTTGGATATTGCTCCTCTCCATCCGCCTAACCCTTCTGGCTCCGGCGCGGCCGGCTCAATCTTAACCGGTTGATCACGATTATGCGGTTACAGACGTCGCGCAGGGTGATATTATCCAGGATCTCGGCGATGGCGTTGCGCACGTCAAGCATCACGCTGCGCAATCCGCAGCGCTTCTCCCGGGCGCAGCTGACATGTTCGGTCTTGCTCACGCATCCCAGGGGCGCCAGCGGCCCGTCAACCGCGCGGACCACCTCTCCGATGGTAATATACTGCGGCGCCTTCTTCAAAGAATACCCGCCTTTTATGCCCCGGCGGCTGTTCAGAAAACCGGAATTCTTCAGCTGCAGCAATATCTGCTCCAGGAACTTCTCAGGGATGGACTCGGCGCGGGATATATCGTTGATCTGGCGCACGCCCTTATCATGATACACGGCCAGATCGATCAAAGCCCGCAGCGCGTATTCGCATTTTCTGGATATTTTCATATCAGTCCGTTAAAGTATATAAATTTAGTATACTATTGCATTATGATAAAGCGAAACTCCGGCCGTGTCAATAAAAAACGCCCGTATTACTTCCGCAGGCAAGCCGCGCAGTTGCCGAAGAACATATAAAAAATAACCGGGATAAAAACGATATAAAATCTCGGGTCAGCCGTCAAAAGGCTGAGCCCGGCAACAGCCAAAGCCGCCCAAAACGGTATCTTTCTTACAGATAAAATGACAAGCATGCCGATCAAAAGCATGGATATTAAAAGCTCCGGCTGTTTTAAGATCGCGGTGTCGGTTATCAAACAAACCGCCAATATGGCGGACAGGGAGAAAAAAGGCAGCGCGTCATAAAAAAACTCCCTCCTCTTGGAAACCGCTCCCTGGATACGGGTTGATCTCAGTTTCAATCCGGAATAAAACATCAAAAATACCGGCAGCAATAGCCGGATGCAGTCATATACCCGGATAACCGCCACAAATCTCGGCAAGAACGAATAGAAATAAACAAATACCGCGATTATCAATGACCAGAGCAAAAATACATACAGATAGAACCTCCACCACTCTTTTCTAAACCTGGAACATTCAGCCAGGAAAAAAATCAGCAGAAAATGCGCGGTTTCAGAGGGCCAGGCCTCCAGGGCGGCAAATGGAGTTACCAGGAAATCCTTTAACCGGAGATCAGGCCATAACCACTGCCACCATCCCGCATTCAGGGCTGTGGCTTCAACGCAATAGGCTATCCCGCCCGCGACCAGCATCGACCATACTATAGTGGGGAATACTTTATCCGAAGAAGAGCCGAGCCGTTTAAGGATCCTTTCGGCGATATACCAGCTCAGATAAAAGGTCATTGCCCAGCCGATATAAACGATCAGGGGAACGTGTAATATCCGCAATGGCTTTATCAGCACCAGGTAGGCGTGGCCAACATGCATGTGGGTTATCTCCTTCATCAGGACATGCAGGAATACTCCGCCGAAAAAAGCGAAAGTCAGACGGATGCCCCTATACAGGTAACAATGCGCTACCAGGGCGATAAAAACCGCCAGCGCCGGAAGCACTAAAATAATACCCTGGCCTAAAGTTTGGTTATCCATTGCGTTTTAAGAATATCCTGGTTTTAAAATACAGCCTGAAAAGAAGCCGCATGAGTAATAGTTTCAACTCCGGGATAAGGAACCCCGCCCCGCCGCCTGTCCGAAAATACCTGCCCTCTTCCGGCAAAAGCACCAGATCCACCTTGATATTCGGAGCTATGCCTATCGGAATAGACTTTTCCAAACACACTTCATACATCCGCCGGAATACCGGGATCATCTCCTGCGCTCTTGGAGGGAATGATCTTTCCATGTCCGTGCCCAGGCAAGGCCTGAAAACACAAACCGTAGATACAGCCCCGATCCCGGCGAAATCCTCTATCGCCCTTATTGTATCCGCGGGGTCTTCCAATCCAGCAATGACCTCTCCGGCTACTTTGCCCTTTCCGAATATATTTACGCAGTATTTCAAAGCCTGCCAGTATCTTTCCTGTCCTAAATATTTATTCTTACCGGGGCATATTTCCCTGAATTTATCCGGGTTATAGAACTCCAGGCAGAAGGACACATGATCAACGCCTATTTTCTTCAAATGATCGTATTTGGACAAATCCGGGGCAGGCGGGCACTGCACTCCGACTAAAAGCCCGGTTTCTTTTTTAACCGCTTTTATATACGGCTCCAATATATCCAGTTCTTTACCGTAAAGATAACCGGTATTAAAATGGACAAAGGAGATATTCTCTTCTTCGCGGCAGGCCCTTAGTGTCTCCAGGACCTCCTCAACGCTTTTCTCCGGTTCCTCGGTATTGCCGACGTTCAACCCGACAGAGCAAAATTTGCAATTCGACCGCGGCTGGGTTTTCCAAAGCTCGCAGACCTTCGCCGGATACACCGCTAAATATGTGCCCTGCATGACCGCGATGCGGGACATCAGTTTACCCGAAGATGTCTTCCGGCCGTAAAACTTCGGCCTGGGCGGCAATTTCACCCCGCAAATAACACCGTTTGCGTCCTTAATGTAATAAACTTTGTCTTTTTTGAATAAGATATACGGCGAACCCGCGGCGAAATGTTCTTCGATCGGGGCGTTCACGTATAAGCCCTGCGGCAGGATCAATTCCAGGCCGCTGCCCAGACCTCCCCTGGTGCGCAGGACCGGCCTGGCATCTTTGCTCAGATCGCAGCTGGCGTCTATTTTAAGGCCGTAGCAAAAGAGGTTTAATTTAAGTGAACCGGGGTTTATCTTCATATTTTGATCAGGTAGGCTATGGCAAAACCGAGCTGTCCGGCCGCAAGCAGGAAATACATATGTTTCCAGGAAATATGATTCTTCTCAAAGGTCAATTCCCGGGGTTTCCTGATGATCAATTTCGCGGTATATAAACCCCAGATGGATAAAAGCGCCAGCGGCAAAGTTTTTACTCTCAGCGCCTTAAGCATAATACCGGCCGGAATAAGCAGAAAAGGCATATACAAGAACGGGGCGATAATTTTTGCCGCTTTTTCCGGGCCGTAAACTACCGGCAAAGTCCTGATGCCGTAACGCTTATCCCCTTCCATATCGCTGAAATCCTTGGTTGTCGCCGCTCCCATAAGATATAAGGCGAATATGCCGCCGATAAACCACGGCTCGACGGTGGATACAGGCCGGTATACGCTCCAACCGGCGACGATCAAAAGCATTCCCCGGGGAATGGCGATAAATATATTGCTGATAAAAGGCGCCTTCCTGATCCCGGAAACAGGCGCGGAATATAAGAAAGTGATCGCCGCGGTTATTAAAACAATGGCGAAGAACTGTATATTGACCAGCCTGGACAAAACTACGGCGCCAAGATAAAGCGCTGCGGCGAAAATTACCGCTCCGATCCGGGATATCCGTTTTGAGGGTAATGGGCGAAAAGGCTTGTTTATCCTGTCGATCTCAAGGTCAAAATACTGGTTATTTACGTTAGATGCGGCATTGAGTATTGCCGATGATAAGGCCGCGATCAAACAACGCGGATCGGGTATAGCCCCTATGGCGATCGTCGCTCCGGATAAAACGCCCACTGCCGGAGCGATCAAGGTGAACGGCCGGACAAGCTCCAAATAAACCAAGACCTTATCAATCGCGCGGATTCGCAAGATCACTCCTAAAGCGGGAAACGCCTCTGGCTGGGTTAAAGTATATTTATTCAGTATACTTTTTTATGATAGGACGAAACAACACCACTGTCAATAAAAAAGCACCGTTTTCACGGTGCTTTATTGCGCTTCAATATCTAGCCTCGGGCTTCTTACGCCCTGGCGTATCTTTCCACATAAAACATCAGGTCCGAGAACTGCACCGGCTTGACCACATAAGCCGCCGCCCCCAGATCCCTGCCTTCGCGGATCTCCTGCTGCGAACTGCGTGCGCTGACCACTATAACCGGGACTTCACACAATCCTTTATCCTGCTTAAGCTCCTTAAGCATATCCATACCGTCTTTATTGGGCATACGCAAATCCAGCAATATCAGGTTCGGCCTGTTATCCCTGGCGCATTTCATTCCTTCATCGCCATCCGCCGCTGTGTATACCTCATAGTCTTTCTGAGCTAACTTCTTCCCGACTATTTCCCGGACTATCGGCTCGTCATCAACAAGAAGAATTTTCGCTTTCATAAAGACCTCCTTGCACAAAAGTGCAACACCAACTTTACCAATAAAGTTGGGTATAAACGCACCTGCGCGATACCAACCTTTCTTTTAAGGTTGGGTGCCAATACACCTGCGCGATACCAACCTTTCGCTTCAGGTTGGGGATAAATATGGGTATCTATAAGGAATATAACACAAAAACCCCCTTTTTTCAATCCCGGCCTAACTTAACCATTATCCTGCAATAGTTTACGACAAAAATAAAGCTTAAAATCCGACATTTTGCCTCAAAATCCCCTCCAAGTCGTAACCCTTTGCCCCGCATATAAAAACCCCGCGGCTTCATAGCGAAACCGCGGGGTTATAGAACCAATATTCCGGGATTTGTCAGGCCTGCTTTATAACTTCCCCTCAGGCGCGAGGCCTGCCAATGCTTTTCTCATCATTTACACCTTTGTAAATAATGACCAGGTTATGATAGAAATGGATAGCGGTGATATTTTTGTCAAAATATGCCGGTTCATCCCCGGGTTTCATAAATTCCGCGTAATTCAGGCCGTCAGCCAGCTTCTTAAAAAAACCCATGGCTGTAGCGGGATCATTCCGGTCTTCACTGCTGCCTCCGTATTGCGGCCAGTATGAAGTCTGGATGTCCTCAACAGCGTAGATACCGCCGTCTTTCATTAACGGGAACAAAGTCTTGAAAGAAGTCAGCACATGCTCGTTCATATGGCTGCCGTCATCGATTATGATATCCAAAGAACCGATCCGGCTGAAAACGTCTTTCAGGAATTTCTCGTCATTCTGGCTGCCTTGAAATATCTTGATCCGCTTCTCCTGCAGTTTACTTTTATCATAAATGTCTATCGCGTGGATCACGCTTCGCGGGAAATAATACTTCCACATAAGCAGCGAAGCCCCGCCCTTATCCGGATCCGCATACCCGCCAACGCCGATCTCCAGGATATTCATCCGTTTTTTTCTCAGATCCCGGAAGTGCTCCTGGTAATGCCGCGCGTACCAATGTTCGCCCCATTTATCCGTCTGGAAAATAGCCGCGAGCCGCATCAGATCGTTCGTATTAAACAGGCAAAATATACGGGCGTATAATTTCTTAGCCTGTTCATACTGCCGGGGAGTTAAATATCTCTTAAGTATCTTTATTAAAAAATCTCTCATATTTTTAAGTATTTTTTACCGCTGCGGTTAAAGATCCACTAAATGGCCTATCCAGAATATCAGGGCTGTCGTTACAATATGCAAAACCCACCAGCCAGGCTTAAACAGCATGATTCCGCGCATACCCCCTCCTATTTCAAGATTATCTTGCCCAAGACATAAACCGCGGTGATGCTAAAAAGATGCACCCACCACCAGCCCATATTCGGAAAACGGAAGAACCTTCCTTTTGAGGCGGCATCCGCATCCGTTTTCAGGGATTCCAGCTCGAACAAAGCCTTACCTACGCTAAACCTGGCCCATAACAAAATGATATCCGCGAACAAAGTATTAAAAAGGATATTAGGGATAGTTAATGCCCCCTGAAAATGCTCATAGGAAAATTGCGCCATCAGGATCGTCCCGGCAATGGCGATAAACCCATTGATAAGATAGCCATAAAGGATGGTCTTGCGGAAATAAAAAAGCGCGGGCAGGCAAAAAACACCGATCAGCCCGGTAAAAAAAGGGACCAGGTAAATGGCTTCTTTTGCCGGAGGATGGATCCGGTAATGCAATAACCATCCACCCAATGAAAGACAGAATAATGCCGCGATAAGCGTTACTTTAACCGTCTTCTTACGGGTCATATCCCCTCCTGTTTAAAGATCCGGGACTTACGTTGCTTTTCGCTATTCAATCAACACTATACCGTAATAATTACCCTTGCGATCGCCGTCTTTAAGCACTTTGATCGGATAACCATTAGCCCGCGCGGTAGAATACACGTCTATCCCGCATCCTTCCATGGACGGCCGGGTTTTTTCCGGATGACGGCAGAATTTCGCGCACTTAGCGCAGAGCTGGCACGGCCCGGCGCCCATACCGAACGCCTTGAAATACCCGTCCAGGAATATCTCCTGCTCCAACTCCGGGATAAGCGCGTGGATATTAGTATAGGCGCTGCCATGGACCAGGATAGCGTATTTATAAGAACTCAGCATGCGGCGGGTCTCTTCCGGCTTGGGAGAATACGGCGGGCAGGTCAGGCTCTGGCCGTAACCGCTGCAGCCGAATTGGCATTTCATCCTTACCCATTCCGCGGCCACAATCGTCTTAGGCGATATGATCTTAGCTTCCAGGGCGCCCAGCTTCTTCGCCCTGGTTATATATTTAGCGTATTTGCGCGTCACTATACCGCCCCCTGTCAGTTCCACGAACAACTGCGATCTATCTAAAACAAGAAAACAACCCGTTGCGCCGGCTTAATCCAACAATAGCATTGTAAACGGCTCCGGGGATATTGAAACACCCCCGGTAAAAGGAAAATCCATTTCCATAATAGTAAATAAGACCAAGGCTATCGACACGGCAAGCAAAACTACCATGACGAGCTGGGCCTGAATATTTTCCGTGCCGAATAAAAAGGTAAAAGAAATAGTGCTGAAACATCCTGTGAGCAGCACAAACCATAATAGCGCGTTAAGGCCGGTCCGGGAATCCATCAATCTCTGTCTTCTTAATTCGCGGAAGGAATTCAATTTCTGCACGGATTCATCAAAGAATGACTGCTCCGTCGGGGTTTGAGGTTGATATTTCGTGTAAAGAGACCATATCTGCCGCATTAAGTTTTCCGTTTCAAGGCTCATCTCACCCATAGCCATCGCCTTCCATTCATACTCAACAACCGCCTGCCTGTATTCACGCAATAGATCCCCCACCTTCTGGTGAAAATCGGCGCTGAAAGCTTCAGAGTCCCGGTAAATGTCCGCGAGGTAATTCGCTTCCATCTGCACGTTGGCGTTCGTTTTATCAAAACCCTCCCATACGCTGACAACGACAAAAGCCAGAAGCACCGCGTACACCGTGGCAAGCGCCCCGAGAATAGGATCAGCCACATCATGATGCGTTTTTAGTATGTTGTGTCCGACAAAACGGCGCACGATCAGTATTCCAGCCACAGCGAACGCCACGGCACAGCCCACAACGATCGATCCTAAAATAATAAATGGGACTTTTAATATTACCAGCTGCATTATCGGCATACCCGTCTCCCTTAAAAAATAAGATCCTGCCCGGCACTGCCAGACAGGATCAGCCTGAACGTCAAAACCGGCGGCCCCATCTGCGACTAATCCGAACCGCGTCCAAGATCCAAGTAAACATTGTTCTTAAACCTCACGGAATACAATTATATCAAAAATTTGCCTCAAAGATAGCAGAATTATGCCTTCTGGGGACAGGATCTACTGGCAGGGGCTGATATTTTGCCGCGAAAACCAATCAAGACAACTCGCTAAGGTATAAAGCTTAAGCTTTACAAAATCAGCTATAAATTTCCGGTCTTCGTCCGATAAACCGGTAAACGCGACTCCTAAACGATATATCATCTGTTTTTCCAGCAAAGTATTATAGCGCACCTCTCCACCGGCCAATACTGATCTGGCGCGGCTTTCAGCGCTCATATTGCTCTCATTCTGCATGATGAATCTGATTGTAACGGTAGTTGAGGCAGGGATAGAATACTCGGTCAATATAGCCATGCCGCCTTCGCTTAGATCCAGGGCCAGGGCGTTGATCTCTCTGTCCCCAACCTTCATACGTACCTCTAACGGAGAATCTACTTTAAATAAAACAGTGAAGCTTACTTCCAAACGTTTAAATCTCCGCCTTTCCTGGGTTAAATGTTCCTGGCTCATTTTCGCCTTTCCCAAAAGGCAAACGGATAAAACAAAAAAAGCAACCCTCCATCCCTGGAAAGTTGCTTTAAACTGATAAAATCCGCTTATTCTTAGTCATTTTGCGCCCCCATGACTATTATTAAATAAGTGTATCACTACCTTAGAAAAACACAAGTAAATTTATAGCGCGGCGCAAATTAAACGAACTGAAGAAAAGATTGTATGGGAGAATACTTAGCCGGGGTAAATTGGTTACGGAAGAGCAAAAAAAAACGGAGAGACTGGGATTCCTCCTCCCCCGTCGCTCGCGCTCCTCCTCCGGAGCCGGCCGTCCTCGCTTGTTTCCGCCTCCCGGCGGCGCTCGGATCGGCTTCGAATCCCAGGAGAAACGTTAGAAACTTACTTCTAAAAGTTTAACGGGTAGTCGTTGACGCCAGGCGAACCTGCCAAATCGTTGAAATACCGATACTTGTGAAACTTTACCGCAAGCGGAGCATGGGATGGCAAATATCGTTAGGCGAACCGATCACTACCAAAGATCAAAAATCTTGTTCTAAAGCAACCCTTGCGTCTTAAAGGTTTCTTCCACAATCTCTCGAGCAACCTTTCCAGAGGGATTTTCTCCTCCGGTAATATTGCAGGCAAAGACGTACGTCTTTCCGCCACTTTCAAGAAAACCAATAAACCATCCTAAAGACCATTTCCCTTCAGGGGTCATGTCTGACCCTGTTTTGCCATAAAGCGTCCCCTTTTCAGTCTTGGTGACCTCCATTACATCTTTTAATATCGAAATATTCTTTTCAGCAAAAGGCAACTTGCCATCAAGAAGATTATTCAACAAAGCCACCTGTTCATCAGCACTGATTTTTATTGGGTCGATCCTAGGATGATCAAGCCAGAAAATATCAATACCTGCCGAAATGTCTTTGGTCCCATAATTAATCTGCTCAATATACGATTTCATCCGCTCAACACCAATCTGGCGAGCCAGCATCTGATAAGCAGGCACTGCCGATATACGGAACGCCTCACGCAGTGTCAAATCCTTATTCCACCCCTCTATGTCACGATGAATACCATCCCACTTGTACCATGGGGCATCTGCACCTTGTATCAAACTGAGTTCTAGCCCAATAAGGGTATTGTATATCTTGAAAGTCGACATTGGGGATAACCGACGAGCACTAAGCGCGGGATTTAGATTGACCGCTACAGCAGAAGAACGATTATAAATTACCAGGGCGGTATCGTAGGTCCTAAATAAAGACTTGTCGATTTCTTGCGCATTCAAAGATGCGGGCACGACTAGAAGAAGGCATAAAAATAAAAAAGCTTGTTTGACATTCATCCTGTTTTACTCCAAAAATCAGGTTCGCCTGATAGTCCCTTTACAAAAAACTGGCGGCTCGAAGTGGACGCCAGGCGAACTACGCAACCCCTTGAAATAAGCCTACTTGTGAAACTCTACCGGAAACGTAGCATGGGGGCTTTAATATCCTTAGGCGAGCCGATCAACGAGTCCCTACCTTACGATAAGGGTATTTTATCACGAAATCGCCTAAAATCCACCGAAACCACTGTTTTATAACGCCAAAGATCAATGCATATCTTTCATAAGACTCTTAATACGTTTTCCCGCATCCCATTCGTAGTCTTTGATCTCCATTGTAATTTTCTCGATCTCGACCAGTTTGGCAGAGGTTAAATCCTGTTCTACCCAACAATCATCAAATAAAGCAACATTGTCTCCATTTGACCAAGAAAGCGAACTATTATAAATAATCCCTTTAAAACCATCTCGTTTAATATGCTCCGCAAGTATCTGTGTAGGAATATAATCAATTACTTGATCTTCATGTCGTACTGGCTTAGAAAAATCGTAATTGATCAATCCTAAAATAACCTTTTCAATAACACCTTGATCTACCCCCTCCATCCGACCAAGAGCAAATGCGCCTCCAGCAGAAAAGAAAAACCCTTTAAAGCCCGGTGAAGAAAAATCAATTAGATCCATGCTCTCTTTAGCCAAGAAACGAACTATCGACACGAAACCGCCCTTATAAGGCCGGACTTCTGCAACTGCTGTCTTATCATCTGTGGCTAAATAAAGACATTTAATTCCGTGAGGATTAGCTCTGCCAACCGCTTTCTTACTAAAAGGGGGGATACCCATATCTTCACCTGAAAACGGTTTTATGGGTAAAATTTGATCTCGTGTTGTTTTTTGCTCCTGATGACCAACTCGAGCCCTATAAAAAATGCTCCCCTTCTCAAAATGTCGAACATTTTTCTTTGCTAAATTAAGAACCTCCTGCAAAAACTTTTTTGCTTCTTCCGATAAAACATATCTGGAAGTTGTCAAAACTTCATTCTTAAAGATATACCAATCCCAAGGGTCATATTTTCTTGTGTCCATACAAAAACCGCCTATTCAGGAAAACTCAATTCAATATCCTTATCATTCGACCCGCCTCCACGCTGATCTGCTGATGCGGGAATTAATACTTTATTGCCATTGATTTTAATATCGCCTTCGTACCGATCGCCCAAGGAATATGTTCCAACAATCGTCATGAGCAACTGCTTTTCTTTCTTATTCTCCCAGAATATCTCGCCTTCCGAGAATTCCACAAACATCAAATCCATAAAGAACCCCGATCCGCCGCCGCTGGATCCGGTCTCAAGGACATGGACTCCGTTTGCCAACCGGCCGATCCAGTGATATCCGAACGACTCATAAAGCCGCACGTCCCCGTCCATTTCTTCCGTCTTCGCAAATAGCCAATTGTCCCGTTTCTCGATCTCACTATCCATATACTTATTTGTATCGGATGCCGCCGAGACATCGACTGTTGTAATCATGGGCGGCCGGTTATCCGAGAGCCAATTTGAAAATTCTCTTAGGATGAATGGATGAATGGGCTTGCCGTTATAGGTAAATTTTGTAATCGCTTCCTCTAATTGCTGACTAGCGAAAGATGGAAGCGCAATGAATAATAACACCAAACAAAATATTATTTTTTTCAATCAGTCTCCTTTCTTAAATTTCTTCCCACATTTCGGACATTCAACCTCATCATCAAAAAACAAACTGCAAGGCACGTCGGCCCCGCAGTGCGGGCACTTAACCATGTCCGCGCCCATCGCAAAATCAAAACCTAAGAACTCATCAAATAAATCATCCGGCATTTAATTCCCTTTTTGATCACGCCCTTGCCGCAACCGCGTTATCGATCCACGACTCGATATTATTAGAGATGTCGTTATATGCATCGTATGAATTTGGGTTATAGCATTTCACCAAACTGGACAGTTTTCCACCATTTTTCAAATCAATGTAATCAAAAGGATTGGCCCCTTGATTGCATTTACCACTGCGCAAACATTTAATATTGTGTATGTATATTCCTAAAACGCCCTTGCCATCATTCCAGCCTTTTATAATTTCATACCGAACCCACGGCCGCACAGCTGTTTTCTCACCGATCAGAACAACCACACACGACTTATACTTCATATTATCGTCGATCCATTTTTTGACAGCATCGTCATTCTTTCGAATCTGCTCCCAATCATTAACAGATACAGGTGTGTTGCCTTCAATGACTCCGATATTGCGAATCTGCTGAACTCTAAAAACGTCGTTATCGAAATGGAAACTGTAAAAAATCTGCTTCTTTGCCATAACAAATTCTCCCTATTTAAAGAAACATTTTGAAGTGATCTGATAAGCGAGAATCGCCACCACCATCAAAAGCGGAATCCCATAAAAAACCCGCAGAGTTATTGACCACATAACCTTAGCTCTTGAGTCAACCTTCTCCTTATATCGATGTGGGTTAAGATCGTATAGCAAGCTTAAATCATTTTTGGGACGCACCTCAATAACCCACTCATACATTTTTCTATACATCTTTTCGGTTTGAAGAAAAAAGGCATCCAAATACCAAAAGGCAATGAGCGGAATAAAAAGCACAAGGCATAAATAGATCGGGTCAATATTCTTCTCCATCAAAGCAAGAACAACGGTCACGACGGTCAACGCCCATCCTTTAATGAGGAACGAATTCTGAGCCATCCTGCTAATACAGCTTTGAATCAAATCGATTTCTTTGTGAATAATATCGATATTGGTTTCGCTCATCAGCAACCTCCTCTAAAATCTCCAAAACCGCCAACCGTTGGTGGGCTGTTTGGTAATTGATTGCGCCGCCGCTGTCATGCTGGGATAAACTTTTCCATCGCATTTGACAGCTTTCCCACTCGAGGCATTATCGTCTTTAACGATTATTGCCTTGTACCCAGCAACGCCTTTAAACTTCCCCTTTAGGACAGTCCCAACAGATGGAAGCTCCCTCTCAATTTTTCTTTTTTCACGTTTTTTTGTCATAACTCTCCTCCTTATTCAACCCCCATCGCCTTGAACACCGCGTCGATCGGGTCGGCATAGAAACTATTTTGGAACTTCGACAACAACTCTCCCGGAACAGTCTGGAAATCCCCAACACTGCTTGATGGAATCAGGATCCTACGCGCGCCTGCGTCAAGCGCCACACGCATTGATTCTGCCAAGTTTTCAACCGGCTTAATGTTGCCTCCCAAGCTCATGCTTCCCAAGACAACGATCTGCGACTGCACCGGCTTCTTCATCAATGCCGATGCGAGGGCGATCACGGCCGTCAATGTTAATGCCTCCGCAGGCCCTGAATTATGCAACTCTACGACATGAATATGATAATCGTGGTCTCCAGCCTTTGGCGTTACACTAACGCGTGAAGAGTTCGCCTTAAAATAATCAAACGCTATCCGTAAGCATTCCTTGGCCGCGGCAGTTGACCCAAGCCCTGTGAAACGCACCGATCCATTCCCCGGACTCATCTGCGTCTCAATACGATATAACCCCAAGTGACCATTGCTTCCCCGGGCTACCGTATGAACTGTTCCGGGGTTCATGGGCCCATCGGGAATAAGCGAACCTCCGCCTTGCTCGGGCACGGAAATATATTTCTCGTCATTTGTTTCCTTGTCCCCATAACTAAAATGCACATCAAAGAACTCCATCCCGCCGATCTTTTTAAGCTGTTCCTTCACACGCCGCCTTGTTTCAAGCGCATAATCCAAGCACCGCGCAACTGCGGCCTTATCGTACTCCCCGTGAGGGTAAAGAAGTTTTAATAACCCCGACACTGTCTTTCTTACGGCAATCACATCGCGCTGGTTTAAATCTCTCCCTAAACGGAAATACTTGTCGATCGCGTCAGAGAAATTCCTTTTTCTCATCTCTCTCAAGAACTCAGCCAGATAATCGACAATAAGACCGTAATTGTTTGTAAAGAATTCCGGCTTCATCTTAGGGATCTCCCATCCCGGGATATACCCATGGAACCGGTCAAAGAACGCGGAATCGATCATGTTGTCAGGAAAAGGCGAAAGCAAATGACTTGTTTTGACTAGCGTATCAACGGACTGATTGATATTGCCTACGAAGACCATTGACGCGTTAGCATTGATCTGGTCGCGGCCGCGTGCAAACGAACCGGATGCCATATAATCTTTCATAATCTGCACGCCGTCTTTATCTGCAAATGATATCCCTGCTACCTCATCAAAGGCTACGATGTCCCACAAACCAACGAGCCCGATCTGCCTGCGGCTCATGCTGTAAAATAGGTTGGCCACGGTCGTCTGCCCACCGGAAACCAGAATACTGTTTGGGCTGATTTCCTTATACAAATGGCTTTTGCCGGTATTACGCGGGCCCAGCTCACAAGCGTTATAATTATTCTCAACAAACGGGATCATCCTTGCGATCAAATGCAGTTTAACGCGCGGCTCAAAAAGCGTCGGCTCCATACCGGCCGACCGCAATAAGGCATCCATCCATTGCTCTTCCGTAAATGCCCGCCGCCCCTCAAAAAGTGGCTCCATATCCATATTCGGCATTTGTATGGGTTTAATATCTTCTAGGATAAACGGCGACGCGCCTTGGCCTTCTTCGTAATGATAACGCAGATTCACGATCGACCAGATGCCCCCGGCCAATAGCTTCTGATATTTCTTAACCGTCTCGCTTGGCACGATAACATTCTTGATCCCCAGATTAGAAAAGACCGCTTCATAAATATCTTTCTTCTCATTGAGCGTAACCGTCACCTTATCAATAACCTTCAGTCCGCCCTTCTCGCGGACGATCGATTTCACCTTCTCCGACTCATCCGGGCGCACATAGTTGTCCGCAAGAACACGCTTGACCGTCTTCATGCCATCTTCGATGATCGCATCGTCTGTCGAAGCGCAATACTGACCCAGAAGATACTCAAGGACATATACCGGCACATTTGCGCCTTCTTTAATCTTTTTCGTCAAGTCTTTACGCACAACCTTGCCGCTAAAATGTTTATTAAGCAGATTGTCTAATTCAGTATTCATATTGCAAATCCCTCCTTAAAAATCGCTTGTAAATACACGGTCAATACGCACCGGTATGGATTGTTCTTCGATATCGGTTTCCGCGTTACGTAGAATCAGCCGGTACGTCTTACCGCCTGCGAAATTTACATTCTTCAAGGTTAAAACAACCTCTTTCTTTCGATCAGCCATCTCCGCGGACGCGCTTTCAAAAGAAACCGTTTGAATATCACTGACCGGTTCGTTCTCTGCATAAACGCCGATCTTAAACGTGGCTGGTTTCACCCTGTCAGAAACCGCCTCGATTTGAAGTATCTCAAAGCGATGTTTGCCGGTCGTGATCCGGTGATCTTGTCCCAGCACCTGCACACCTACATACTTATCCCGAGTCTTCTCTTTTTCTTTGCCGCGGATCTGCTCAACAGTAATGACCGGGATAGCAACTTCCTGCAGGCTCACCCCACCGTGGAAATACCTCGCGCCGCCGGTAAAATAAAACAAGCTCATTCCCTTGGGGATAGCAAATTGCATATCCTCTGCAGGTGTAACCCCTGCAGTATTGGAAACCACTCCCTGATGAACGAAATCCATCGACGGGATACTCCGGCCAAGTGAATATCGCTTCTTTAAAGTAATAAAATCTTTATCCGACACAGAACATCGATTGCGTTCAGTCTCTCCCGGCCGGGTATCGGTATAAACAAATCCATGATCCGCGGTAATAAACACATACCGGGCATGCAGATTATTAACTACAAACGATACCATGCCGCAGATTTCCTCAACAGCGTCCCTGACAGCTACAAACGTCTTGTCTTCGGTCTTGGCATCATCCCCGATAGCATCGATCGTATTATGATAGAGATACACAACGTTTTTGCCCTTCACAAGCTCGCGGGCGTCTTCGCGCGGCATCCGGACAAGCTCATCACCCTTGATAGCCAGCCCCTTCTGCAAGGAAAGTAATTCGTCCCTCTGAACGATACTTGCGCACGCCTTGTCATCAATAAGAACCTCTGCCTTGGCCGAATAAGAAATCTTCGAATGAGGCAATAAGGCCGCCATACCCAATGCCGTATAGGAAGGAACTACTCCCAGAATAGCCTCCTTCTTTGCCGCAAAACGATATTTCCCATTAAGGATCTCCGCGATTTCAGCGCCAGCTTCGTAACGAAGCGCGTCGCTAATGATCACAAAGACAGCCGCGCTTTTATCAGCGGCTTTCGGTTCAGGATACTTGCCATAGAAATCATACTGATTGCATATCCCGTTTATGCGCCAGCCTTCGACGTTAATTTTGTTCTCCCACAGCATTGTGACCGGTTCAAGAAACCAGTTGTTATACAAATCCTCGATCCGTGATTTAATGTCCTTCAGGATATCCCAGCCTCTGGCGTCAACAACACCAGCATGCTCATAAAAAGAGCGATAATACCTGTCGAACACATAAAGGTCCGCGGTATATGCTTCGAACACATCTCTTGCGGTTGGAAAGTTAAAACCTTGCGGAAAGCCGAGCTTCTTTGACATGAATTCGGCCGCGGCAATAAATGCCTCATGAACAGCCCAGAAACTCTCGCGCGGAACCGCATCACCGCCAAGCCGTTTGTTTGACCAATGCAAGGCCTGTCTATGCCTGCAAAACGAAATAACAAAATCCTTATCAATAGTTGCCTCGTGTCCGAGAATGTACGCCTTGACCGCCCCGGCTGAAATCTTTTCTGTAGCAGAAAACGTCACTGCATCTTTGAACGCATTAATCTCGTCCGGCGTATTCAATGGTATTTCCCTTAGATACCGATCCATCCCTAAAGCGTCGGAAACCATTTCGGACAAACGATCATAGCTCTCCGTCATTTTTACGCTGTCGCGCCACTCGCTCATGCAAACAGCGGCATTCCGGGCAAAGCCGCTCGGCAGAACAAACTGCCGCACATTCTGACAAAGACGATCGCCCATCGATAAATAGAGATCACTGATAAAAAGACAGGTCAGCAGGTGTCGTAACGTCGGCTTTTCGGATTCGTACCCGAAGGATTCCTTGGCAAAAGCCCAGAAAACATCCGCCATGTCCATCTTTTCGATCGCTACAAACTCCTCAGGTACCGCATCAAGACCATCGTCAAACGGAAAAGAATCATAGACGGCATGAATAACATCAAAGAAACGATCATTCTCGGCCTTCGCGAGGACGGCCAATAACTTCCGATCAATCTCCTTCTCCATATCACCCGAAGCAATACTGGCCTTGAGTTTAAAAAACCGCTGTTTACTGGAGAAAAACTTGATCCGTTTAGCAATATGATCCCGAAGATGCAAATGCTGAAGGCCCAACTCCTCAACGATCATTGAGGCTGTATCTGCGCGAAATTGATAACCATAAAGACGAATATCCAACAGCCAGTCATCTTGAGCGCGCGGCTCCGATGAAGCTGAATAAACCAGAAATTTCCCTTCCGGCTTATCGATCTCAATCGTGACCTTTGTCTTGAACTGGCCTGCCTCATCCGGACGAATAACATCCACGCCATGAGGAAGACACTCAGACAGATCGTCTTCGAAATCAGCATTGACGTCGTTCCAAAAAACGACACGGTGCTTTGAGAAAAGCTCCGTCAATTTTTCATTAATCTTCTTCAGATCCATACTTTAACCCTTTTATTGGCTCCAAGAGCTCTCCGAATTTCACATAATTGGCTTTGACCCCATCATCCAGATCAATCTTTATTCTCATATCCGCGTAATGCCGCAATTTTTCATCGAACTTCGCCAACTCTGCCTGTTGTTTTTGAAGAGCGGCGATCTCTTTTTGAATTTTATTCGCCGCGGCCCCGGATGCCGCATCCTTATCCTTAACAAGATGCTCAATATGCCGCGCGATCTTGGTCTGCAGAGGCAAAACATATTCTGTGCGCATGCGTGCCAAGGTGCCTTCGTTATACCGATGGAGATAAACGATCGCCTGAAACGCTCTCTCCTTACCGCTCGAGAAAAGCCAATAGATCGGCCTGTTCTTATACATTTGGCAGTGATCCTTGAAAAAGTCGTTCACAAAATACCTGCGAAGAACTTCACGGCTCGGCTCTCCCGATTTGCGGCCGACAGCTTCCGCAATAAAATCAAAGTTTTCGTCCAATCCCTTTTTGTCCCATGCGACCTCAACAAACCTAAAAAACCTGCTTGTCGCGTCGTCATCGAACCATTCGCGCTCTGTTATGGGAATGATGCCATCCTCATCGGCAGGAAAAGTCTTATATTTCTTTGGATCAAACCCCTTATTTTCAGCATGGGCATAAACAAGTCCGGGGACATCAAGCGAATACCGCCCCATCATACAGCCAACTGTATAGCTGATAAGCTCCTTCATTGTATCGGACTTAAAACGAACCTCAACCTCATCGTCTGAGAGTTCGCTATTGTAGCGATACCGCGGATTAGCAAATAGAGTAATCTCCTCAACGGGCACTTCAGGGTCAATCTCGCCCTCTAATCCATAAGCTCGAATAAAAAACAAATTATTTCTTTTCTCACATTGTTGCATCTCCGAAACCATTTGCTCGTAATTTTTCCTGCACTCTTGATAGGCGATCTTAATCAAATTTTCAGAGCACTTTAATCGCAGTATAGGCAAACCTTGGAAATCCCATGAAATTTCATAGTTGTCCCAGTCAATCTTCGAATTAAAAATATTTTTCTCAACAAGATCAATAATGTCCTGTTTCTTCTCATTAATTATCAATAGCGGGAGCTTTTCTATATCAACCGCTTGGATGTTAATGGTAGGATTTATAAGGCCTAAGACAATATTGGAGATTTTGGTACACATAAATCCCAGTGCATACATTAATGTTTTTTTGCTATCAAAAAAACACGGCGATCCTGCAACATCCCATAAAAACCCATTTCCAAAATACCTCGCAGAGAAAATTCCGCTTGTAATAAAAGGCCATGTGATACCTTCTCTTAAATAAAAGTCTTGCAAAGTGGTTTTCGATCGATTGAATTCTCCCTTTTTTGCCCAATTGACTATCCATTCGTTTTGTCCATACCAATTCCGACGCTGGCCACCTTTATTGTATGGTATCCAATTCGTAGCGCTTATTGATATTTCCTTCATGTCTCGTTTATCTAAAGCAACTCTGGCAATACTAACCTCGTGCCAAAGTCTCACATACTTCTCATTATCCCCTGTAGTCATGCCCGTTATTATTGTTGCACTTTTGGACAATGCAGGAAGGGTGAATATGTTTCTTAGTTTTAAGCTCACCCAATATGCAATCGGCGATCCGGGTATCTTTTTGAAATCGTCTTGAATAGTTTGATCAAATAAATTTTTTTTCTGTATGATCCCTTGGCGTTTATCCTCTTCATCACAATCTATCAAGCGCAAGAAAGAAGGCTTGTATTTACCCAGATGTGTGTTCGTGAAACTAAATGCGGTAACTGTCACAACCTCGCCAGAAATAGTGCTAAATGCTCGAGGGCCTAAATGGGCCATACTCAAAATAGTTTTGGTCTCCATCCATAATTCTCGACACCCTTCAAATGACGATAAAAACATCCAGCTTTGCATTGTAACCATCGAATTGTAGCCAATTTTATCTTTGGCCATTTCAAATCCGCGCTCAATAAACATCGCAAAAAGATCGGATTTAGTTTGAGGGTATTGAATTTTAGCCAAATCCCTAAGAATGGCGTTCATGCCCCTGCCCCCCATATATGGAGGATTAGCAATTACGCAATCATAACGCCGTGATAAAACATCCGCTTGCTTCAATAAAACTTCAACGGTTTCCGCATCTTTTTGCTCAAAGATATCTCCTGACTTCTTTTTCTCAAGCAACTTGGCAATGGCTGGCAACTTCGCATGCAAATCCTCCGGCACGCGGATCAATGACCCAAAAGTCTTTGCGTTCTCGAAAAGATCAACAAGTTCCTGCGCTTCTTTAAAATGAGACCCGGCCCCATGCCCACTCTTAAGGCAAACAACATTCGGCTTGATACCTTTCTTGAATATCTCGCGATCATCGGCGAAGGCCTTCATAACCAGCGCAAAGCCAGCAAGCTGTGCGGCACGTTCATCGATCTCTAACCCGTAAAGATTCTTGGTTAAGATAAGCCCTGCTATATCCCGGGCGCGATAACCACGCTCCAGATAAATTTCTTTTAACAATTCATACGCTTCCACAAGGATATGCCCTGAACCACAAGCCGGATCCATAATGGTCAGCTCTTCCGGATTAAGCGCACTTGGCGTGATCTCCTTAAGCTTTGCCTTAACTTCATCGGACTGCTCTGCAGGCGGGATGTAATATTCCATCTTTGCCCGGAGCCCTGATTTCGGATATGTGGCAAGCCACTTGGCCCCAAGCGAGTTCTGAACCAGATATTTAACGATCCAATTCGGTGTAAAAAGCTGGGTAACGGCAGGAATCTCTTCTGTCTTATAGGCCTTCTTGGCCTTCATGAGCTCGTCTTTTTTCTCGGAGATATAAAATTGATACAGCCATCCGACGATCTCGACTTCTTTCCAGTTATCCTCAGGGATCTCGCTCGTCATTTTTCGGATAACTGAATCGGTATTCAAAAGATTATCTGGCAGTAGCAACTCGGTCGGATCATCCACGCGCTCAAAAAGAAAAGGTAACGCCGCGCTCAGGTCATTGCATTGCGCAATGATAAGCCTGCGATAAAGTTCGCTTTCCTTGCCTGCGGCCGTCTTAAGCTTAAGGATCTCGTCCTTTTCAAGGCCGTCCAGCTTTTCGATGAACTGTGCCTTTTCGAGCAATTCCGGTTCGTTATGACCTTCCGGATGACTAAGAACTCTGTACCCATGCGCAAGATATCCATTCACTTCCATAAACCGGATGGCCATAAACCGGTTAAACCATGTGTAGGCGATTTCCTCCATGGTCTGATCAAACCCGGTCTTTTCTACCCGGGCAACCAAATCGCTTCTTTTCTTCTCGAGACCCTTCGGAAAAGGACGCCCGGAAATAAAGATAAAATCTCCCTTAACTTCGCTTGGGACGATCTTCTTTTCAGTGATCCCGTAGAAAGCCGCGCGTTCCGTGACGGCTTTAATGAATTCTTTGCGCGCTTCCGGAGCGTAAGATTTTAGAATGTTTTTCTGTATCATTATTCCCCTAATCGATTTTGACCCGTTTGCCTTCCTTGATCAGTTTCTTGAGTTCATCACGCAAAGCGTCCGCGTAATCATCCACATCCTTCTCCGTATCAAGATATGGTTTACGCGCCAAACCCTTGACCGATACGGCCTTGATCTCTTTCACCGGCTCCTGAGTCGATGAGACGGTCTTGGCGAGTCGGTTAACTTCCCTTTCAAAAACTTCCTGAGCCTCGCTTTCAAAACGCTTGATATTAGCTATGCTCGGCTCATTCTTTATACTTCCCTTAAGATCGGCCAGCGCTCCCTTACTTTTATCGATTTCATTCTTCGCAACACCGCGGCCAGATGCGTCTTTTTCGAGATCAACAGCCAATTCACCTATACGCCGTTCAACCAAAGATCGCGCCTCATCAAGCAACCCATTATTCACTCCTTCAACTTCGCGGATTAATGCATTGGCCTCTTTAATGATCCCGTACGGAGCAGGCGCGGACTTAATCTCTCTCATGCGGCATAACGCCTGCTTTGCGGCATCCTCTTTTTCGAGGTCAAAGCGATTTATCTCAAAACGATCAAGCGCAGAAGACAGCTCATCCCATTGCGCGCGCTGTTTTGTATAAAACGCTTCAATATCCGCAAAATCCCGCGCTGACTGGATAAGCGCGTCGCGGTTCTCAATAAAGCGGTTTATGAACTCAAAGCTGTCTCCGGCATTCAGCAGTATGGCCGATAACCGGAGCGCCTCCTGTATTTCAGAAAGCCCCGGATACTTGCCTGTTTGCGCCAAGGCCCGGCATTCATTGATAACGCCCTGCCAATCTGAAAATTTATTTCTCAAAAATTCATAAAGCGGAAGCTCCTTATCCGGGCCCATCTCGCCAAACATCGTCTGCCCTAGCTTACGAGCCTCTTCTATACGACTTGAATCAACCAATTTGCGTTGCCTGACTGTAACCTTTTTCCAATTACTCGTACGCTGGACAACCTCATTGATACGCCGCTTCTCAAGCACAGCACCGCTAAATTCAAGCTGTATTTCGCCAAGACATACGATCTTGGCAACAATGAGAACCGTCTCCCATTCATTCCACCCATAGGGACGCGCGCTAAAACGATCTATAACCTCTCCGAGAACTATCTGCCTGCTCTGCATAGCGCACAAACTGATATATTCCCTGACCTCCTTTACCGCACGCGGATTATTGTCGGGAATATTCATATCGAAGATCCTCTGCGCGGTATCGTCATGCCGAAGCACCGACTGGATCTCATTTTGCGGGTTCGCGCACGGATGATCGATATACCCCATTTTTGAGAATGTGTTGTCGACAAGATAGTCAAGTGCTCTTGTCCGAACCGTCAGTGCGTCCTGCGATCCATCATTCCATATCTGACCGTTAATATAAATCTCAGCCTGAGCTAAAAGCCCTTTGGCTGTCTCTATGAGCCGGGCTTTTCTCTGGCGGTTATCAGATTTTCTGTCATCAAGGATGCGCCTAACCTCCGGATTACCGTCATTTTTTCTTGAGATATACTTTTCCGTCTTTAAAAAGGCTCGGATTTCCTTGCTTAGATCGTCATTCTCGGGAAGTTTTATCAGTATGCACCCATTATCATTGGTGCTTTCACCAATGCACCGATGCTGACCGAACATGGCGTATTCATCATAGAAAGACGAAATAACGGATATGACTAACCCCTTGTCGACGCGTCCGCCGTGAGGGTTCATGTCGCATATCCGGGTTAATTCAAAATCCTTCCCTGTTTTCGCATAACGATGCTTTCGATCATCACGATAAATATCCTCAAAGATGATCCTGCTCAGCTCCCGACTTTCGTCGCCAAAGCCCAGCTCAACGTTTTTAATTTCCCTGCTGATATCCTGCTCTTCGTTTGTGAGGAAATAGAAATTCTCTCCGCTTCGCGCAATGAGAGTTTCCTTTTCAAGCCTTCCTAAAGACTGTTCGATTTCCTTGCGAATCGCAAGCCGATCCGCATCTATGGCGTCAATACACAACGTGACCAGATTATCAACATTGCCCTTCACCTCTTCGACATAGCGGATCATAAAAAGCGTCTGCAGAATAAACACGTCAAAATTATGAAGCGAAGGATTCCTTCCGGCCTGATCAATCGTGCGTTTCACAGAAGTATCAAGGAAACTCTCTATGGACGGATAGAACCAGTAAAGCGGGATAAGAACGCCGGGATCCTTCTCTGCCGCCTTCTGGGCCGCGAATTGAAACGCGTCGAGCATTGAACGCTCACCGCGTGAAAGATGGAGCCCAGTGGCACCGGCACGGCGTATCGTCTCAAAAACCTTTTGAAGTAACTTGAACTGATAAGGAATAAAAGGATACGTGGCTACAAAATCATCCGCATCCTTGAATGACGCAAGCGTCATGCCTGTGTCTGCGGAGAAAGTGAGCTGATTCTTAAGAATATCCGCGCATGGCGCATAAAGTTTTTTCAAGCGCTCAATACAATCTTCTTTCTTTTCAAGAAGACGTCTTTGAATAACCTCATCCGTATTCGCGCTGGACAATGAAAGCCGAGTTTTGAACCTGCCTGTAATCTTGGAGAAATCGTTTCTGCGGGTATTACTCAAAGAACCCACAACCGTATCTATGTCTTCCTGTGAAGTCACAATGACCCATGCCCGGCCATTGCAAACAGTCCCGAGGTTCTCCACAATCGTCTGCAGATTAAGCATCAAATGGCCATCCTGCCCGATAAACTGCCCGATCTCATCAACGAAGAAGAACAGCCGATGGTTCGCGCCCCGCTTATCAAGATATCCTTTAACCCACTTGGCGAAGTTCTCAACGGTTAAAGAAAAATCGGTCTCCGCATGGTCAATCCACCGATGACAAGCCGTTTCGCTCTGTCCTAATGTTTTTGCGAGCGCCTTCACGATCTCATCCTGATTAAACTGCCAATCTACCCTGCGCTCTTTCCATTCCTCGCCGGTCGCTTCCTTATAATTCTTTTCAAACTCTTCAAGCGACCCATTACCGTCAAGATAGCGTTCCATATGCGCAATATGCGGATGATCCGGGCTATACCCCTGAAGCTCGTTCAAAACTTTAAGAAAAACGGCCAATATAGCGTCTCTCCCACGTGACTGGTCTGCACGGCTGTCGATATTGAAAAGTATTGCATCCGCATTCTTCCCGGCGACACGTTTGACGGTTCCTAAAAGCATGGCGTCCTGAATCTTCTTCTCAAAGAATTGTGACGCGCTTTTGGTAACGCCATCCTTTTCAACCAACGTGTTAGCAAACAAATAATAAAGGGCTTTAATAAAATGAGATTTGCCTGAACCAAAGAAACCGGATACCCAAACGCCGATTTTTCCGGAAGCGTCTGAATGTTTTGGATTATCAACCGTATCTGCATAGACAGAGAAAAACTTATCGAGATGCCCGCCCAACTCATGCGTTACGACAAACTCATCTAGTTCTTGCCAGATGGACGATGAGTCTTGCTGGTCAGCTTTAATAACTCCGTTTATCGCCCGGAAGATATCCTTTACGAACAGTTCTTTGATCTTCATTTTTATCTCCGTCAATTTCTGTTAAGGCACCAGTCTGAATGCCCGATAATAATTATTCGTTTCCAGCCTGTCGAACAGCCTGAATGATTGCCCGCTATATGCGCCCGGATAAAACAATACAACCGAGGCATTCCCGGTAACGCTCTGTAAATTGTTCAAAAGAGAATGCGCGCGCACCCACGGCCAAATGGTTCCTACACCGCTGATGAAAACAATATCGTATTCAGAAAGGTGATTCTTTTCGTCAAGCAACTTGATAAAACGATCCGGCTTTACGGATGCCGATAAAGCGTCCCATAATGCCTTTGATCCCTTTTCGGATTCCAGAACAAACGCCTTATCCAAATTGCCCCTCTCACGAAGATGCTGGATCATAAGGTCGAACAACCTAAGATGCAGGACGCGGACGTGCGCATGCTGTTGCGAAAGCCGCTCAATAATAAACTCGATATGCTCACGAACCTTTAATTCTTCTTCCGGTGGATAATCAAAAACATAAAAAGGAATCTCATTGCCGAGTCCCTTCTTTTGAAGGAATCCGTCTTCCGTGATCCGTGGCAAGATAGCATTTAACCTGTCAGTAAAATTCATTTGCCCACCTGTATGCATCTAAGCACATATTCTTCGTTGTTATTCTTTAAGTATTCCATTACTTCCGGAACGATCTCGATCTTCCTTAAATGCCAATCATGAGCGCTCTTTAAATAACCGACTTCTACCAGAATTTTATGGACAACACTGCGCATTTTTTTAGCTGTCGAAGGTGGAAAGTCCTCCATCAAAGGATCTCTCTGCTTACACGCAAGCACAAACTCATCCCAGATCGCCGGTGTCAATTTATCCTCCAACTTCCTGAACTGCTCTCTAACAACAAGATCAAGATAATCTCCCAAAATACGGCAATGCTTGATCGCCGCGGCAAATATCGCCTGCGTTGATAAAACCGCATCACCATCCCTGACCATCTGCCATAATTCTGGTTTCATTAATTCAAGCCGGGAACGAATATGAGATGCGACTCGCTTGGATGAAGAAACGCTCAATTTCTGTAGAATGTTTTTCTGCTCAACCGATTCTTTCCACTCTTGAGCTGAAACGTTGCGTAACATCAAGTCTGCGATCTTTCTACTTTCCGGAACAAGCAATGCGCCTGCCGTTATATTTGCTTTATAAATCTCTGCCATAGATTATATTTATCTCGACTCCTTTGACTTCTTTTTCTTGCTAAACGGATACGACTTCGACCACTGGTCAATATCGTCCTTACGAAAACGCCACTGGCCGCCCGCGCGAAATGCCGGAATCTTACCAGCACGCGCAAGACGTCGTATAGTATATGGATGCAGACGGAGATACTCTGCGATCTCCTCCACAGTAAATGCTTTGATGAGCTCTTTCATGGAAAGTTCTCCTTGTTACATTTTAGCACATATTTTACCACAACCATTTCAGATAACAATGAAAAACTTGTCCCAGTAAAATAAAAAACCTTCGCCAGCCATATGACCAGCGAAGGTTTCTATTTTAATGTTTGTATTATTAGCGAGCGCTGAAGTAGATGTTCACCAGCTCCGCGACGAACTTCTGCTTGCCTCCGACATGCCAATCGGTGTTGCGCTCCGGATCCAGCTTCGATTTGTAGTCGTAGATCGTGAACACAAGGCCGTTGATCCTGCCAACCCACTCGGCCTTGATCTTTCCGTCCGGTGAAGCGCCAAGCTGGGGCGCGCCGAAGACCCGGACGATATCCTCGTAACGCGTTCCTTCCGGCAGGTATCCCTGACAACCGGTTCCGTCATGCGACACCCCGCCCATTTCGACCTTCAAATCGATTTCAGCTTTGACTTTCATTCTGCACCTTCTTCTTTCCCCATCCGGACTTCCACCGGGCTACTGCACCGGCCACGATCGCGTCAACCGCCTTCTGATCGCCGATATTCTTCAACACGTCCGTCAGCTCCTGCTTATTGAGAACGCGGAAGTTTTTAACCCCGCGCTCCTTGGCCGCGATCATGAGCTCGTTGCGCGAGGCCCCGGCATACAGGACGATCCCTTCTTTTGGGGATGCGGGAACCTCCGCGGCGGCCGCCTTTTTGCTCTCCGCGCCTTTCTGTTTCTTGGCTTTCTTAACCATCACAAGTCCTCCTTAAGTTTGCAATACAGGGTTTTTGATCGTCTTGAGCGCCTGCTTCTTGGCCTCCGAATACAAGCCGGTAATAAACACGACCTTGCCGTCATCGCCCTTGAACGCCCAAGTGCCTTTGCCGGACGGCCGCTTGCCGTGCGCAAAGACATACTGATTGACTCCTCCGATTTCCTTCTTCATAGCACCGACTCCTGCAATTTCCCGGTCACGACATCGAGCATCTGAAAATGCGTAACGCCCGCATCCTTCCATTGCTGTTCGATCGTGATCGACCATTTGCCCAGCGGCATGACCCGCTGGATCTCCCGCAGACGCAACTTAGCGGCCGGAAGATGATCCCGCATCCGACCCGACACCGGAATGTTTTCGACGTACGTCTCCTCGCCGCCGTTCCTGACGCTGATATACCGCGTCTTTTTTGCCGTCATGTTTTCACGAACCATAATCATCCCCTCCTTTCGAGGGTATAGGGCCATACGGTTTCATAGTTGGCAAGGCCTTTATCTTTAGAAATCTACCCGCACCCCGGCCTTGGCTCCGACCCCTTTTCGGTCATCGGATTCCGCAAAACCGTACCCCTCGACAAACGGATGAACCTCAAGCCCGGATTTCTTCTCCTCGCGTTTCTGGTCGATCGTGACCTGCGCGCCCGGCTGGGCAATGATATGCGTCTCCTGCTTCGTTGTCTGAGTCGGCATGAAGAAAGCCTTGTAGATCGTCAAGCCAATGAGCCCGATCGCCGCAATCCCAATCGCATAACGCGCGGTCTTGACCCACGGCAACCACTGAACGAAACTGCCCAGAAACTTAAGGACGCTAAATCTTTCGTTTTCCGCCATCCTGCACCTTGCCCTTTAACCACAGATAAAAGAACATCCCCAGACCTCCGACCACCGCGCCCAGCGCGAAGGCAATAACCAGCTTGATCGTAATCATTGCACCGCCCCTTTCTTTAAATCCTTCCTCAGTTCATCGATCGCCTTGATGATCCGGTCGTTCTCCTTTTCGATAAACCGGCTCTGCATATCAAACTCGGCCTTGGACACATACAAGGCCCGCGGCATATGAATTTCGTCATTGGCCAGATGATGAAACAACTTCTCATCGATGCGGTTGACCTGCGTGATAATCGTTCCGAGCATGAAAATAACGATCGTCACCAAAACCGGCGTGATGAACCTTGTCCAGCTTCCGTCATTTTTCATACACCTATCCAATCTTCTTGATGTCATCATCGATGAGCGCGATCTGCTCATCGATCTTCTCCCTGCGTTTCAAAAACATCTGCTTTGCAGTGGTCAAACTCTCTTTCGAATGCTCCCGCTTTTCGCCAGAAGGATACGTCACGATCTTCTTGCCGTCTTTGAATTCAATTGTAGGTTTTGCCATTTGAAATCCTCCTTTTTATGCCTGCCCGCCGCGAACCGGCAGAACGTAACACATATCCCAAGGCCTGCCCCATGTCGTTTTGTACCCGTCATACGGATACATACACCAAGCGCCATCTGTCCAAGATACACAAACAGTCGAAGACCAATACGGTGTCCACATATCCGGCATGGGGGTAAAAACCATCGGATCAAATGCCGGGCTGTATCTTGAGTGATCCACAATCGACATCAATTCATTAATATTCGGCATACGCCAGTCATCATGCCCGGCAAAAACCAAGTTCTCACAGGCATTAATCGCGTCATACCAGTACATCGTCATACTAAACCCAGCCATTTGCGGATCCTTGATCCACATGAGGCCGGTTGCCGTATCAATCACGGTGCCGTCGCCGTTATCAATAAACCGCTGGGCCCACCCAAGCGGATAACCCATCTGATACGTTCCGTCATCACCAAACTGATAACTCATCGTCTGCCCGGTTTTCGGCAGGCCTCCATTCGTGACGATTTCATTGACCCGGGTGATGATCCGGTTCTTTTTCTGATGTTTAATATGATCCATTTTTCGACCTCCTTTTAACCTTCGTAAGTGACCGTGATTTTTCCGTCATCATCGCCCGCCTTTATCACTCTGAAATCCTTGATGTGATAAATCGACGGAAGCTCGACAATATCGCCCTCCTCCAGAAGCACGCCTGATGACGCGCTCGGATTCTGGCCGTTGACGAAATACCGCATGTCGCCGCCCTCGGCCGTGATCATCGCAAAGGATGCCGAAACCCCGTTGCCCGGGTCATAAATCGCCGGGGTCAATGCCACGGCCATACCGCTGACCACGATCTCCTCATGATTAATAACTTTTGCCATTGCCGTCCCTCCTTATGTTTTCTTTAACGATTCCAAGATTTCTTCGTTCTGTTTGGCCACATCCACCAAGACCTGACCGACTTTGAAAAGCATGCGTTCCCGCCTGTCCGCCAGCTCGACCGGAAGAAACCCCAGCGCCTGCTCGCTTTCGACCGCACAGATCCGGCAGTATTTCGTAACCGGGACCGTCAGCTCCTGATTGACCTTGTAATGCGTGATCACGCAACTGTGGCAGGTCCGGGCGTGCGGGCAGTTTTTCCAGCACCCGGTGTACTCCTTGTCGATATTCAGGAATATCCCTCGGATAAACGGCCGCGCCTCGAATATATTCCCCAGCTTGAATATCCGCGCGCTGGCCGCCCTGTGGCACGGATAAACGTCGCCGTTCTCCAGAATCGCGATATAGGTCTTGCCCGCCTGACAGTATTCCTTCTCCGTCGGCACCTCATCATTGACGATCTTGAGCGGTTTATCGATAAACGCAATCTCGATCGGCAGGCCCTGCCGCTTGCAATAGCGGCGGTAATGATAAATCTGCGTCAGTTGATAGCGGTATTGCTCGACCGCCTCCGGAGTCCAGTCCTCTTCCATAACCGCGTGATGCATGATCTTCGTAATACCCAGCTTATGCAGATACTGCACGTTGATCGCCAGCCTCCCGACCGTCTTGGGCGTGAACGTCATGCGCACGCTCATGTCCGGCTTGATCGCCAGAATTTTTTTTATGTTTTCGATAATACGCGGATAGTCGCCATGCCGGTATTCGGTATGCGTGATCTCATCGCCGTCACAACTGACTTGAACCGCCATGCCCAGCTCGGCAAATTTCTTGAACACTGCCTCATCGAAATACATGCCATTGGTCGATATCGAAAAGGTCGAGGTATGCCGCCCGTCTTTATCCGGCGGCCACAGCTCCCGGGCATAAATGGCAAGCTCCAAAACCGTCTGCGGATACAGAAGCGGCTCACCGCCGAAGAACGTGATCTGCAGGCCCGCGGGGCTTATTTCCTTCATCCGGGCAAGAATCTTTTTGCCCTGCTCAACCGATAACACCGCCTCGCCCTTGGGGTGAAAGCAGTAATCGCATTTCATGTTGCACTGCTCGGTGATGAACAGATCGATGCTCTTTATTTCATCTTTGGCTTTACCGCCGACCAATTCCGCGTTAGACATGAACTCCCTCCCGTTTCTCTTTTTCCAATTGGATATATTTATCAATGACCTTGGCCAGAACCTTGTTCATGGCGCAGTAGCCCGGCTCGGGCTTGAGCATGTCGCCCATATGCTCAAGGTTAAGGCCCAGACATTTATTGCGCGGACACCGCTTGTACAGCTCGCAATTCTCGCAAAACCTGCCCAGATACTTCTCGCGGTTCTCATCGATCTCCCAAACGTAATCCAGCTTCGAGTAATCGATGCCGTCATAAACCGATCCCAACCAGTTATGCCTGCAGATGTACATGTTGTCGCACTGCCAGATACCGCCCTCGGTATCGATAAAAAGCCGCTCAAGGCCAGTCCGGCAAAAGTGAAACTCCCGTACCTGCGCCTTAAGCCCGAACTCCCGCACATAGGCATTGCTGTGAAGCGCCGGATTAAGCGTCTGAAAAAGCTCCGCGTCTTTCTCATGCTCGATAAGCAGTTCGAAATACTGCGCCGCGAACCTCTCCAAATCCTCTCGGCCGTGATCGTGCCGGGTTGCAAGGTCGATCGTGATATTGCGGGTGATATTCCGCGCGATGAAATCAAAATCCTCTTTCAGTCTCCCGTATTCAACGACCATGAAATTGACGTTATGGTTTGGGTTTTCTCTTACCAGCTTCAGCATCCACGGCTCCGCCTGCGCTTTCCCCTGAGGACTGCCGTATTTCTCATAGCAGTTACCAAACGACCACGTGATCCCGATATTGCGGTGCCCCGCGAAAAACTCATACATCCCCTCATCGATAAGCGCGCCGTTGGTGTTCATATGAAAAAGCATCTGCGGGAACCTCTCCATCACATGCCGGATGACCTCGAAATTCACCGTCGGCTCGCCTCCCCAGAAGTAGATCGTGAACTTGGGCGCCAGCTGAAGCTTTGAGAAACAAAAGTCCAGAATGTCATCCGCAGTCTGATTCGACATCTTCACCGGCCCCAGCGTTGAGACCTTATGCCTCTCGAACAAACCTCTGCGGTAACAGAACGAACAATTCGCATTGCACGCGTGCGTGAGATATAAATAAACCGATTTATAGACAGGGATCCTCATTTCCTCACCGTCCCCTTGTGATACAGCGCGTCGATACCGGTCTCGATCGCCTTCTTCGCTATGTATTCAAACGTTGCCGTTTCGATCCGGTTTGCCCAGCAGTGATTTGATGCCGGTTTCAGCGGATTGCCGCTCACGGTGTAATTCTCGGCCAGACACATTGCCCTCGGACAACACCGGATATCGCCGTCAAAACAAACCTCGCAGTCGCGGCAATGCTCGTAAAGCTCATCGATCCAGTCGCCCATCTTTTTGAAAAAGAATGCCGTATCGTTAAATCCGCTCCAGACATCCCCGATCTTGAATTCCGGATAATTGGCAAAGAAATCGCACGGATATATCTCGCCCTTGTTATTCACGGCCAGATACAGATACCCGCAACCGCAGAAAGTCGGCGGCACGTCCTTGAGCGCGATACCTTTCAACTTGCGGTAAATGTTGTTTTTTAACGCAATGTCCCATTGGCTCCGGCCAAACTTCGGCTCGCCTGAAAAGTAAACATAATCCGCGACGCGCCTTAACAGATCCTTGAACTGCTCGTTCTTGTCCCTGACCAGATCCCAATGCCGGGCTGAGGATATCCGCACCACCGGTATGCCGTATTCATAAAGCCGGATGATCTCCTCATAGATGCCCGGCCGCTCGGGATC